>ERZ825896.1396-NODE-1396-length-27055-cov-3.406963_pt1 | contig 27055 bp, 21 predicted proteins | sample MGYA00519858_ERZ825896 | MGnify/ENA primary metagenome ERZ825896 (study PRJEB31778, sample SAMEA3449214) | human gut metagenome | biome: human gut; feature: human-associated habitat; material: faeces | place: United Kingdom | collected 2010/2012 ...
GGGCCTTCGGGCCCCTCCTTCGTTTCCACGGGGCCGGAAGGCCCCTTTTCCTTTTCACGCGGGGCCGCATCGTCCCGACGGCCGCCGCCGTCGTCTTCTCCATTCGGGCCCTTCCCGAGCCCGCCCATGGGGCCTGCGGCACGAGGAGCTGCGGGTCTCTTTCCCAGCGCTTCTAGAATGCATCTTTCCTGTGCGCCTAAATGCTTCGGTGCGCTGCAGGATTTCCTTTTCTGAGCAAATCTTCGCTTCTCTCTTTTGTTCGTTCGCAATGCGCCCGCTAGAAGGGTGTAGTTTTGTGTGGTGGGATATTCATGAAGCGAATACGGCTTGCTTTTGCTAAGCGGAGCATGTCTTTTGATTCTTTGTTGCGCAGCTCGCTGTCGATGTGGTCTATTCCGTTTTGCTGGAAAGTTTTATCGGTAATCCTCATCGATGGAACTTGCGGTCGCGCGTTTTGCGTCTATATTCTCTACGAGATCGAACAATTCGTCGCGTGAATGTACGTCGAGCTTCTTGTATAGATTGCGTATGTGGGTTTTCACGGTCTGTTCGGATATGAAGAGCTCGCTAGCGATTGCAGTGTTGCGTTTTCGTTGTGCAAGGAGCGTCAGGATTTCTTCCTCGCGCAGCGATAGACGGTAGTTCAGGGCAATTTCACGACTACGGTTTTTTAGCAGGTCTTCGCGTACGATCTCTTCGGCTCGTTTTGCGTCAGAGGTTTTGATCCCGATGCCCCATTGCGCGGTAATGCTTCGCTCCGTCAGCAGGATGATGCTGCTGACGATTACCAGAATCACTACGACGATTGATAGGATATACGAGCTGTCGATTCCGATTGACAATTCCAGAATGGGATCGCGTGCTTCGCGGCCAAGAGCATTGAATATCATTCTTACGCTGCGTTCGATGCAGAAGAGCCACAAAGCCGAAATGCCCTGGCGGTAGCACATGTTCGTCAGGATAATCATGAGCAAAATGGAGCATGCGGTGTAGGCTGCAGCTATGCACAATGCGGTAAATGTCTGATTGAAATCACCCACAACGGGTACGAATAAAAAGGCGGCAATGGCAAGAGGCAACGCCACGTGAAAGATTGCTGAGAAGTCGAATTTTCGTTTGCGCAAGGCCACGCCAAAGAAAACGAACGCACCTATCGCCAAGACACCCGGCGATGAATGGGGGCCGAATGTTGAGGTGGTGAGCTGCGATTGCGCGAGACCATAGGCAAAAGAATAGGCTGCCATCCAGATGGCGAGCTTCCATGGGAAAGTGGCCTCGGCAAACGGTGCGCTGGGTCGTTCCTTTTCAGACAGCGAATCGAACGCTAGTGAGAGCGAGACCAGGGACCCTATGGGCAGCATAAACAGGAAGGTAGCAAACCACGGGAAGAGAAAGCCCTTCATGGTGTAGACGATGAGTGCTGCTGCGACAATTGATGCCGAGTAGTACAGCGCGACGCGCACTGGGCCGAGGCAGCCGTAGAGCTCTGACCAGAGAATGACGATTACTGCCACACCGATTCCTCCGCAGATAGCGGCAGGCCACATGAGGGCATTCGTCATATCGGGGTGTATTGCTCCGATGACAACGCACGTGGTAGACACGAGAAGAAAAGAAAGCGCCATCCAGTGTGCAGTACGTTTCCGAATGAGGGGCGAAAGCTGCTTTGCAAAGATGGCTCCAAGAAGAAATACTACCACCATGGTGCCATCGAAAAGATTGCGCGAAGTTTCGGCTTGCAATGAAGTCCCAAGATAGGAGCCGACGAAGGCCAATTCGATCCATGCTCGGTAAAGGGCGATACCGAGAAAGGCGAGCGGCAGACGCGGCACACGTGCAAAGATGCTTTTCTTGACAGGTGGTTTCGCCACTGTTTCGCGCTCTTCGGACTCGATGCTCCGACTGCGTTGGGGCGTCTGTTTCGATGCGATCGACAATGCGTCGTCGGCTCCGCTGGTATGCTGCCTACCCTGACTCAAAAGGTGTCCTTTCATCGCGCAAAGGCTGCGTGTTCGCTTTGTGTGCGATGTCGATTCTTCTTTCGACAGTATAGCGGTTCGCTTGAAAAGGACGGTCTTGTCTTTGCGTCGAATTGGGAATTACCAGCTCATTGAAGGGGTAGTGAGGGGGTGGTAGGAAAATACCACGCTGTTTTCGCGTCTAGGCGATGGATTCTGCCTCTCAGCATATTCATTGTATCGCTTGTGAATGCGTCCGCGCCGTCCCATCCCCTCCAAGATGGCGTGGGCGCACGGTGGCGTAAACAGACGATACAGAGGAAGGGATTGGGCAGTAATGTTTGATGCAAAACAGGGGTCGGTTTCCCGAAGAGGATTTCTTGGTTTCGCGGGCGTTGCCGCGGCAGGTCTTGCGGGCGCTACGGCGCTGTCGGGTTGTTCGCCGCGTACATCGGGCGGCAAGGATTCCAAATCGGGTGAAGTTGCGGGCATCAGCGGCGTAAGCGGCCACGAACGCGAAGGCCTGCCTTCGTTCTTGATTGCTCCGGAGCCCATTACCGATATCAGCGAGACACTCGATTACGATGTTGTGGTGGTCGGTGCTGGTTCTGCCGGCATCCCGGCGGCGCTCTCGGCCTGCGAGGCCGGCGCAAAAGTTGCTCTGCTTCAAAAGGAGAGCACGGCCATTTCTCAGGGAAATACGGCCAGCGGCATCATTACCGACAAAAGCAACCCAGCTGCAGCCGCAGCGCTGGCTCAACTGCTCGTGAAGGAATCGGCTTATCGCGCCGACCCTGCGCTTATTCAGGTCTGGATCGATAACGGCGGCGAGGCGGTCAAATGGGTGCTCGACAAGGTTGCTGCTGCGGGCGGTTCGGTCATCGACCAGGGCAACAATCAGCAGTCGAAGGCATCCAACGAGGTGAACGGTTATGAGGGCCTGAACTACGTGACTTCTTATATGGGTCCGAAGCCGTATAGCAACGGAGACGGTATGAAGGTGCTCGCTCAGGTTGCGGAAGAGGCCGGAGTGGACATCTATTACAGCACGCCTGCCGAGCAGTTGGTCAAAAACGAAGACGGGGCCGTGTCCGGCGTCATCGCCGAGGGCGAGAACGGGTATATGCAGTTCAATGCCGCGAAAGGCGTCATCATTGCCACGGGCGATTACCAAAACGACGAGGAGATGTCGAATTACTACTTGCCCGACCTGCGTTATTTCGGCCGCAAGCAGTCCAATAAGACCGGCGATGGCCATAAGATGATCGTGTGGGCCGGCGGGAAGATCACGAATATCGTGCACACGAAGATGATGCATGACTTCGATGCGGGTCCTATGTGGAATGTGCCGTTCCTGGCCGTGAAAACCGCATCCGGCAAACGTTTTATGAACGAAAAAATCGACATGGCCATGGTGTGCAACTACCTTACGTCCGAGGCCGATGCAGGACGATATTGCCAGGTTTTCGATAGCAAGTACGAGCAGATTGTTCCCGAGTGGAAAGGCGTAGGCAAATTCGTAAGTGCCGAGGACATGAGAGTATACATGCCCGAGGAAGAGGTTGAGCGCAAAGGCGTGCTTGAAGGCTTCATCAACACGTGGAAGGCCGATACGCTTGAGGAATTGGCCGAAAAGCTTGGCATCGAAGACACGAAGACGTTCGTCTCCGAGGTAGAGGCGTACAACGAATTGTGTGCAGCTGGCTCTGACACCGCGTTTGGTAAGGAGGCACAGTACATGATTCCTGTCGACACTCCGCCGTACTACGGCATTTCTCGCACCATTCGCCTTTCGGCCATTTGCAGCGGCGTCGACGTCGACTCAAACCATCAATGCCTCAATGATGCCGGAGAGCCTATCAAGGGCCTGTATGCCGTAGGCAATTGTTCGGGTGGTTTCTACGGTGGCGTCGACTATCCGTTGACGGTTGGAGGCCTTTCCATTGGACGTTGTTACACGGAAGGCTACGTGACCGGTAAGCTGGTTGCGTCTCTGTAGCGTGTTTTTCGACGGTGCGATGCATGTATGCAATGCGCGTATCGACCGTATCTTTTTCGCCCCGATCCCAGGTCCATGCGTTGGACTTGGTCGGGGCTTTTTGCGGCCGGACCAGGAATGCTGCGGAGGGCCGTTCGCGTTTGCGCAGACGAGCGGGCTTCTCGTCTACAGCGGGCGCGATCGAGGCGTTTTTCCGATGGATATGCTGCGTCATCTGCGTTTTTCACACGTCCGTAAGCTATTATGAGTTTTTAATTGCAGTATTTACGCATCGCAGATGGAGACATTTCCCATGACCGACATGATTAAGGCTCAGCGCGAGCAGCTTGCTCGTATTGCGCTGGATAATTCCGACTTGCTTGATGAACTTTTTGCTCGATTGGAGAGCTCTTCTCGTCGTGAAAGGCAGAATGCGGCAGCTACTCTTTCTGCCGTCGCATCCTTCGACCCCCAGGCGGTTTTTTCTCGCATCGATGCATTCGTCAATGCTCTCGATCGTCCTGAGGCGCAAACGCGATGGGAATCTCTCGAGGTGTTGATTCATTTCCTCTCCCTTGATCCCGATTCCTGCGACAAGGCTCTCCCGGGCGCGGAGAGTGCTTTGTTTGATGAAGATTCCGGCCCGCTCCGTCTTGCTGCTCTTCGCTTTCTTTGCAAATACGGCGAGCTTTCCCAGAAGCATAGCCTTCAGGTTTGGCCTTTGCTCGACGAGGCAATCCAATGCTATCACGGCGATCTTGAATTCCAGGACATGCTTATTGCGGTCATTTCGTTTTCGGAATCCGACCTTGCCGATTCCGTTCGAGACGAGCTCAAAGACCGTATGGAGTTCGATGCCAAGCATGGCCGCGGCGTTTTGAAGAAGCGTGCTCAGCTGATTATCGAGAATCTTGACAAATAGCATTGTTTTCGACATTGAGCATTTCGCTGCGTTTCTGTATATGTTCTGACGAGCATCTCTGTCTGAGAATGGTTTCATAATGCCGAGCTTGCGGCGAGAATTGATCGTGTATTGCGGCGCTCGCTTCAGTTGCAGGCCCTTCGCTGATTTTTCGACCCTTCGCTTTATTTGGCTAAAGCGCGCGTGATATGATAGGAGGGTTACAGAACGGTCGCATGGTGCGACCCTGATTCAGCGAGGTTGCATATGAACAATCGCATTGACGTGCTTGCCGTGGGCGATCGCTCCGTTGGGTATTACCCCGTTCGCGGAATCGATGGTGCCGACAAGCTTCCGTACTCTTTGCGCATTCTGCTTGAAAACGTTTTGCGCATGGCTCCTGATGATGAGTCCGCGTCTCGTTTTGCGGGCCGCGTGGTTAGCGCGGGACTTGCGGGCGAACAAGGCGGAGAGATCGAGTACATGCCTGCGCGTGTTTTGCTGCAAGACTTCACGGGCGTGCCTGTTTTCGTCGATCTTGCCGCCATGCGCGAGGCGGCTCGCGATCTTGGGGGCGATCCCTCGCGAATCAATCCTCAAATTCCGTTGGACTTGGTCATCGACCATTCGGTCATCGCCGACGTTGCGGGATGCCCTCAAGCGCTTGAGAAGAATATGGAGATGGAATTCGCCCGCAATGGCGAGCGCTATCGTTTTCTCAAGTGGGCCCAGGAATCTTTCCAGAACGTGCGCATCGTTCCTCCTGGGGCGGGAATCTGCCATCAGATTAACGTCGAACATTTCGCAACGGGCGTTATGACCAAGGACGAGGATGGCAAGGAGATTGCCTATTTCGATACGGTGGTTGGTACGGATAGCCATACAACGACAGCAAACGGCATCGGTGTGCTGTCGTGGGGCGTCGGCGGCATCGAGGCGGAGGCGGCGGCGCTCGGACAGCCGATCACGACGCTTGTTCCGCGCGTCATCGGCGTGCATCTTACCGGCCGCCTTTCCGAGGGTGTCTCGGCGATGGATGCTGCGCTTGTGTTCGCGCAGATGCTTCGTGCCAAAGGGGTCGTAGGATGCTTCGTCGAATGCTTCGGCGAAGGCGTGGGTGCACTTTCGGCGACTCAGCGAGCTTGCATTGCCAATATGACTCCTGAGTACGGTTGCACATGCACGCTTTTCCCTGTCGATGACAGGACGCTTGAATATCTGCGTTTGACGGGCCGCGACGAAGAACAGGTCGCTCTTGTCGAAGCTTACGCCAAGGCGCAAGGACTCTGGAACGAGGACGCTGAGCGCGTTTACAGCGAGGTTGTCGAGCTCGATCTTTCTACGGTGAAGCGTAGCCTCGCCGGTCCGAGCCGTCCGCATAGCCGCTTTGACGCAGATTCTGCTCGCGATTCCTTCCGGGAAATCTGCGAAGAGCGCGGTCTGGATATGGAACATCGTGCGGTTGTCGATTTCGGAGGCGAGTCTTTCGAGCTTGCGCACGGCGCATTGGCCATCGCCGCCGTTACAAGCTGCACGACTGCGACCGACCCCGAGATGATGCTTGCCTGCGGCCTGGTTGCAAAAAAGGCTCGAGAAGCGGGTCTTGAGGCAAAGCCTTGGGTCAAGAGAGTTATGGCCCCTGGAAGCCATGCCACCCAGCTGCTGCTCGAACGCGCCGGCCTTGCCGAGCCTCTTGCCGAACTTGGCTTTGCGACATGCGGTTTTGGCTGCATGAGCTGCATTGGCAATTCTGGCCCCATTTGGCCCGAGATGCATGAAGTCGCCGGCGATATCGAGCTTGCCAGTGCGCTTTCGGGCAACCGCAACTTCGACGGGCGCATATCCCCAGACGTTTCCCAGAATTATCTGTGCGCTCCCGCGGCCGTTGTCGCGTATGCTATTGCAGGCACGATGGACTTTGATTTCGAAACGCAGGAATTGGGCTTGAACAAGGCGGGCGATCCGGTGTATCTGCGTGACATCTGGCCGTCCGACGACGAAATCGAACGTGCTCTCGACGCTTACGTGACCAGGGAGCTTTTCGAAGAGGGCGGACGCGGCCTTTACGAAGGCACTGACGCCTGGAAGGCACTCGAGGTCGAGTCGTCCGATATTTTTGCATGGGATGAGGATTCGACCTATGTTCGTCACGCTCCGTATTTCGAGGGGATGACGCTCGAGCTTCGTGACGTGAAGCCCATCGAGGATGCGCGCGTATTGGTCAATGTGCGTGATTTCATAACGACGGATCATATTTCTCCCGCAGGCAGCATCGCCTCCGATAGCCCTGCTGCGGCGTATCTGCGCGAGCGTGGAGTCGAGCCCGAGATGTTCAACACCTACGGCAGTCGCCGCGGAAACCACGAAGTCATGGCGCGCGGGGGCTTCGGCAACGTCAAGCTGTCCAATCTTCTCGCCGACGGTCGTAATGGCGGATATACGCGCGATTTCGAAACAGGTCAGGTCACGAGCATCTTTGAGGCTGCGTGCGATTATGAGAAAGCTGGTCTTTCGTCGATCGTCTTGGCGGGCAAGATGTACGGCAGCGGGTCGTCGCGCGACTGGGCGGCGAAGGCTCCTCTTCTTTTGGGCGTTCGCGCGGTTTTCGCCGAAAGCTTCGAGCGCATCCATCGTTCGAACCTGATTGGCATGGGTATTTTGCCGCTCCAGTTCGAAGAGGGGCAAAGCGTCGAGAGTCTTGGGCTCGATGGAACGGAGACGTTCTCTATCGAGGCGATCGATTTCGGCGGCGGCGAACCATGCATGCCAACGCCTTCGAAGGTGAAGGTAACGGCTTTGCAGCAGGATGGTCTAACGAAGGAGTTTCAGGCTATAGTACGAGTTGATACGCCGACCGAGGGGGCATATATGGCCCATGGCGGTATCCTGCAGTACGTGTTGCGCCACCTTGTGGCCAACGCATAAGTTTGACCGACGCGCTGACGGGCACCTGCATAATGCAGGCGCCCGTTGCATATCGGCTTGATACATAGGGAAGGGAATACATGGCAGGCAACCAAAATCCATTTTTCACCATGTTCGGCATGGATGATCCATTTGGCGCGGGGGAGGAATCCCAGCAGGCTACGCCCCATGTCGAGTTCAATGCGACGGAAGATTTCCGCCAGCTTAAGGATAAGTTTGCAAGCATGAGCAAAAAGGCGCTGGTCGCGTTCGTCATCGTGGCTGTTATTGCCCTTGCCGTCGCGTATTGGTGGTTCCATCCGCCCGTCAACATCCACAGTGTCGATACGTGGATGTTCGTCGCAGTGTTCATTCTGCTGCCGACGTTTCTGTTCTTCCGCGCAAAATCCCGCGCTTACAAAAACGGAACCTCCAAGGTGTCGAGCAGCGCCGGTAAGGCGAAAACCTTCAAGGTGCTCTCTTTTGTCCCCGTGGTCGTTTTCGCGCTGGTGCTCGTAGGAACCCTCATGTCGGTTTCGTTCTTCCCGGGCAACGCCCAGAAGTATGCAAACGTCCTTCAGACCACCGATATGGAGTTCACCCAGGATATCCAGGAAGTGGACTATAACGAGATTCCCGTTATCGACCGTGAGTCTGCGGTGCTTCTGGGCAATCGTACGATGGGCGCCATGTCCGACCTGGTGAGCCAGTTTGAGATCTCCCCCTTGTACAGCCAAATCAACTATCAGGATCATCCTGTGCGCGTGAGCCCTCTGGTGTACGCCGACTTGTTCAAATGGCTTCAGAATCGCGAGCAGGGCATTCCCGCCTATGTCATTGTCGATATGACCTCTCAGAACGCACAGGTTGTTCGACTCGAAGGCGACAAGGCCATCAAATCCTCCGAAAGCGAGCCTCTCGCTCGAAACATCGATCGCTACGTGCAGTTGAAGTACCCCTTCTATATGTTCGGTGAGAAGTCTTTCGAAATCGACGACGAAGGCAATGCGTGGTGGATCTGCCCCGTTCGAGATTTCACCATCGGTCTTTTCGGCGGCGAAACCATCTCTCGCGCCGTTTTGGTGAACGCGTCAACGGGCGAATGCCGGGATCTCGATGTTTCCGAGGTTCCCGAGTGGGTCGACCGCGTGTACCCGGCGAATCTGCTTATTCAGCAGTACAACTGGTCCGGCAAGTACAAGGACGGATGGATCAATAGCTGGCTCGGTCAGAACGGCGTCGTTCAGACCACCCCTGGCACCGACGGCACGCTTGGTTACAACTACATCGCCAAAGACGATGATGTCTGGATGTACACGGGCGTCACTTCGGCCACGGGCGACAACTCCATTGTCGGCTTCGTGCTGGTGAACCAGCGTACCTCCGAGAGTCACTTCTATTCCGTGGCCGGTGCAACCGAAGACTCCGCCATGCAATCTGCGGAAGGCCAGGTGCAAAACCTTCGCTATCAGGCAACCTTCCCGATTCTCATCAACGTGAGCAATACGCCTACGTACTTCATGGCTCTGAAAGACGACGCCGGCCTGGTGAAGAAGTACGCGATGGTGGACATTCGCAGCTATCAAAACGTCGCGGTCGGCGATACGGTGGCTGACACACAGAAGGCCTACATGTCTCTGATCGCGGCGAACGGATCGGGCGAAGGCTCGGCTTCGAGCGATTCGGCCATCGAGACGAGCGGCACGATCAAGACGATCGCGCAAGCGGTCATCGAGGGCAATTCGCACTTTTACCTGACCCTCGATGGCGATAGCCGCATCTACGACTTCGCTTTGCCCGGCATGCTTAACGTGGTCTCTTACGCCGTGGGCGATACGATCACCTTCCGTTATGTCGAAGGCGATCCGACAAGCGCCGCTCAAGAGATCGTTGAGGCGGCCGTCAACGGCACGCAGGATTCTTCCGACCAAAACGGCTCTTCCGCTTCCAGCGTCGAGGGCAAGGGAGTTTCCGATGGCTCCGCCTCTAGCGAAGAGGGCGCATCCGGTCAATCGGAGGAGAAGGCTGCGTAGCTTGATTTTTTGAAATTCCATCTTGCATTCTTCGGAAAGTAGGATAAACTATCTTCTCGCGTTTGAAAAAACGCATGTGAACGATAGTTCCGCTACCGAAGACAGCAGGCACCGCAAGGTTTAATTGCATCGCAGCCAGCCGAGGTGGAGCGCATGATGATAGTGCGACCCCCGTGTCTTCGACCGGGGGTCTTTTCTTTTTCGTTTTGCGAGAACAGGCCCACCCTCAATGTGGCGGAGCGTTTGAGCAAAAACGAAAAGGAGGTGAAACAGCATGCCAAACAAGCACAATGTCGAAAATGTCGCAAAGATCGCTGAAGAGCTCCAGGACATCACCGCAATGTGGGTTATCGACTACCGCGGCCTTACCGTCAAGGAGGTCGAGACCCTTCGTCGCGCAGTCCGCGAGGCTGATGCGAAGATGGGCGTTTACAAGAACACCCTTATGCGTCTCGCACTGGAGAACGCCGAGCTTCCCGAGCTGGGCGACATCCTCTCCGGCCCTTCCGCTTTCGTGTTCGCCACGGGTGACCCCGTCGCTTCCGCAAAGGCCATCAAGGACTTCGCTAAGCAGAACGAGAATCTGGTCATCAAGGGCGGCATGATGGACGGCGTCGCCTACGGCGCCGCAGAGGTCGAGGCTATCGCAGCCCTTCCTTCCCGCGAGGAGCTCATCGCCAAGCTGCTCGGCACCATCAGCAACCCCATGGTCAAGATGGTCCGCGTCTGCAACGGCCCCATGGAGTACTTCGCTCGCGCGGTTTCCGCTATCGCGGACCAGAAGTCTGCAGCGTAAAGCTGCATAGAGCGGCTTAGGCCGCGTTACGTGAAAACCAAGGCGTCGGCACAACGATGTCGCGCCTCATGTGAAAGGAGCCATCACCATGGCCGTTACTCGTGAAGAGATCATCGAAGCTTTGAAGGAAATGCCCGCTCTGGAGCTCTCCGAGCTCGTCAAGGAGCTTGAGGAAGTCTTCGGCGTGTCCGCCGCTGCTCCCGTCGCTGTTGCTGCTGCTCCCGCTGCTGAGGGTGGCGCTGCAGAGGAGAAGTCTGAGTTCGACGTCGTCCTCGAGGGCTTCGGCGACAACAAGATCGCTGTCATCAAGGTTGTCCGTGAGATCACCGGTCTTGGCCTGAAAGAGGCCAAGGAGGTCGTCGAGGGCGCTCCCAAGGCTATCCAGGAGGGCGTTGCCAAGGACAAGGCTGAGGAAATCAAGGCTAAGCTCGAAGAGGCTGGCGCTGCTGTTACCTTGAAGTAACAACTCAGCAACGACTGAATCACTTTTCAATCACGAACGAAGGGTCGAAGCGCATGCTTCGGCCCTTCGTTGTATAGTTTTCGGAAGATGACGCATAAGCTAGGTTAAGGAGACGCAGGTGCAGCAAGGGTATTTCTCTCGGTCATGGGAAGCCTTTCGTTCCACGGAAGGGTGGTTTGCCAAGATATGCATTCTTGCGCTCATCGCGTTCATTCCTATTCTCGGGCCCATTGTGGTTTCCGGCTACCTTCTAGGTTGGGCGCGCGATGCCGCATGGGGCATGGACAATCCTCTTCCGCGTAAGGTGTTCGGGAACGAGGACGGACGCTTGTATCGTCGCGGCCTGTTTGTTTGGATTGTCTCGCTCGTCATGGGCTTGGCGGTCTTTGTCGTCGTCTTTGTCTGCATGTCGCTTTTCGGATTGGCCGCAGGTGTCTTCTCGACGCTTTTCGACGGCGCGTACGCTGCTGGCTTTCTTGCCATTCCCGCAGCAATAGGCTCTTTCGGCATAGGGGCGGTTTCTCTTGTTGTTTCTTTCGCAGCGCAGTTCTTCATCTGGGTGGGGTGCATGCGAATGAGCATCTACGACACGTTAAGCGCGGGTTTTCAGGTAGGGCAGATTTGGTCGATGATTCGGCGTGACCCCGTAGGCCTCTTGAAGATATTTCTCTACGAACTCGTCGCATCGCTTTTGATCGGCATCGTGCTGGCCGTAATATGGACGGTGCTGGTTTTCGTCGGAATGATTGTCGCGATGGTTTTTGTCGGGGCGGCCGATCTTTCCGGCATGGCGGCGTATGGCCTGGACGGCTTTGCCATCATGGGAGCCATTGCGGCCATTCTGCTGTTTCTGGCCGTTGTGTACGTCTCTATGGCGCTAGGGGTTGTTCTGCAGGCTTTGGTGTACCGTTCGTTGGGTTATTGGACCGCTCAGCTCAATGTTGCGGCATGGGGCTCCCAATATGACCCGCTTCCGCCTCTCCAATACGATATGCGAGGGTAATGTGGCTAAGAAAGACAAACTCGAAAAGACCAACGCTATGCGTATGCTTGACGCTGCGGGGGTTTCATACGAATGCCATGTGTATGACGGCTCCGTTGCCCTTTCGGGGGTCGAGGTCGCTCGCTTTCTAGGACAGGACCAGGACAGGGTCTTCAAAACCCTGGTAAGTGTCGGTCGAAGCGGCGAGCATTATGTGTTCATGATTCCCGTGGCGGCAGAGCTCGATTTGAAGAAAGCGGCCGCCGCCGCTGGCGAGAAGAGCATATCCATGCTCAAATCGCGCGAGCTGCTTCCTCTTACGGGCTACATTCACGGCGGATGCAGCCCCTTGGGTATGAAGAAGCATTTCAGAACGTTCATCGACGAGACCGCCCAGCTTTTCGAAGATTCGATCATGTGCTCTGGCGGCCGCATAGGGTGTCAGATCGAGCTTTCGCTTCGTGATTTGCAAAAAGAGGCTAAAGCAGAATTGGCCGATCTTACCGTCTAAATCGAAGGAGACTTGCGTTGCGGTTTTGCCAACGGGGCGCCGAGGCGCCAGGTGTTGGCGCATTGACTAAGGCTGCGCGGTGCGGAAGGGTGCTGGGATTTCGGGCGCTGGCACAATGCCGGATACGAAGGGATTTCAGACGCCGAAACAATGTTGGAAAAAATTTTCAAAAAAGTTGTTGCATTACAAATTGGATTTTGCCATAATAACCGAGCTGCTTGATTCGTCCCCATAGTCTAGAGGTCAGGACGCGGCCCTTTCAAGGCTGAGACACGAGTTCGATTCTCGTTGGGGGCACCATAAATCCAAACCCGAACACCTTATGGCGTTCGGGTTTTTTTTATTGCCGCATCAATGGCTCGAAAGGTGCGGCGGTATCATAGAGCAATTCTGTATCGAGATATGCGAAAGTGGGAAACGCTATGGCATTTTGCTGGGAGAAACGCGGCTGCGACGAGGAGATGCAGAGCCGCTGCCCTCATAACATCCCGGGGGAGCTTTGTCCGACCGAATGTAACTTCGCCGCGTGCGACAGGCCCACGCACGAGGTCGCCTACGGCCTGTCCATGCTCGACAATCCCGATGTCGATAGGAATGCACCTGTCAAGGAAGTATGCCGTGTGTGCAAGTTCTTCATCGAACACGGTCCCGTCATAAAGAAAGAGGCGTAGCTATGGCGCGTGTAGCAGTTGTAGGCGGCGGCGCCTCGGGACTTATCGCCGCCATCGAGGCGGCGGGCTTTGATGCGGCGCGATCCGGAGCCGATGTGGTGCTGTACGAAGAGGCCGACCGCGTAGGGAGGAAAATCCTCGCCACAGGAAACGGCCGCTGCAACCTCAGCAACGCCGACATCATGAGCGACGACTACAACCGTCCGGAATTCGTGCAGGAGGCTATGAACGAGCTGCCTCCTGAAGACGTGCTGCAGATGTTCGTGTCGGCCGGTTTGCTCGTTTCCGAAGAAGACGAGGGCCGCATCTATCCTTACAGCAACAAGGCTGCGACCGTCGTCGACGTTCTGCGCCTTTGCTTTACCGAGGCCGGCGCCAAGGCATGCTGCTCGTCGAAGGTGGAGCGTGTCGTGCCTGCGGGCGAGGCGGGCGAAGCCCAGAACGCTGCATTATGCGAAAAAGACGGCGGCCGTTGGACCGTGGTCTGCGCCGACGGCGCGGTCGAGGCGTTCGATTCGGTAATCGTGGCCGTAGGGGGCGCTCCGGAGAAAGGGCTTGTCCCCGATGACGTCAAGTACGTTTCCACGCACCCTGTCTTGGTGGGCTTGAAGACGGACACCACGAATATCAAGGGTCTTTCGGGGATACGAGTCCGCGCTCGCCTGTATCTCGATACCGATCCAGAGGATCTTCGCGACGCATGGATGGACGTGGTCGACCCCGATTTCGAGGCGGATTACGTAGGGCCGGAAGAACGCGGCGAGGTTTTGTTCAGGGACTACGGCATTTCCGGCATTGCGGTCTTCGACATGTCCCGCTATGTTCGTCCTGGTCAGATGGTTTTCATTGACCTTCTTCCCGACCTCGATCCTCAAGAAAAGGTCGATTTCATTTGGAACCAGGTTTTAAGCCACCCTTCGCGCACGGCATGCGAGATTTTGTCCGGCATGATGCCGTCTCGTGTCGCACGCGCCGTCGTTACGGCGGCGGGGCTTAATCCGGACGAGCCGATCATTGCCGAGCAGGAGGCCGTGGTGCTTGCGATGGTTTCCGAATCGTTCGGCTTGACCGTGAAGGGAATTGCCGATCCGAAGCAGGCCCAGGTTATGCGAGGCGGCTATGCGGTGAAGCATTTCTGCCCGAGTACGATGGAATGCAAAAAACACGCAGGGCTCTACGTCGTCGGAGAGGCTCTCGATGTCGACGGACGCTGCGGCGGCTACAACCTGCACTGGGCTTGGACGAGCGGCATTCTTGCGGGCCGTGCAGCGGCCGGCGCCGTTCGCTCTGTGCTTCGATAGGGGCTCCATATGCTCGAGATAAGCAATCTGCGTCTTCCGCTCGATGCCGGTCTTCCGGATGGGGAGAATCTGGTGCGCAGGCGCATCGCGAAGGCCGTAGGGTGCGAGCCGCGCTGCATTGCGGATATGCGCCTTTTGAAGCGCAGCGTGGACGCGCGCAAGAAAAACGACGTCCACTTCGTTGCGACGTATGCTTTCAGCCTCATCGATGCGGACGAACTGGATGCCGTGCGGCGCGGGTGCAGGCCCCCGGTGCACCTGAAGCTCCACGAGCCGTATGTGGGCTATCGCCCGAAGCGCCTTAAACGCCGTCCCGCGATTCGTCCCGTGGTGGTGGGCACGGGTCCTGCCGGCTTGTTTGCAGCCTGGGCGCTCGCTAAGGCCGGCGCCTGTCCCTTGGTCGTGGAGCGTGGGGAATGCGTGGATGGGCGCCTGGAGTCGGTTGCTCGCTTTAACGAAGGAGGTCCGCTCGACCCCGATTCGAACATTCAATTCGGAGAAGGCGGTGCCGGCACGTTTTCCGACGGCAAGTTGACCACGAATATCAAGAACCCACGATGCAAAGACGTTCTGCATATCTTCGCCGAAGCGGGGGCTCCAAAGGAAATCCTGTGGCAGGCGAAGCCTCATATCGGAACCGATTTGCTTGTGGACGTTGTGCGACGCATGCGCGAGGAAATCGTGGCCATGGGAGGGGAGGTTCGCTTTGATGCGCGCTTCGAATCCCCGCGTTTTGCGAATGGCTCTCTTGAGTCCGTCTCGATTGTGGACGTAAAGACCGGGAAAGCGGAATGCGTGCAGGCGCGCCATCTGGTGCTCGCTTGCGGCCATTCGGCGCGCGATACGTTCCAGGCGGTGCATGACGCGGGCCTTTTCATGGAGCGCAAGCCTTTTTCTGTAGGCGTGCGCATAGAGCATCCCCAGAAGCTCATCGACCGTTCGCAGTACGGCAAAGCCGCATCGCATCCCGCGCTTGGCGCCGCTGATTACAAACTCGCTGTTCATCTGGAAAGCGGTCGCGGCGTGTATACGTTCTGCATGTGTCCAGGCGGCGAGGTGGTGTGCGCGGCGTCCGAAGAGGGCGGCGTATGCGTCAACGGCATGAGCCGTTTCGCCCGAGAGGGTCGCAACGCCAATGCGGCCGTGCTCGTGGGCGTGGACGATCGAGACCTTCCCGGCGATAGCGTGCTTGCGGGCGTCGAGCTTCAGCGGATGATGGAGCGTGCGGCGTATGAGGCCGCCGGCTCCACCTATGCGGCCCCGGCGCAGTACGTGGGCGATTTTCTGGCCCATCGCGCAAGCGACGGCCCCGTGGACGAAGGGGTGGTTCCGACGTATGCGCGCGGGGTTGCTTGGTGCGACCTTCGCCAGGTTCTTCCTGAATTCGTTTCCCGCTCGATCGAGGAGGCGCTTCCTCTTCTCGATAAGCGCTTGCGAGGTTTCGCGTCGAAGACGGCGGTTATGACGGGGGTTGAGACGCGCAGCTCGAGCCCTGTGCGCATCGTGCGTCAGAAAGACACGATGCAGGCGGTCTTTCGCGAAGGGGCGGATTCGTCCCAAAATGGCACCGGCGTGTATCCGTGCGGAGAGGGTGCCGGGTATGCGGGCGGTATCATGTCCGCCGCCGTTGACGGATTGCGCGTGGCCGAAGCTCTTATCGACGCTCTTGCATGCGAAGAGGAGAGGGGCTAATCTCTCGCTTTTAAGGCATGAGGGCGTCTTACTGGCGCGGGAAGTGCGGTTTTGGGCACGGTAAGCGCAAGCCGTGAGCGCGCCAGGCGCAGTCAGGACGCGAGAGGCGCAGTTGCGGGCGTGCGATGAAGGCGGCGAAGGCCTGGCCTAATGGTGATATGTATGAGGAAAGGACACCGTCATGGGCGTTTTGTTCGTAGAGTATCCCAAATGCACGACGTGCAAGAGGGCGAAAGCATGGCTTGATTCCCATGGGATTGAGTATGCCGACCGCCATATCGTGGAGGAGAACCCCACGGCCGAAGAGCTTGCCGCGTGGCATCGCGCAAGCGGGCTTCCCGTGCGCCGGTTCTTCAATACGAGCGGCATGAAGTACCGCGAACTGGGCATCAAGGCAAAGCTCGACGCGGGAATGACCGACGAGGAGTGCTACGAGCTTTTGGCGACGGACGGCATGCTGGTGAAGCGCCCGCTCGTCATAGGCGACGGCTTTGTGCTGATAGGCTTCAAAGAGCCTGCATGGGAAGAGGTGTTGCTATAAGGCGCACGTCCATGCGAGAGCGTACGCGTGCATGGGCGTGGCACAAGGCGTGCGGGCACGGAAGCGTGCTTCGAAGGCATGGGAAAACAGGAGAGACGGCTGCGATGGAGTGGAGTTCGCAGCCGTCTTTTTCGTCCGGTCGCGTGTCGCGACGACCGTTATGGGCAAGGGCGGCGTCAGGCATGCTTCGTTTTGGCGAAGACGATGCCGACGGCTCCTATTCCACAGATGAGAAGGGCTATGAGCACGCCAAGAAGTCCGAGCGTATCGATGCTCGCTCCCATGACGAGGCTGGCGATGGTGCATCCGACGTATCCGACCAGATTGATGGTGGAAACGATATGCGCCGTGTCCCCGTCGGCTTTCGCCAGAAGCAGGCGGAGGCTTCCTGAGAGACACATGCCCGTCGTCATGCCGAAGGCGCCGGTGGCAAGGAGGAAGGGGATAAACTGCTCGAGAGCCATGAACAGGCACATAAGCGCGGTTGTCGCGGCGAGCGCCGCCATGGAGACGCGCAGAGAGAACCCGGACCTCATGCGGGCTTCCACAGGTCCGCCGAATGCGCTAGGGGCCATGGACAGCGCCAGAATGCATGATCCGGCAAGCGGGGCGACCATGCCGAAGCAGTCGAGTGCGACGATGGCGCTGAAGGATTGGTAGTAGGTTCCTATGATCCAGGCTGCGAGGTATGCCGTCGCGGCGACGGGGAAGACGGGCAGGATGACGGGGTCGATTTTCGTGATCGGGCGGATGGCGGCGCGAAGGCGCACACGGGCGCGCGGCGGCTCGGGCGCGCAGAGCACGAAGAGGACTCCCATCGCCATAAGGGCGGCCACTATGTAGTACATGATCGCGTAATCGCTGCTTACGGTGCAGAAAACGCCGATGGCGATCGAGCCGATCATAACGCCTACGAGTGCTCCGCATCCTGCAATCGTTGTTGCGACGACGAGGAATTTCCCTTTCGCGGTGTCTACGACCCAGGCTGAAATGGCGCTCATGGCTATACCGCAGGAAAGGCCTTGGCAAAAGCGCGCTGCAAACAGCATAGGTACGCTGCTGACCTGGGAAAAAAGAAGGCATCCGCCTATGCCGAGGACAAGACCTATAACGGCGGAGGCTCGATACCCTATGGCGTCAGAGATCGATCCCGCTACGAAAAGCACCCCGCATACGCCGACCAGATACGACACCATGGCAATGGATATGGCCGCATCCGTAAGCCCGATGGATGCGCGGTACTCCGAATACAGCGGAATGGGGACGGCCGAGGACGTGAAAAGAACGAGGAAGGCGAACGATGCCGCCAAAAGGCCGAGGATGGCTTTCGGGCTTGCTGCCGCGTCGTACGATGCTGCGTTTCCAGACGGCACGGCGCCCCTCCTTTCGTGATGTATGCGAGCGAAGTGGATGCTAAACTATCGGGTAACCATAGGGTCAAGGGCAAAAGCGAAACGTCGCGACGGGTGCTCCGTCCGAGCCGCCGCTTTGCATTCGGGAAAGAGGCGGGATGGAGTCGCTGTTTAAAACGGGGGAATTCGCCGATCTCTGCCAGACGACGAAAAACACGCTCATCCACTACGACCATGTTGGCGTTCTCAAGCCGACCGAAGTGGGGGAGAACGGGTACCGCTACTACAGGCCGAACGACCTTTTCAGGTTCAAGACGATTCGCTCGCTGACGGATGCGGGTTTTACGCTTCAAGAGGTTCGCTCCGTGTTTTTCGAATACGACCCCGATACGCTCGGCCGTAGCGTGGCCGAACATCGAACCGAGCTTCGCGCCCATATCGACCGTCTTGCCCACGCCGCCTGTCTTTTGGACGAGATCGACAGGCAGATTTCGTCCGATCGCGACGTAGAGCCCGGGGCGTTCTTTCTTGAAGAGAGAGGGGATCGCCTGATCGTCAATCTGGATTGTCCGGTCGACTCCATGTGGCTGAAGGGCGCGGACGCCGCGCTCTCTGACGGAAAGGCCATGGAGACGCTCGAGCGAATCTCCCCCGAAGCGTCGCTTTCTCTCTACGGTCTCAAGGCATACGGCGCTTTGGAGCAGGGGCGGATTTGCTACGACGGCGGGTTTTACCTTCTGCCCGAGAGCGTGACATCCGAGGAGGTCTTGCGGCTGCTTCGTTCGACAGAGCGCCTGTGCGACGAAAGTCAGCTCGAGACGGTGCCGGCCGGTGTATACGCGTGCATTTCCGAGGTAGGGCTGCAGGAAAAGGCTGCAGCGGTCCACGCGCGCCTGCTCGAGGAGCTTGATCGCCGCAGGCTTCGTCCGCGCGGCCCCCGATACGAGGTTATCTCCTTCCGCCTTTCGGATGTGGCGCCCGGGCGGGTGTATCGCTTTGTCGTTTCGGTGCGTTGCGAACCCTCGGATGCGTGACGCGATCCGAATTGATATGCTTTCCGTCGAAGAAAACCCGCGCGTCCACTCGAAGGGCGCTAGCGCATAACGAAAGGTGCTTGTCATGCATGTTTCCATCCAAGGCGAAAACGAACGAGGCCGCATCGATCGAGCGGACGTTCGCGAATTCGCGAAGACGCTCGCCGGCATCGTCGGCGATAAGAACGTCCTGCTCGATGAGCCTATGGCGAAGCACACCACGTTCCTCATCGGCGGTCCTGCCGATGCGTACGTGATTCCTCAGAGCGTCGAAGAAGTCGCGGCGGTCGTGCGTGCGTGTCGCCGATCGGGCGTTCCGTATCGCATCGTCGGCAACGGCAGCGACCTTCTGGTGGCCGATGAAGGCCTGCGTTGCGTGATCGTGCAAATCCTCGACAACCTGTCGAGCGTCCATGCCGAAGGGAATTTCGTGCGCGCTCAAGCGGGCGCGACGAACGAGGCCGTAGCGCACGTTGCCTATAAGAACGGTCTTGCGGGATTCGAGTTCGCAAGCGGAATTCCCGGCACCATCGGCGGCGCGGCCATCATGAACGCGGGGGCGTACGGCGGGGAGTTCAAAGACGTTGCCGTGGAGCTGACGTGCGTCACCCCCGAAGGCGATATCGTGCGCGTGTCGCGCGAGGAGGCGGACTGGTCGTATCGTCACAGCATGATGGATAAGGCTGGATATGTGGTGGTCGAAGCCCTTCTTCGCCTGGAGGAGGACGATTCTGCGGCCGTCAAGGAGCGCATGGACGATCTTCAGGCGCGCCGCGAGGAAAAGCAGCCCCTCGAGATGCCGAGCGCGGGAAGCACGTTCAAACGCCCTGAAGGCTATTTCGCGGGCAAGCTCATCCAAGATTCTGATTTGCGCGGCTATCGCGTCGGCGGAGCTCAGGTTTCCGAGAAGCACACGGGCTTCGTGGTGAACGCGGGCAACGCTACGGCCGCCGACGTCATGCAGCTTATCCGCGACGTGCAGCAGCGCGTGCGCGAACGCTTCGGCGTCGAACTCGAACCTGAAGTGCGTTTGTGGAAATAGCGAAAACGAACGACCCTCGCCACCTTCGTGAACCGCTTTCCATCGGGAATATGAGACTCCTATCGGAATGCGGTTCATTTCGGCGGGGCCGCATTGTATCGAGCGGCTAGAACGTGTCCCCTTCGGGGCGGCTGGCCTTCTTTCTGCGGCGTACGAAGTAACGGGCGATGTACACGGCGGCAATACCGCTTGCGATGCCGAGCGCCATGCCGGCTAATACGTCGGTTGGATAATGAACTCCCAGATAGAGCCGTGAGAATGCGACGCATGCGGCTCCTGCGAGGGGAATTGCCTTGTACCAGGCGTGGCGCATGGGTAGAAAGCAGAGCGCCGTGGCGGCGGCGAACGAACTGCCCGTGTGTCCCGATGGGAATGAGAAGCTTTCCGGCAACGCGATAAGCTGCGTCGCGAGCGTGGGGTCTGCCAAAAACGGGCGGTCGCGGCCGATGATGTTCTTGAGGCCGAGTTCGCCGACAAGATAGGCGCACATGATCGCGATGATGACGATGCCGCCGTAGAAGCGGTACTCCTTCTTGCATAGCAGCAATCCTGCGACGACAAACCAGACGAACGCCATATCCCCCAGGGACGTGACGAACGTCATGGCCGTATCCATCGCAGGCGATTGAAACGCGTCATGTATCGCATGGAGGATGGCGTTGTCTATGTCGGTAAGCCGTTCGAGCATGGGAGGCATTGTAGCAGCGTTGGGGCGTTCGGAGAAAGACGTTACGAATTCGGTGCCTGATCGCCCGAGCCGGTGGCTTGCGGTGCGGGAAGAGGACATTCGAACGCGTGAGGTGGCGTTGCGTTTGGTAGAATGCCGACCGAGAGAGAGGAGGAGGTGCCGAGAGGTTGGAAGCGCGGCGCAGACTGCGTCGTGTACGAATTGATGTTTGGCCGAAGACGATACGCTTGGCAAGGCGTGAGTTCCGCGAAATTTTCCGGAACAAGAGGGAATGAGGGTGAAAATCCCTCGCTGTACCAGCAACCGTAAAGCATCGAGTGCGTTCGAAGGCGAAAGGCCGCGTGCTCGGTGGAAGTCGGAACACTCGTTCGTCCCAAGGCCCTGGATAGAAAGGTTCCGAATATGGTCGGAAGAACGCAGGTGATTGCGCGCGTAAAGCGTGCACACGGCGTATCGGGCGGTAAGGCCCAATATCACGAGCCCGGAGCGGGCTTCCTCAAGAAATTGATACTCCTGATGATTGCGATGTCGTTGGCGACGTCGATGGTTCCTGCGTCTGCGCTCGCGAATGTCGTCGGCGCAGAGGAGGCGACGGATGCCGCCGGCGTTGTGCAGACGACGGATGGTGCCGACGCCGATTCGGGCACGGACGCAAAACAAACGGACGGTGTCGAGGACGACGCCGCGCAAACGCCTTGCGATCCCGCTGTGGGTTCCGAAGACGACAACGCCGACGCGCCTAACGATACGATTGAAAAACCCATTGCGGGCGACGAAGTCAGCAAAGGCGATGAAGGCTTCTCCGCCTCGTCTTCTGTGTCCGGCACGGGCGGCGACGCCGATACGCAGGTTGCGACTATCGAGGTGACGTGCTCGATCATCGGCGTCGACGCCGCCGGCAACCCCCAGGCGTGGGCGCCGAGCAAGGCGTTCGACGTGGAGCAGGGCGCGACGGCGGCCGATGCGACCGTCGCGGCGTTTAAGGCCGCGGGCATCGAGGCGAAATACGACCCCGAGGGGGCCTACGGCTTCTACCTCGAGTCCATCACCTCGCCCTTTGACGAAAGCCTCACGCTCGGCTGGGACGAGTCCACGGGCAGGTACTGGCAGCTGTTCGTCAACGGGGAAGTCTCCAGCGTGGGCGCCTCCGAGGTCAGCCTACGTGCGGGCGATACGGTCATGTGGTATTACGCCGCTGACGGCGCATCGCTTCCTTCCGAGGGAGGCATGACCGATCCGAATGCCGAGCGCCCCGAGCTCGATGCCGACTGGCCCGGCTTTGCGGGCGGTTCTGCCGGCGCGACGGTGACCACCCCCACGCCGACCGAGGCGGCAGACCTTGCATGGAAGTACGACTTCAAGGATGGGGCGTTCTGGGCTGCCGTCTCCGACCTGCTCGTGGTCGGCGGCGATATCTACCTTGTTGCATCGGGTAAAATCCAGCGCATCGACGGCGATACCGGCAAGCCTGTCGTCTCCATGCCGACCGGCGAGGACACGCAGTACATCTGCCGTCCCGTCTATGCCGACGGGTTGATCGTCGTCGCCTATGACGGCGGCAAGCTTGCCGCTTACACTGCCGATACGTTGACGTGCGTGTGGAAGACCGCGTCTTTCGCTCCCGAGGGCTCCGATCGCAAGTACCAGGCCATGTCTTCCCTGACCGTTTCCAACGGTTTCGTCTATGCGATGTTCTCGCCGCAAAACGGCGATAATCCCACCACCGAGGGCGTGATGGTGTGCGTCTCTCTGAAAGACGGTTCGGCCAAGTGGATCAAGCGTACCGGAACTGCTGCGCAGGAGGATACGGGCGGATTCTACTGGGCGGGTGCCGCCGCGTCGGGCGACGACCTCATCGTCGGCGACGACTTCGGAAAGGTTGCGCTGATCGACGGCGAAACCGGCGTCGAGCTGTCTTCGGTCGCGGTGAGCGGCCCGTGCCGTGCGGGCATCGTTGCCGCCGATACCTCGGAGACGGGCGAGGGCAGCTACCTTGCCGTGACCAAGGGCGACGGCATCTTGCACAAGATCGAACGCACGGGCGACACGCTTAAGCTTGCCGGTTCGGTGAAGTTCTCCGCCACGTCCACCTCCACGCCCGCCGTTGTGCAGGGCAAGGCTGTCGTCTGCGGGTCTGATTCGCTGAAATATCCGGTCAACGGCACTATTTCCGTGATTGATATCGCCACGATGACGCTTGAGAAAAGCGTGGTCGCGGGTGCGGGTCAGTCTCAGAGCGCGCCTTTGATCTCGGTCCAGGGCGATGGCGTCTATGCATACTTCACCTGCAACAGCATGCCGGGCGGCGTGTACCGCTACAAGCTCGGCGACGACGCCGCCGAACAGCTCTATGTCCCCGAAAGCGATGTGCAGAACTTCTGCCTGGCCTCCATCGTGGCCGATGCTGCGGGCAACCTGTACTACACCAACGATTCCGGCACGCTTTTCAAGTTGAGCGCCGCGCCGAGCTTCGCTGTGAGCTTCGAGTCGAACGGCGGATCGGCGGTCTCGACGTTTCGTGTGGCGCAGGGCAAGCCGATGACGCAGCCCGGCGATCCGACGCGCGAGGGTCGTCAGTTCCTGGGATGGTTTGTCGATGAGGAGCTGACGCAGGCGTGGGACTTCTCCCAGCCTGTTTCGGGCGATATGACGCTCTATGCGAAATGGAGCGAAGAGACCGGCGATGGCGGCAGCGGTATCAAGCCTCCCATCGATCCCGGCGAGTCGAATCCGGCGCCCCAGGGCGGCCCTTCTTCGTCTTCGCCCGCGACGTCGCAGTCTGCCTCGTCTTCCTCCTATTCGACGAAGGTGGTGCCCACCTATGGCGTCGTGGCCACGCGCACCCCTCTTTCCGAGGTGACGCAAACTACTGCAGCGCTTGTTGCCGCTGATGACGAGAAGGCTTCTTCCGCAGCGCAGGAGAGTGCAAACGGCTCTTCTTCGAGCGCGAAGAAGGAACCCTCTGATTCCGCTTCTGCCGCCGCAGCCGACACGGCGTCCGCCTCCGCGACGCTCAATCCGCTTGCTGTCGCGGGCATCGCGGTCGGCGTCGTCGCCTTGGCGGGCGTCATGGTGTATTTCGTCGTCGCGCGCCGTCGCGCCTAGCCTAGGGAGGATCGAGCCATGTCTGATGGAAAAAAGAGCATCCTCGAGTCGGGAGACGTCAACGCGGCATCCCCCGATAAGACGGCCCGCATCGCCCCTGGTCTTTCCGCGGCCGCTCCTTCGGCGAAAAAACCGCTGACGAACACCCAGCGCGCCGTCATGGCCATCGTATCCGTTGCGGCCGTTGCGATTATCGCGGTATCGGCGTCCTTCCTGTTCGCACCGGGAGGGGAAACATCCGATCCTGCGGCTCTTTTCGAGACGACGCAACAGGAGTCTTCGGACGAAGGCGACGCTGCCTCTTCGGAGTCGGCCTCTGATTCTTCCGAGACCTCCGATGGGGCTTCATCCGATAACAGCGTGGGCGAGACGTCCGATGCGTCGGGCCAGGAGGCGTCTGAGACTTCCGAAGCGGTGCAGACCGGCACCGAAACGGTGGTCACATCCGACGCCGGCGGCGGCCAGGCGGCAAGTTCCGGGGCCTCTTCTCAGTCCGCTCCGGCTCCCGAGTCCAACCGCGACGTGGTGACCATCACCGTCTCCGTAACGAGCGCTGCGGTGGGCAACCCCGTCTCGGCGGGTCCTGTGCAGTTCTCCTTCGAGCGCGGGGCGACGGCGCTCGACGCTTTGGTGGCGACGGGGCTGTCCGTCAATGCGAGCAGCTCGCCTTTCGGCGGGGTGTACGTAAGCGCTATCGGCGGCCTTGCCGAAGACACCTCCAAAGGCGCATGGGGTTGGAAGTACTCCGTGAACGGCGCAGATCCGCAAATGTCTTCTGGGCTGTACACGCTCAACGACGGCGATGTCGTCGCATGGCGTTATGTGACCGATATCAACGGATAGCAGCGCGATGCGTCGCAAGCGCCCGTCCCGAGAGGGGCGGGCGCTTTTCCTCATGCGTCGCTCACTATGACCGGAGGGTTCATGGAAAACGTATTCTCTACCTATCATCCCGCGGTCGCATTCGTCTTTTTGGCATGCGTCCTCGTGTTTTCTATGGCGGCCATGCAGCCGGTATACGTGCTTATCTCGTTCGCAGGCGCGTTCGCCACCTCGTGCGTGACGCGCGGCTTCAAGCATACGGTCCGTTCGCTGCTTTGGATCGTGCCCATGTGGCTGGTCGTCACGGTGGCCAATCCGCTGTTTTCGGCGATGGGGTCGACCGAGGTTGCTCGTTTCGGCCTGTTCGCCGTCTATGCGGAATCCCTGCTTTACGGCGCTTGCTCGGGCGGCATGCTCGCATCGGTGTTCCTGTGGTTCTCATCCTATTCCGCCTGCATGAACAGCGATCACTCCCTGGCCCTGTTCGGCAACGTGGCTCCCGTGGTCACGTTGATGATCACGCAGGTCATGCGCCTTGTCCCTCAGTTTCTTTCGCGCGGGCGCTCGATCGTCATGGTGCAAGACGCCGTGAGTGCCGCCGCGCCGCGCACGAAGAGGCAGAAAAGGGACGGCAGGCTCAGGGTGGTCAGCATCCTCATGGGCTGGGGCATGGAAGACGGCATCGAGCGCAGCAGCGCCATGCGCGCTCGCGGCTACGACTGCGGCGCGCGTCGCACGACGTATAAGCGCTATCGGTTTGCCGCCGACGACATGGCGGTCGTCGCGGTGATTGCCCTATTCGCGGCAGTCAACGCCGTGCTGGCGTATGTCGCGTGTTCTCAGTATCGGTTCTACCCGACGGCGAGCGTGTTGGTTGCGTGGTGGGGATATGTTCCCTATGCGCTCATGATGCTCATTCCCGTTGCGTTGTATGCAAAGGAGTGGTGGCTGTGGCGCTCGTTGAAGTAAGCGATTTCTCGTTCGCCTATCCCGCCGACGGCGATGTTCGCCGGGGCGATTCGGGCGATTGCGTGCTTGACGGAGTCTCTTTCGAGGTGAACGAAGGAGATTTCTGCGTTTTGGTCGGTTCAACCGGATCCGGCAAGACCACCCTTCTGCGCTCGCTCAAACCGGAGCTGGCGCCCGAAGGCGCGCGCACGGGGTCTATCGCCATTGCGGGAAAGAAAATCGTCGAAGACGGCGAAATGGTTTCGCCGAAAGATTCGCGCGGCCTTTCTCCCAGGGAATCGGCCGCTTCCATCGGGTTCGTCATGCAGAGCCCCGAAGCCCAGATCGTGTGCGATACCGTATGGCACGAGCTCGCGTTCGGCCTGGAGAACCTCGGCGTCGAACAGGAGGAGATGCGTCGTCGCGTAGCGGAGGTCGCGCATTTCTTCGGGATAGGACCGTGGGTGCGTTCGTCGGTGGAGGCGTTGTCGGGCGGGCAGAAGCAGCTGGTCAACCTGGCTGCGGTCTTGGCGTTGCGCCCACGCTTGCTTCTGCTTGACGAGCCGACTTCCCAGCTCGATCCAAACGCGCTCAAGCAGTTCCTCTTCATGCTCGGTCGTGTGAACCGCGAGCTGGGCGTCACCATCATCATGGCCACTCATGCTCCCGAGGACGTGGCTGCCTATGCGACGCGCACCATAGCCATGGGGAGGATAGGCGATGTCGGCACGCGCGAGCAGGTGGAAGCCGTGCTGAGCAAACGCTGGAAAGCTTGGGATGTCGCTTCGGCCGGGCGAGGCGTGCGAGATGCGCGCTCGTGCTGCGTGCGCGTGCGCGAGGCGATGTTTCGCTACGAGAAAAGCGCGCCGTGGGTGCTGCGCGGGGTTGACCTGCGGGTGCGGCGCGGAAGCGTGCACGCGCTTGTCGGGGGCAACGGCTCGGGCAAGACCACGCTTCTTAAGCTCATGGCCAAAGCGGGGTCCCCTCAGCGAGGTAGGATAGAAAACGACCTCGTGGGCGCGCAGGCGCTGTTGCCGCAGGACCCCAAGGCGCTCTTTGTCTGCGACAGCGTCGAAGAGGAGCTCGCGGAATGGCGCGAGCGGTGTGGATATACCCGCGAGGACGAACGCGCGATGCTGTGTCGATTCGGGCTCGAAGGGTGCGAAAAGCGCCATCCCTACGACCTGTCGGGCGGCCAGCAGCAAAAGCTCCTCGCCAAAGCCCCAGCCGCGCCATTTTTTGTATAGCGTGCGATCGGCATTGGTGGGCTTGCCGTTCAGCCCGCAGGCGGCAAACACCGCGTACAGCGCGCGGTTAGCCGCATCGGTCTCGG
>ERZ825896.1397-NODE-1397-length-27054-cov-3.891737_pt1 | contig 27054 bp, 25 predicted proteins | sample MGYA00519858_ERZ825896 | MGnify/ENA primary metagenome ERZ825896 (study PRJEB31778, sample SAMEA3449214) | human gut metagenome | biome: human gut; feature: human-associated habitat; material: faeces | place: United Kingdom | collected 2010/2012 ...
TATCCAGCCCCTTGGGGCACTTGGCGGTGCAGTAGCGGCAGCCCGTGCAGGGGAGCGCCGTCTCGCCTATCATTTTATCGGCAATGCCCGTAAGCGCCGTCAGCTCACGGTTGTCCAGAGGCTTGTCCTCGCTGAATATACTTATGTTTTCCGCAAGCTGCCGTATGTCGGACATCCCCGAAAGCACCATCGTTACCTCGGGTATGCTCTGGAGAAATCTGAAACCCCAGCCCGGTACGCTCTCGTCCGGACGCAATGCCGTGAGTTCCGCAGCGTATTTATCGTCTACAGTCGCAAGCTTGCCGCCCCTGAGTGGCTCCATGACCCATATCGGCAAACCGTATTGCTTTATGAGCTCCACCTTTTCCTTTGCGTGCTGGAACTTATAGTCCAGATAGTTCAGCTGTATCTGGCAGAATTCCAGATCCTTGCCGTAGGCGTCCATAAAGCGGCGCATCACATCCACCCGGCCATGGGTAGAAAAGCCCAGATGCCGTATGCGGCCATCCTTCTTCTGCTTCAGCAGGTACTCCATCACGCCGTACTGCGGATCCATGTAGTTATCCACATTAATCTCGCAAACGTTGTGGAAAAGATAAAAGTCAAAGTAGCCTACGCGGCACCTTCTTAGCTGCTCCTCGAATATCTCCTCTACCCTGCCTATGTTTCCCCGTATATTTCCCGGGAACTTTGTGGCGAGGTTAAAGCTCCCTCTAGGGTAGTCAGCGAGGATTTTGCCTATCATCCTTTCGGAATTGCCGCCGTGATACATCCATGCGGTATCATAGTAATTTATTCCGTTTTTCATGGCAAAGTCTACCATTTCCCGTGCTTTTGTCTCATCGATGCTCTCTTCTTTGCCGTTTACCACCGGCATACGCATCGTGCCAAGCCCCAGCGCGGAAAGCTTTTCTCCCTTGAAATCCCGGTATATCATGGTCGTCCTCCCTATATGTTCTGTTCAAAGCAAATCGCGTGCATATAGATTATACTATAATCCCCATATATTTTTAACAAAAAAATACCGCCCCGGTAATTCGAAGCGGTATGAGAGCTGCTTTTTACTTTTTGTACCAGTCCAGCACCCTCAGGCTCCTGTCCGCCTTGTTGAGGACCTCGGTCTCGCCCCTTTCATTTATGCAGACGATGTTCTCAACGCGCATGCCAAAGCGGCCTCCGAGGTACACCCCGGGCTCTATGGAGAAGCACATGCCCCTCTCCAGCCGCCGATGGTTTATCTGATTTATATAAGGCCCTTCATGTACCGAATAGCCTATGCCGTGGCCGACGCGGTTAACAAGGGTATGTGCATAGCCCTGCTCGTCCAGCACATCCCGGGCTGCCTTATCTATATCGGGTATGAATGCGCCTTCCCTGGCGGTGTTCTGGGCGGTCAGCTGGGCTCTGTCTACCAGCTCGTATATCCTGCGCTGCTCGTCGCTTATACTTCCTACGAATACCGTGCGGCTCAGATCCGACATCATCTCGTTTATGGCGCAGCCCCAGTCCAGGACTATGCAGTCCCCCTCCTGTATAACCCTGTCAAAGCTGTTGTAGTGCGGATAGCCGCTGTTGGGGCCGGAGGCGACTATGCAGTCGAAGTTGCAGCCGCCCTGTTCCGCCATAGTACCTACTATGACGTCCCTCACCTCCGCCTCGGTTATGCCGGGACGTATCATGGCGCAGGCCTTTTCAAAGGCGCTGTCGGCCACCCTTGCGGAAAGGCGCATATTTTCCAGCTCCTCATGGGTCTTGATTATGCGCACCTCTTCAAGGAGCGGCTTGCCGTTTACAAAGGTTATGCCGCAGTTTTTGCCTATATCCAGCACGTTGAAGGCCTGCGCGGTGGAGTTCACGCCGATGGTCTTTCCCTCAAGGCCCTCGTTTTTCAGTATCTCATAGGCCTTATCCATTCCCTCGTTGTCGTGCCAATGGTAAACCGGGCACTGATGCTTCAGCCCCTCGGCGACCTCATCGGCATAGAGGGTATTGCAAAGGTAAAAGCACTCGCCGCTCTTCTTTACGAAAAGCGCCTGAAACCTCTCGCACATCATGGGCGAAAAGCCGGTAAAAAAGCGCAGCTCCTCGGAGGGGGATATGAGCATCGCGTCGTATTCCATCATATCGGCGAGCTTTTTTATGTATTCCGTTCTCATTCCTCTTTCCTTTCCTCGATTAAAAGCATAAGGGCTGCTCCGGCGAACAGCCCTTGTCCTTTTCCCTTATGTTATCTGGTGGTTCCTGAATTTATCACCTGATCCCTTGCGTTTTCCGCGACGCGGGGCTCAAGGGTGAGCTTGCTCTGCTTGTTTGCCTTCCAGACATACAGGCCGAGGGAGAGTCCGATTACGCCGTATACCATGAAGGTACGGAAGTATTCGCCAAGTATGGCCTGACCGAACACGGCCTGTCCGATCTCGGGGCTGAGTATGAACATGGAGTGGAACAGCAGGGTTCCCATTATTGCCTGAGATACAGTCGCCTTGTTTACGGAGGCGCCGCCTACCAGTATCGCCGCCACGGAAAACAGGCCTATCTGGTTATGGGCGGTATAGACGTTAAGCGTGCCTATATTCTGTATGTAGATTATCTGGCCCCACGCGGCAAGCACGGTGGATATTATGGTGGCTATGATGCGGGTACGGTCCACGTTTATGCCGTTGGACTCCGCGATGTACTGGTTCTGGCCGCAGGCCCGGAAATCCTGACCCAGCTTTGTGGTCATTATCCACTTGGTGAATACTGCCAGCAGCACTATCATTATCACAGTGCCCATAGGCACCTTGCGAACCATGGTGAGCCTGCCCTTAGTCGCGGCCTGATACGCAAATACGGCAAGTATCACAACGGCAATCGCCGCGTACAGCGCGAACTTGAAGTTGCTTAGGCGGGCCTGGCCGGGCTTCAGCTTGCGTATGTACTGGCTCCATACGAGGTACAGCACCACCAGAGCAGATGCCACTATCATAAACACAGCAAAGGGTATCTGCCATATGCCTTCAAGGGCATACTTGATGGTATCCATATCCACAGTCATGCGGATTCCCACGCCGCCGGGAAGTATTATCGGATGATCCGGCTGAACGGGGATAACGCCGCCGATGAGGAACAGCACTATAAACATGTAGATGCCGGTGCCGAAATAGCCCACTATCAGCGAGGCTATCATTTCCTGACCGCGGGTCTTGTTGTAGAGCGTACCGGTGAGCCAACCGAAAAGCATCGCTATCGGAAGCGCTATCAGCATACAGAGCAGGAAGCCGCCAAAGCCGCCGATATAGTAATAGCGGACGAGAATTATGGCAAGCTGTCCGGCGATAGCGCCGACAACTATACCGAAGTTAAGCCCCAAGCCGGCGATTACCGGGATTATAAGGGACAGCACCAGGAAGGCGTTGCGGTAGAAGCGGTTGCTCAGCTCCGTGAGGAACCAGTTGAAGGTAACGCTCTTCGCGAGTGCGAGGCCCAGTATAATGAATACCCAGAAGATTATGGTAACGATATTGTCCAGCACAAAATCGCCGAGGTTGAACTTACGCTCGTTCTTTTTTACCAGATCTGACATTACCTGTCGCCTCCTTTCTTAACCTGAGTGAGGGCGTAGAGGATAACGCCGTTCTGTATGACCTGACGCATGATATCCGAAAGGTCGGTGCCGGTGAAGAGGGCGTTGGCCACGGGCATTGCAGCGGTCATAAGGCCCTGGAATATGCACACGCCGACTACGACGTTCACGCAGCTGGCTTTAGTCGCAGTAGCGCCGCCGATAAGTACGGCCGCCACGGCGGGGAACGCCATGTTCAGCGGGCCGTTGTATATCTGAGCGTAACCATAGCCCTGAGAGTAGATTATGATACCAATGCCCGCAAGCACGGTGGAGATTATGTTCGCTATAACTCGGCTGCGGTCGATGTTAAGGCCGGCAGCCTCTGCGAACTTTGGATTCACGCCGCCCGCATAGATAGCGAGGCCGGTCTTGGTCTTGAAGAACACGCTGACTACGAAGCAGGTCAGCAGCAGAAGCAATATCATACCGGTGGGTATGGTGACCTCGCCGATATTGAAGGACAGAAAGTTGGAAACTATCTTGTCCGCGGCAAAGCCGTCCATCTGTATGGTCTCGCGGAGGCCGTCGCCCAGCATCCAGCCCATTTTGCGGTTTGAGAAGGGAAGTGACAGCCAGAGTATGTTGAAGAATGCCACGATGGAGAAGCCGGTATAGGTGGCTATGGTCATCTCGGCGCCCTTGACGGCGTTCATCAGCTTGCCGTAGGCCCAGCCCATCAGCCCGCAGATGATTATCGCCAGCAGTATGGAGCAGCCTATGAGGCTCCAGCCCATAAGGTCCATCTGCATACAGCACATGAGGGCGAACAGCCCGCCGACTATGCCGATAGGCAGCGCAAAGTTTGGACCCACACCGGACTTGATAGAGGGTACCATTGCCAGCACCAGTATGCCGTTCATGCCTACGCGGCGCAGTATATCGGTGAAAAGCACGGGCAATGACTGACCCATGACGTAAGCCGCTATAAGCACAACGAGGAGCAGCGCGGAAACGGCAAAGGTAGGTATACCCATTCTGCGTATCAGTTTACCCATTGTTTATGCCTCCTTTTCCTTTGATACGTGGGCGGAGGACATCATAAGGCCGTATTCCTCATCAGACGCCTCGGGCTTGAGCTCGCCTGCGACCCTGCCCTCGCATATAATGAGCACCCGGTCGCAAATGCTGCGAAGCTCCGCAAGCTCGGAGCTTGTCATTACTATGGTCATGCCCTGCTCTTCCGCAAGACTCTTAAGAAGATCCAGTATCAGCTTCTTTGCGCCTATATCTATGCCGCGGGTAGGCTCGGATACCAGCAGCAGCTCAGGCTGCTGTGTCAGCGCCCTGGCGACGCACACCTTCTGCTGGTTTCCGCCGGAAAGGGCTCCGGTATTCTGGGCTGCGGAGGTGCAGCGGATATCAAGATCCTTTATCATCTTGTCCGCGTGCGCCCTTATGCCCTTCTTATCAGCCAGCTTTATTGGGCCATACTTCTTGAGGAACTTGCCCTCGGTTTCCATGGCCGTAAAAGCGATATTCAGATCGATAGGGCTGTTGAGGAGCAATCCCACGCCCTTTCTGTCCTCGCTCACGAAGGCTATGTCGGACTTGAGCGCGTCCCTGGTGTCGTTGAGGCTCAGCTCCCTGCCCTTGAATACGACCTTGCCGTCGGCGGGATAAAGGCCCATTATGCCGTTGGCGATGCCCAGCTTGCCCTGTCCAGCCAAACCGCCGATGCCCACTATCTCGCCCTTATGCACCTTAAAGCTCACGTCCTGAACCTTTTCGCCGGGCATATTGACGCGAAGGTGCTCAACATCGAGTATTACCTCATCGCTTACCTTGCGCCCGCTCTCGTTGCGGTCGAGGACAAGTGCGCGGCCTACCATCAGCCTCGCTATTTCAGCGGCGGTAATGTCCTTGGTATCCTTGGTAGTTACCAGCTCGCCGTCGCGCAGTATGGTGACGCGGTCGGAAAGGCTGATTATCTCCTCCAGACGGTGGCTTATGAATACGATGCCTATGCCCTGCGCCGCCAGGCGGCGGATAGCGGCAAGAAGATTCGCGGTCTCGGTCTCCGTAAGCACTGCCGTAGGCTCGTCAAATACGAGATAGCGTATGCCGGTCTTATCGATCTCGCGGGCTATCTCGACGAACTGCATATGGCCTACGGGCAGGCCGTGAACCATCGTATACTCCTCAATGTCCATCCCCATGGTATCCAAAGCCTTGCGAGCGTCTGCATTCATCTTGTCCATTTCCAGTTCCTGCAGACGCTTGCCAAATATCTTTGAAAGCACAGTTGGCTTGGTGATTTCGCGGTTGAGTTTTATGTTTTCGGTTATGGTAAAGCCGGGAATCAGCATAAACTCCTGATGTACCATACCGATGCCTTTTTCCATGGCATCATGGGGCGTCATTATATGTGCATCCTCGCCGTCTATCTCGACGGTACCTTCAAAGCCGCCCGTGTCGTGAATGACGGGCATTCCGAAGAGGATGTTCATCAACGTGGACTTACCGGCGCCGTTTTCGCCTATAAGGGCATGGATCTCGCCGGGGCGAACGTCCATATTTATTCCTTTAAGGACCTGATTGCTGCCGTATGACTTTCCCACGTTTGCAAAACGTAAAATTGATTCGGCCAAAGCTTGTAAATCCCCTTTCTATACGGGTGTGACGATTACTGATTATTGCTTATTGCTTGGGTAAGAAAAGGGGCGGCGGAGCTGAACGCTCACAGCCGCCCCGTTTTATTAGACGATCGTCTCAGTCAGCTTCAGGATTACAGATCGAGATAGCCCAGCTGATATACAAGGTAGTTGTCGGTGACTTCGCCGGTACCGGGATCAACGAAGGGAGTGAGGGCAGCCTCGGCGCCGCAGTAGTCGCTCAGCAGAGCGCTCATGGCGTCGGCATCACAGTCGCCAATGAGACCAGCCATCCACAGGAAGGCATACTCGGTGCTGGCAACAGTGTTAGCTATGGAAGCGGGAACCGCCCAGGTGGAGAAGTGACCGGTCAGACCGGCGTCAGCGACGTACTTCTTCTCGGCTGCTATAGTGGCCTCAAGGCCGCCTACCAGATCTTCAGGGCTCTCTATGCCGAAGGCGCTGGGGAATCCATGATAGGGGCTGGGGCAGCAGGGCTGTACATAGTAAGCGCCGGCATCGTAAACAGCCTTGATGAGGGGAACCTGCATAGCGCAGTTGGTGGTGAAGAAGGCGGTCTCCTTGCCGTACTTTTCTACCATCTTGGGTACATCCTCAAGGATGAACTGCTGGGAGCCGGAAAGGCCGGAGTCGCCGGTGGGATCGGGAGCGGTGGCGTCTACAAACTCGATGCCCAGCTCTTCGCACTTGGCCTTGATCTTATCGCGGCAGCCTGCCAGGGTTACCTGAGCCATGTGGCGGGGGAAGCTGTAATGCACGAAGGTCTTGCAGCCCATCTCGTTAGCCTTCTCTGCCATATAGGTGCCCTTGCCAACCTCGTCAACGGAGATGGTGATGTCCGCACGGGTGGTGATATCGGTGGGGTTCTCCTGAGGAGTGCAGTAGATTACCAGCAGATCCTTAAGATCGCGAACCTCGGCTACCTTATCAATACCGGGGTTGGAACCGGGGCATGCCTGGTTGATGATGATGCACTTTACATCGGGATCGGTGCCGTACTTGTTGATAACGGAGATGAACTGCTCCTGCTCTGCCATGAAGTTATCGGGCATAGTGTCATGGATGACACGGTCGCCGTACTTTTCAACCATGGCGGCTGCGGAACGATATTCTTCTTCGTTCTGGGAAACGGTGTTGGTGATGATGGCGATCTTGCCATCGGTAGCAGCAACAGCCGCTTCTACGGACGCCTGTACATTAGCTGCATCCCACTTGAGCTCGCCAGCGGCGGGAGCTTCTTCAGTGGTGCCCTCGGCGGGAGTAGTGGTTTCGGTGGTAGCGGGTTCTTCAGCAGCGGGCTGAGAGCAGGCCGCAAAGGAAACTGCCATGACCAGAACCAGCATCAAAGCTATAAGCTTCCTCATGTGTTTTCTTCCTCCTAATTATTGTATGAACTAAACGGGCATAGCCCATTGTTCAAGAAGTGGAATTTTGTATTTGTATGTAATACAAATACAAAAGGGGACGTCCCCTTTTGGTGTATATGATTGCACTAAATGTTAAACTGTTTCAATAATGCCAACCACGCAATACCGATCATGCCGACTGTAAAAAAAACTGCACATGACAAGTAAATACCAAACATCAAATATATATTAGCAGTATGTTTTATCAATGTCAATCGCTGTTTTTGGGGGCTTTTGCTTAAATATCTTATGGGAATCCTATCCGAGCACCGAAAAAGACATTTATTTTTTTTAGTTATTCAGGTTCATATGCTGTTATTTTTAAGGTGTCGAAAAGAGTTTAATATTAGTTTTTCTCATGCTGTCTATCAATAATTTTCATTTATCAAAACAGTCATTTTATTCTGCCGCGGTACGCATTTACCCTTTTCGCCGCTCATATCCTTATTCCATGAAATTCAAGCTGAAACTTATCGCCCTGTGGGCTTCGCTTCTCCTGCTTTCCGGCTGCAAGGCTGCTCCCGTTTACAACCCGGATCCGGAACCTGTGCCGCTGCCTGCAATAATGTACCACAGCATACTCAAGAGCCAATCCCGGGCCGGCACATATGTCGTCTCCCCGGCGGTATTTCGGGAAGATATGCAGTACCTTCTGGATAACGGCTACGAAACGGTGTTTATCGAGGATCTTATCGAGTACACCGAAGGGGACGACCTGCCCGAAAAGCCCGTTATGGTGACTCTGGACGACGGATATCTCAATAACCTTACATACATATTACCCATACTTGAGGAGCTGGACATAAAGGCCGTCATATCCGTAGTGGGAAGCTATACCGTGACCTTCAGTGAAACGCCTGATCCAAACCCAAACTATGCTCATCTGTCTTACGAGGATATAAATGCAATAACCGCAAGCGGACACGTGGAGATACAGAATCATTCCTACGATATGCATTCCCAGTCCCCCCGCTTCGGCAGCAAGCGCAGGCAGGGCGAGAACAGTCAAAGCTATAAGGCCTTCTTCTGCGGCGACTGTATAAAGCTGCAGCAGCTCCTGAAGGATAAGTGCGGCATAACCCCCACCGCATACACCTATCCCTTCGGGGCAATAACGCCCGATACTACGGAGTACCTGAAGGAGCTCGGCTTTAAAGCATCGCTGAGCTGCGAGGAGAAATGCAACTACATCACCCGTGACCCGGAGTGTCTTTTCCTTCTCGGCAGATACAACCGTCCCAGCGGCATATCTACCAGGGAGTTCATGAAAAAGGCGCTGAAGGGCTCAGTAAAATAAAACCGCAATGCAGGCGTATTGATTTCTTTTTCTTTGTGGTATAATAAAAAAACTTATATTTCCACAGGAGGAAAACGAAATGGATTCCGCTGCATTGTTGAGAGAACAGCTTGACGCACTGAACGGCGGCATAAGCCACGCCATGGTGACTATAGTAGAGGCAGACGGCTCTACCCCCCGCAGAAACGGGAAGATGCTGGTGTTTGAAAACGGGGACACCATGGGTACTATAGGCGGGGGCTCAGCTGAATGCCTCGCCGCAAAAGACGCGATGGAATGCATACGCACAGGCGAGAACGCCTTCAAGATATACGACCTCTCCTCTGCTGTCACAAACAACACCGGCATGACCTGCGGCGGGCACATAAAGGTGCTTATAGAGTCCTTCCCATCAAAGCCGCTGCTGGTCATGTGCGGCGCGGGCCACGTCGGCTGCGCAGTGCTCAAGGTAGCCGGATTTATGGGCTATAGCACCCTTCTCATAGACGACAGGGCAGATGAGATAATAGATAAGAGCATAGCCGTTGCGGACAGGTTCGTCCGCGTGAAGGATTTCGAAAAAGATATAACCGAAATGGATATTCCCGCAGGGGCATTCATAGTCATAGCCACTCACGGCCACATAAACGACAGGGCGTCGCTTTACGCCGCCCTCGCCAAAAAAGCCGCCTACATCGGTATGATAGGCAGCCGCAAGAAGATAGCTGGATTGTTTGAATATATGCGCAATCGTGGAGTGACGGACGAGCAGCTTGATACCGTGTTCACCCCCATAGGTCTGGACATAGGCGGCGAGACCCCGGAGGAGATAGCCGTAGCCATTATGGCCGAGGTGCAGTCCTCCCGCTACCACGGCAGAAGCTGCCGCCACCTCAGAGAGCTGCGGGATCAATAATAGGATAAGCAATATAGGCCGTCGCGTCAGATGCGCCGGCCTCTCGTTTTTATTCAGGTTTTGCCCCGGGAGCCTGAGTCTTTTCTTCTGCTTGATTTGGTTTTTTTATCACGTGTATTATTCCATCGTCGTCCAGCTGCTTTATTACAGCCAGAGCTATGGGCAACGCAAACACGCCCGCCGCTCCGAACAGCGATGCTCCTGTCACCATGGCGAGCAGCGTCGCCAGCGGGTGCAATCCCACCTGCTGGCCTACTATCTTGGGCTCGGCGATGTTCCGCACTATGGCTATTATTACATATAATACCAGCAGGCTTATACCAAGGCCCGTCTTGCCTGTCACAAGGCTGACTACCGCCCAAGGGATAAGCACCGTGCCGCAGCCCACTATTGGCAGTATATCCAGAACCGCGATACCCGCCGCCACGCCCCATGAATTGTCAACGCCAATTATCAGCAGCCCTATGGCCAGCTCCGTAAACGTCATCAGCATTATCAGGCCGTAGGAGCGTATATACTTGCCTATGGTCTTTTTCAGCTGGCTCCAGCCGTCCTTCATTACCTCCGAGGCCTTTTCCGGCATTTGGCCGTGTATGAACTTGCCTATGGCTTCCCAGTCCAGCAGTATGAACACAGTGGACACTATACATATTATTGTATTAACCAGCTTGCCCGGGACGGACACCGCAAAGTTGCCCACCATCGCCACAGCCTTTGCGGAAAGCGTCTTTATGCTCGAATCTAACGTGGCCAACACCTGATCCATGGCTATGTCTATCTCAATATCCCATCTGGCGAGAAAGGCCGTCATACTTTCCCATATGGACCTAAGAGCGGGCAGCAGTGTGCCGCTCCACGTCCTTGGCGCCATAACTATCATCCTCTGGACAAAGGCCGCTATCTTGTCGCAGAGTATTATGCCTAAAAATGCCAGCAGCGTGTATACCAGCACTATCAGAACGATACCCATGAACTTATGCGGAAGATGGCACTTCTTTACCAGCTTATCCAGCAGCGGGTGTATCACAGCCGCCACTATAAAAGCTATGAAGAATGGCAGCAGACTCGACATCATGTATCTGAACAGCACTACCAGCACCGCCAGTATGGCCGCGCAATACGCGAGGTTTATAAGGAATCTTCTCCGGCGCTCAGTCTTTTCCAATTAGCCCTCCCATACACCGCTTCCACGGTGTTATTATTCATTTTATCACGGCCTTGTTTTGCCTGCTGTGAACTAAATTTGAACATTGCCGTTTTTGCAGGCAATATGCCCCGTCCTTTCTCCCCCTGCCCGGTCGATAGGAAGCAAGGCGAATGCCTTACGCTCTCACTTCAAAATGTCACCGTTTATGCACATTTAGAGCACTCTTTTTAATATTCTTTTAACAGTGTAAATGTTATAATTAAATATTATGATATATCGACGCCTATGGAGGGGCATTATGCGGGATTACGTAGTATTCAGCGACGTTTCAAAGTACTATCAGATGGGCCAGATGGTCATAAAGGCCATAGACCATATCAATTTTTCTATTGCCAAAGGGGAATTCTGCATAATCGTAGGCCCGTCCGGCGCCGGTAAGACCACGGTGCTGAATATGCTGGGCGGCATGGATACCTGTACCGAGGGCACCATATCCGTGGACGGCACGGTTATAAGCGGCTTCAGTTCAAAGGAGCTCACCACTTACCGCCGCTATGACGTGGGTTTTGTGTTTCAATTCTATAATCTGGTACAGAACCTCACCGCACTGGAAAACGTAGAATTGGCATCTCAGATATGCAGGGATCCGCTGGACGCAGCTACTGCCGTGCGCGAAGTGGGCCTTGAGGACCGTATGGACAACTTCCCCAGTCAGCTTTCCGGAGGCGAACAGCAGCGCATATCCATTGCCCGCGCATTGGCCAAAAACCCCAAGCTTCTGCTTTGCGATGAACCTACCGGTGCGCTGGATTACGTCACCGGTAAGTCCATACTGAAGCTTTTGCAGGATACCTGCCGCCAGAAGGGCGTTACCGTGGTTGTGATAACCCACAACAGCGCCCTCACCCCCATGGCGGACCACGTTATACATATAAAAAACGGCACCGTTGCCCATGAGGAATACAACAACAACCCAACTCCGGTAGAAAGCATAGAATGGTAGCCGCATCTTATAAAAAACGCAGAGGAAAGGAGACGGTACTGTGACTGCCTTAAGAAAAGATCTCATAAGGGAAATAAAAAACAGCAAAAACCGTTTTCTTTCCATAGCCATACTCATAGCTCTCGCCGTAGCGTTTCTCTCCGGTCTCAAGGCCACAGCGCCGGATATGAAAAACACCGGCGATGAATATCTGGATAAGCAGCAGCTCATGGATATACAGGTGCTCTCCACCCTCGGCCTGACCAAAGACGACATTAAAGCCCTGGGGGCGCAGAACAACATAGAGCGGGCTGTAGGCGCGTACTGCATCGACGCATGGGCCGGCGACCTTGTTGCAAAGGCGTATTCCATAACAGACGGCATGAATCTGCTCACAGTCACCTCCGGCAGAATGCCGGAAAGCCCCGACGAGTGTATTGTAGACAAAAACCTGCTGGAAAAAATGAAAATTTCGGTGGGAGACAGCATAACCATAGACCCCAGCGACGACTACGAGGACTGCCTCACACACAAGAATTTCACCATAGTAGGCACCGCCGTCAGCCCTTACTACATCAGCGTAGAACGCGGCTCCGCTTCGATCGGCTCCGGCAATGTAAGAGCGTATGTATATCTTCCCGAAGGTGCATTTGACCTGGATTACTACACCGTTGCCTACGCCAAGGTAAAGGGCGCGCAGGAGCTTACCGCCTTCACGGACGAATACGACGACTATATCGACGATGTTATGGATTCCCTCAAGGACTTCGGCGACAGGCGGGCAAAGCTCCGCTACGATGACATAATAGACGAAGCCCAGGGAAAGATCGACGACGCTCAAAAGGAGCTAGACGACAAGGAAAAAGAAGCGGATGAAAAGCTCTCCGATGCGGAGCAGGAGCTTAAGGATGCCCGCAGAAAGCTGGATAAGGGCTGGCGGGAATACCGGGACGGCAAGAAGGAGCTGGAGGAATCCCTCCCAAAGCTGTGCGATGCGGAGTGCGAGCTTGCCGACGCCCGCCAGGAGCTAATAGAGGGCGAGCAGGAATATCAAAAGGGCCTTGACGAATACAACTTCGGCTATGCCCAATACGCCGAAAACAAGCGCAAGCTGGACGAGTCCTATGCGAAGCTCTCCGCAGCGCAGCAGCAGCTTGACGCCGCAAAGCAGATACCCGCCCAGATCGCCCAGTTAGAGGGCGTCATTTCTGCTCTTCAAGCGCAGAAGGGCACGCTTGATCCCAACGACCCTGAGCAGGCCGCCCAGATTGCGGCGATAGAAGCGCAGATAGCAAAGCTTTCCGCACAGAAGGCCAATCTCGAAAGCGCCAGCATGTCAGATGCAGAAATAGCCGCCGCTCAAGCTGAGATAGACGCCGGCATGGCGGAATACAACGCCGGAAAGCAGGAGCTGGACGCGGCGAAGGCCCAGCTTGACGCCGCAAAAAAGAAGCTGGACGAGGGCTATGAGGAGCTTCAGGATGGCAAAAGGAAATATCGCGAGGGCGTGGAGGAGCTTCAGGACGGCTGGAAAAAGTATTACGAGGGCATAGACGAGCTGCCCAAGGCCTATAAGAAGCTCAAGGACGGCGAAAAGGAATACGCCGACGGCCTCGAGGAATACGAGGACGCGAAGCGGGAGGCCGAGGAAAAGATAGCGGACGCCAAGAAGAAGCTGGCGGACGCACGGCGCAAGGTAGCCGATATCGAGACCTGCAAGTGGTACATACTCTCCCGCGGCTATAATCCCGGCTACACCGGCTTCGGTCAGGACGCGGACAGGATGGCAAACCTCGCTTCGGTGTTCCCCGTTATCTTCTTCCTCGTAGCGGCACTGGTCTGCCTTACCACCATGACGCGCATGGTGGAGGAGCAGCGCACCCAGATAGGCCTTATGAAGGCATTAGGCTACGGCAGATGGGATATCTCTAAAAAGTACCTTTGCTACGGTCTGTTCCCCAGCCTTGCGGGAAGCCTTCTCGGCGTTATCATAGGGCATATAGTATTCCCGACCATGATATACGTCTCCTATCAGATAATGTACGAGATGCCTAACATACGCCTCAGCTTCTACCCCGGTATCTGCATATGGGCGACCATTGCAGCGGTGGCCTGTACCACCCTTTCCACACTTTGGGCCTGTATTTCCACCCTTACCGACTCCCCTGCCAACCTCATGCGCCCCAAGGCGCCCCCTGCCGGGAAGCGCGTGCTGCTGGAGCGCATAACCCCCGTATGGCGCGCGCTCAGCTTCAACTGGAAAAACACAGTGCGCAACCTTTTCCGCTATAAGAAGAGGTTCTTCATGACCGTGATAGGCATAGGCGGCTGCACCGGGCTTATAATCGCCGGCTTTGGCCTGCGTGATTCCCTCATGATGACCATGGATACCCAGTATGGCGACATATTCCGCTACGACGCCCAGATAACCCTGAACGACGGGCTGCTGGATACCGAACATGCGGATATAAAAGCATATCTGGACAGTTCGGATAACATAAGCGAATACACTGAGATATATGCGGGCAGCGTCACTGCGGAATCCCCCGCCTACTCTACCACCGCCTATGTGGAAGTATTCGACCCGGAGGATATAGGTAAATTCGTAATTACCCGGGCAATAAGCTCGGGCGATGAGATGACCCTGCCGGAAAGCGGCGTGATAATAGATCAGAAGCTCAGCGAACTGCTGAAAGTCAATGTGGGCGACAGCATAACCATTGACAGTGACGGCCGCCACAGCGCCAGGATAGCGGGCATATATCAGAACTACGTCGCCCACTTTATCTACCTTACGCCCGCGGCATACGAGGATATATTCGGCGATGAGGCCGAAATAAACACCGTCATACTCAACCTTGAGGATAACTCCAACGCCGCCTGCGAGGCCACAATGGAGGAGATGCTGAAGCTTCACGGCGTTTCCGCCGCCTCCCGCACCGCCGACGTCAAGGACACCTATATGCACAGCATGGAGCGCGTGGACTTCGTAGTAGTGGTGGTAATACTCTGCGCGGCGGCTCTGGCCATAGTTGTGCTTTACAACCTCTCCAACATAAACATGACCGAGCGCATACGGGAGCTTGCAACCATAAAGGTGCTGGGCTTCTACGATATAGAGGTCACCACCTACCTTTGCAGGGAAAACATCATACTCACGGCGGCAGGCATAGTGCTGGGCTGCGTATTCGGCAAGTACCTGCACGCATGGCTGATACGCTCCGTGGAGATAGACCTTATGATGTTCGGGCGCAGCACCACCGCTATGAGCTATGCCTTCTCGGCGGCGCTTACAGTGATATTCTCCGCTATAGTAAACGTGATGGCCCACGTAAAGATGAAGGGTATAGATATGATAGAATCCCTAAAGAGCGCAGAATAGGCCCACCGGCCTGGGATAATATCAAAAAAGCGGCTTAACGCCGCTTTTTTGATATTTTGCTATATCGCGCCGCTATCTCATTTTCCTTTTATACGCCCTCTCAGACAGCGCTACGGAGGCCATATTCGCCGCCAGCGCCAAAGCGGCTATCGCCACCGCGCCGGGGGCAAGGCTGCCGCCCGCGTATGCTGTGTTTATGCCTTCGACTATGTTATCGCCAAAGCCCACCACAAGGAATACTATTATGCCTATCATTGCCATAAACAGCAGCCTTCCCTTTTCAACGCCCAGACGGAACATGCAGGGCAGGTTCACCGCTAAAAATATCAGCGCAAAGCAGGCCATTACCGCGATCTGTGCAATGTCCTCGCCCGATACGGCCGTTCCCTTTACGGCGGCAGTAACATACAGCGAAGCTGCCGACAGCGCCCCCGTCGCCAGCAGGCAGATATAGCCGAACAGGTACTTGCTCAATACTATGTCCCTGACGCTGTACGGCATCATGGCTGCAAGCTGATCCCACTTGCAGTTTTCATCGTATGCCAACGCGCTTATAGGCATCATGGCCGCATACAGCATGGCGAAGCTGCTCCCCGAAAAGCTGGGAATGACGGCAAAAAACAGTATAAGTATAAGGAATGCCTTGGCCTGCTTCGCTATTGTGAGCATATCCTTCATTATAAGTCCGCGCATGCTATCTCTCCTCCCTCGCCATATAAAGCATTATATCCTCTATTGTTATGCGCTCCGGCACCATACCCGCAGGAATGTCGCTCCTCAGCATAAGCACCTCAGCCCCATAGCTGTTCTCCCTGCTGCCAAGCACGCTGCCCTTAGGCATACCCGAAAGCTGCGTCTTAGTCATATTCACGAGGGCGTAATTTTCATAGAGCATATCCTTTTCCTCGGCAAACACAAGCCTGCCCCGGTGCAGGAACGCGATGTAATCGCATATCTTCTCCAAATCGCTCACTATATGTGAAGATATAAGTATGCTGTGGCTCTCATCCCGGGTAAAGTCGTTGAATATGTCGAGTATCTCATCCCGCACTATTGGGTCCAGCCCTCCCGTTGCCTCGTCCAGCACCAGCAGCTTCGGGTCGTGGGACAGTGCCACGGCTATGGCCAGCTTCATCTTCATACCTCGCGAAAAGTCCTTGAAGGCCTTCTTTTCCGGCAGCCCGAATTCCTTTATGTAGCCGAAGTACTTATCCGAATCCCATTTTTTATAAGTAAGCCTCATAATGGTATTTACGTTTTTACAGTTTAGGCTTATGGGAAAATATGCCTCGTCCAGCACCACGCCTATGTCCTCCTTGGCCTCGGCAAACTCGGGGCTTTTATTGTCCATGCCCAGTACCTCTATGCTGCCGGAATCGGGCAGTATGGCGTTCATTATGAGCTTTATGGTGGTAGACTTGCCTGCGCCGTTTTCGCCTATGAGGCCCATTATGCTGCCTTCGGGCAGACTGAGGGTAAGGCTATCCAGCGTAAAGTCACGGTATGTCTTTGATACGCCTTTAATGTCTATAGCGTTTTTCATCTGTTTTCCTCCTGAAGTACCCTGTACATTTCGATCAGCTGCCCCTCGGTTATACCGCTGGATCCAGCAAGACGAGCTATTTCGCCCATATGCTCCTCAATTTTTTTCAAGTGCTCCTCGTATACCATGCCGGAGCTCTTTTGCGACACAAAACAGCCCTTGCCGACGGCTGTGTATATGTATCCGCCCTGCTCCAGCTCCTCATATGCCCGCTTAGTAGTTATCACGCTTATGCGCAGATCCTTGGCAAGGGCTCGTATGCTGGGCAGCATATCCCCCTCGCAGAGTTCTCCCGAAAGTATGGCGGCCTTTATCTGATCATATATCTGCTGATATATTGGCCTGCCGCAGGAGTTGCTTATCAGTATATCCAAGGCTTCCTCCTTTCAACTGTATATAAAATTATATATACAGTATATACACAATATACGCTTCTGTCAACAGCAAAATAAAAAGCGGGTATCTTCGCCGCATAAATCGCCTTCTATCCCGCCATACTAAAGCAAAAAGGAGTTTAAGTCATGAAAAAAGCTAAAACCGGCAAATGGAATGACTATCCGGACATCTCAACCACTTCCTCATTTACCGATACTACAGGTATGATGCCCACGCCGCCCCTGACTGACGAGCAGTTTGAAGCGTATCAGGATCTTGCCGGCATGGAAATACCCAAGAAAAAGAAAACGGACAAATAACAAAAGAGCGCCAGATTGGGCGGTGTCCGCAAAACAGTTAAGCATCCGTACGGTTACGATCATACGGATGCCTTTACATGTCTGGAATATCTGTTTCCTTTCCTGGTTCTCTCTGTCCTTTACATGGGTGGGTATTCCCCTCGGGGCGGAGAGGAAAAGAAGGAAGTCAAAGCCTATGCCCATCCATACCGTAAGTATAATTATGGTATACAGGGCAGTGCTGCGGCTTTCAAGCCATCCAAGCTGCGTTCCGAGTATGGCGTTGACTATTCCCAAGGTGGGGCTGAACATGGACTTAAACACCATACACGCTGCGGACATGGATACCGCTATATGAAATTTCTAAACAACATATTGTAATGAAATATTTGCATATATGACAACGGTCCCCCGGCGCTGCCGGGGGACCGTTATACTGCGTTTTAAGTTTAATCCACCTTGGGGCCGGCGTCTACCAAAGCCTTACCCGCCTCGTTGCCTTCGTACTTGGCGAAGTTCTTGATGAAGCGGGAGGCCAGATCCTTTGCCTTTGCATCCCAATCAGCGGGATTGGCATAGGTATCTCTGGGATCCAGAATGTTGGTGTCAACGCCCTTCAGCTCGGTGGGTACCTCGAAGTCAAAGTAAGGTATTTTCTTGGTGGGCACGCCCAGTATGTCACCGTTGAGGATAGCGTCGATTATGCCGCGGGTATCCTTGATGGAGATACGCTTGCCGGTGCCGTTCCATCCGGTGTTGACCAGATACGCCTTCGCGCCGCTCATCTCCATGCGCTTTACCAGTTCCTCAGCGTATTTGGTAGGATGCAGCTCCAGGAATGCCTGACCGAAGCAGGCGGAGAAGGTGGGAGTAGGTTCGGTTATGCCGCGCTCGGTACCAGCCAGCTTTGCGGTAAAGCCGGAGAGGAAGTAGTACTTGGTCTGCTCCGGAGTCAGTATGGATACGGGGGGCAGCACGCCGAAGGCGTCAGCGGAGAGGAAAATAACGTTCTTTGCAGCGGGCGCGGAGCTTATGGGGCGCACTATGTTCTTAATATGGTCGATGGGGTAGGATACGCGGGTGTTCTCGGTAACGCTCTTATCGGCAAAGTCTATCTTGCCGTTCTCATCGAGGGTTACATTCTCGAGGAGAGCATTGCGCTTGATGGCGTTGTAGATATCCGGCTCGGATTCCTTATCCAGATTAATGACCTTTGCATAGCATCCGCCCTCGAAGTTGAACACGCCGTTGTCGTCCCAGCCGTGCTCGTCGTCGCCTATCAGCAGGCGCTTGGGGTCGGTAGACAGCGTGGTCTTGCCGGTGCCGGAAAGGCCAAAGAAGATGGCTGTGTTCTTGCCGTCCATGTCGGTATTGGCAGAGCAGTGCATGGAGGCGATACCCTTGAGGGGCAGATAGTAGTTCATCATGGAGAAGAGGCCCTTCTTCATTTCGCCGCCGTACCAGGTGTTGATGATGACCTGCTCGCGGCTGGTGAGGTTGAATACTACTGCGGTCTCGGAATTAAGCCCCAGCTCCTTGTAGTTCTCTACCTTTGCCTTGGAGGCGTTGTAAACTACGAAATCCGGCTCAAAGTTCTTCAGCTCCTCTTCGGTGGGCTTGATGAACATATTCTCTACAAAATGGGCCTGCCAGGCAACTTCTACGATGAAGCGAATTGCCATGCGGGTGTCCTTGTTGGCGCCGCAGAAGGCGTCCACTACGAACAGGCGCTTATTAGAGAGTTCTTTTCTTGCGATATCCTTAACGGCGTTCCAGGTCTCGATGGAGGCGGGGTGGTTGTCGTTCTTATATTCGTCGGAAGTCCACCAGACGGTATCCTTGGAGGTATCGTCAACGACGATAAACTTGTCCTTGGGAGAGCGACCGGTGTATATGCCGGTCATGACGTTGACAGCGCCCAGCTCGCTGAGCTGGCCCTTTTCATAGCCCTCAAGGCCGGGCTTGGTCTCTTCCTCAAAGAGCATCTCGTAGGAAGGATTGTAGACTATTTCCGTAGTGCCGGTAATGCCGTACTTGGTAAGATCGATGTTTGCCATTTTCTTTTACACAACCTCTCTGTATTATTTATGCAGGAATTGGCAGGGGATTATTCACTCCGTGCCAAATCCAAACTACCGCATGATATTTTTATGATAAGTCATGGCCACGTTAAAATCAATACAAATTGTCAGGAAATACTCAAATAAATCCTTAGTATACCTGCCTTTGCGGTAAGCTTATCTTATTCCGCAGGCAGGTTGCAAAAGCAAAAAGCAGAAGCGCCACGTTTCCTTTTCAATGTCGCTCAAACGCTTACGGCATTGCGTATGGCGTTGCCGACATGGCTTTCACACGTTGAGCACATCTTTATTACAGCAGTATAGGTTAAATGTCCTTAACCCATGTCCCTAAAATAAGCCGCCCTATTGAGCGGCGCAGGCTCTTACTTCATGTGTGCCCTCGCGTGGGCGCATATGGCATTGTAGGTCTTGTCGCTGAGGTCGTGCTCCATTTTGCAGGCGTCAGTCTCGGCAGTGATTTCGTCCACGCCTATTGATACCAAAAAATCGGTCAACGTCCTGTGCCTGTCCAGCATCTTGGAAGCTATCTCCATTCCTGATTCGGTAAGGGTTATGAGCCCCTCCCCGTCCATCGTGATATGTCCGCTGGCCTTCAGCCTTTTCGTGGTATATGTTACGCTGGGCTTTGTAACGCCAAGATAGTCCGCCACATCAATGGAACGAATATAGCCGTGCTTATTGCGCATCATCAGCATCGCTTCGAGGTAATCCTCGGTAGCTCTCATTATTTTCAAATTGTACCGCCCTTTCGTATTTTTATTGCAATATCATATAAAACTGATCAATGATGATTATATATTATACATAGGTTAGCAAACTCTAACCAAAAATGCAAGGGTAAAATTTTGTTTAAATTTTCAGATAAAAAAGGGTTGACAAAGTCAGTTAGAGCTGTTAAATTACTCGATAGTTAAAGCACTTAAACCCAAGTGTAGAAACGTGGACCCGCAAGTAGCACATAAAACGGAGGAGACTGAGTATGATACCACTTGATCTGGCAGATATAGGCAAAGAGAACGTGATAAAAAAGATCGGCGGCAGCCCGGACGTTAAAAAGCACCTTGAAGATCTTGGCTTTACGGCTGGCGGCCCGGTGACTGTGGTATCCGCGATGGGCGGCAACGTAATAGTAAAGGTCAAGGAATCACGGATAGCCATAAGCCGTGAAATGGCTCGCAGGATAATGATCTAACGCCTGTTTTGACATTTATTTATAGAAAGAAAGAAAAAAGGAGAGATAGGACTATGAAGACATTAAAGGAAGCCAAGATCGGCGAAACCGTCAGGGTGGTAAAGCTTTATGGCGAAGGCCCGGTAAAGCGCCGCATAATGGACATGGGTATTACCAAGGGCGTTGAGGTGTTCGTCCGCAAGGTTGCCCCTTTGGGCGACCCTATCGAGGTAAACGTGCGCGGTTATGAGCTCAGTCTGAGAAAAGCCGACGCCGAAATGATTGAAGTTGAATAAATATTTTTTGGACCATAGTTAAAGTATATTAACTTCAAAGGAGTTTTATCATGAATAACCAAATCAAGATAGCCTTAGCCGGCAACCCGAACAGCGGCAAAACCACGCTGTTCAACGCGCTGACCGGTTCCAACCAGTTTGTTGGCAACTGGCCCGGCGTTACAGTAGAAAAGAAAGAGGGTCGTCTCAGGAAGCATGAGGATGTGGTCATAATGGACCTGCCCGGCATATACTCCCTTTCCCCCTATACCCTGGAGGAAGTAGTCGCCAGAAATTATCTTATCGACCAGCGCCCCGACGCCATACTGAACATAATCGACGGAACCAACCTGGAGCGCAACCTTTACCTCACCACTCAGCTTACCGAGCTGGGCATTCCGGTAGTCGTTGCCATCAATATGATGGACGTTGTGCGCAAGAATGGCGATAAGATAGATACCGCCCAGCTTTCCGAAAAGCTGGGCTGCCGGATAGTAGAGATATCCGCCCTGAAGGGCGATGGCGTCATGGAAGCCGCAGAGGCCGCGATCAAAGCCGCCCATGGCGCAAAAACCGTCCCCATGCATACTTTCTCCGGCCCCGTTGAGCACGCTATCGCTCATATCGAGGAGGCTGCCGTACATAACATGCCCCTTGAGCAGCAGCGCTGGTATGCCATAAAGATATTCGAGCGCGACGACAAGGTGCTTGAGAAGCTGGACATCTCCAAGGATGTTCTCGATCACATTGACAGCGACATCAAAGCTGCCGAGAAGGAGCTGGACGATGACGCTGAAAGCATCATCACCAATGAGCGCTACGTATATATCGCCGAGATAATCAAATGCTGCTACAAGAAAAAAAATCAGGGTCGGCTTTCTGCTTCCGATAAGATCGACAGGGTGGTCACCAACCGCTGGCTGGGCCTGCCCATATTTGCAGCGGTAATGTTCCTCGTATACTACCTCGCCATGGTCACTGTCGGCGCATCTGCCACTGACTGGGCAAACGATGGACTGTTTGGCGATGGCTGGCACCTGTTCGGCATCGGTTCAGCCGCTTATAATGAGGTAGCAGAAGAATACGGCGAGGCCGCTGCCATAGTTGACGGTTATGAAGCGTATGTCGAAGAAAACGGCGAGCCTGCTGACGGCAAATTTACCTACGAGATAGAGGACGAGGAGACCCTTGCGGTTTCCGAGGAAACTGCTACCCTCGAGGATTATGAGGCTGCAAAGGCCACCCTTCAGGAAATCGGCGAAGAGCCTGATCCTGCCGACTACGGCGTATGGGTCCCCGGCGTCCCCGTCCTTATTGAGAGTGCTCTGGACAAGGGCAACTGTGCCGAGTGGCTCCGCGGCCTGATACTTGACGGCATAGTCGCCGGCGTCGGCGCGGTCCTCGGCTTTGTTCCTCAGATGCTGGTGCTGTTCCTGCTTCTTGCTGCCCTTGAGGACTGCGGCTATATGGCCCGTATCGCGTTCATTCTGGACAGGCTCTTCCGCAGGTTCGGCCTTTCCGGCAAGTCCTTCATCCCCATGCTGATCGGCACCGGCTGCGGTATCCCCGGAATCATGGCCTCCCGTACCATAGAGAATGAGCGCGACAGGCGTATGACCATAATGACCACCACATTTATTCCCTGCGGCGCTAAGGTTCCCTTTATAGGAATGATTGCCGGCGCCATATTCGGCGGTTCCCCATGGGTAGCTACCTCCGCTTACTTCATCGGCATGGCCGCGATAATAATCTCGGGAATCATGCTCAAGAAGACTAAGAGGTTCGCCGGCGAGCCCGCGCCCTTCGTAATGGAGCTGCCCGCATACCACTGGCCCACCGCAGGCAACGTGCTCAGGAGCACATGGGAGCGGGGCTGGAGCTTCATCAAGAAGGCCGGTACCATCATACTGCTTTCCACCATCTTTGTATGGTTCACCACTTACTTCGGAACCGTGGACGGTACCTTCAGGATGCTGTCCGAGGATGAGATCAACTACTCCATATTGGCCTCCATAGGCGGTGCGATAGCCTGGATCTTCAAGCCTCTGGGCTGGGGTAACTGGCAGGCGGTCGTAGCCTCAATTACCGGCCTTATCGCCAAGGAGAACATAGTAGGTACTCTGGGCATACTGTACGGCGGCGACGGCAGCGTATACTCTAACCTTGCAAGCGCTTTCACACCCATTACCGCTTACTCTTTCCTTGTATTTAACCTGCTGTGCGCACCCTGCTTCGCGGCAATAGGCGCAATCAAGCGGGAGATGAATAACGCCGGCTGGACTTGGTTCGCCATCGGCTATCAATGCGGCTTTGCATATGTGATAGCCCTGATGATCAATCAGTTCGGCAACCTCTTTACCGGTAATGCAAACCTCTTAGGCGTGGTTGCCGCCGCAGCCTTCCTCGCAGGCATGGTATACATGCTGTTCAAGCCCTATAAGGAAGCTGCGAAGCTGAGCGCAAAGCCGTAAAGAAAAAATGAAATGATGTAATATGTCAGAAGGAGGAATTGACCATGTCTAATTGGATAAGCGAAAACATCGGAAACATAATCGCGATAGTTATACTTGCAGCGGTAATCGCGGCCATCGTGATACATCTTATAAAACAGAAGAAACGAGGCAAGTCCTCCTGCGGCTGTAACTGCGGCTCCTGCCCCATGGGAGGCTCCTGCCACAGCAATTCCTGCAGTGCCAAATGATAACTAATAACTAACAAAGTATCGGCAAGGCGGCATTCGTCCGCTTTGCCGATACTCTGTTTTGGGGCAATTTATTGCAATTAGGCCGGGACGGTGCTAACATATCAGCATGGATGCCTTTTTAAGGCACGCCAAAGTTAAAATCAAGGTATGGGTAAATAATGTGGAGCTTAAGGACGCGCTGCTTCTGCACGCAAACATGTATCCCAGGATGCGGCCTGCCGACGCTGTAAAGCTGGTGTACCAGAACGAATTTGGGGGCGGCCATATGATCAAAAGCCCTGAGGCTGCCCTGATAAGACTGCGCAACGAGTATGCGGCAACAGAACACGACGCCATGCAGCCGCTCATAATACCCATAGGCAGCGGCATGGCGCGAGTACAGCTTAAGGCGCTGAAGGAAAGCGGCATAGCGGGCTTGAATGAAGCGTTTGTGGAAACCGCCAACAGCTCAAAGGGCACGCTTCCGGAGTTTTTGGAAAAGCTGGACGTGCTCCGCCATGTAACGTTGCAGGGCGCCTTTGCTTTCAAAACAGCTGAGCTTGAGGAATATCTTTCGGAATATAAAAAGCGTGGCTATCCAGCCGTATCCCACAGCGAGGAGTACAGGAAGGCTTACCTTCCCGCCTACAGAGTTGTAAAGGAGAGCATATTCAAGGAGAGGTTTAAATGAATATACTTGTAATAGACGGTCAGGGCGGCAAGCTGGGCTGCCAGATGGTAAGGTCCATAGCGGAAAAGTACCCCGACGCGAGGCTTATGGCGGTGGGCACCAATTCAGCCGCTGCCGCGGCTATGGCAAAGGCCGGCGCCCATCAGGCGGCTGCGGGGGAAAACCCGCTTATAGTCGCCTGCCGCAAGGCGGATATAATAATAGGCCCAATAGGCATAGTCATAGCGGATTCCCTCTTTGGCGAGATAACGCCCGCAATGGCGGTCGCCGTTGCCCAATCCGATGCGGTGCGGATACTTCTGCCCGTAAACAGGTGCGGCAATATAGTGGCAGGCGTTCAGGAGCTGTCGCTGACGGCTCTCATATCGGACGCTATGGCCAAGCTGGAAGGCGTGATGCAAGAGTAAACTGTATCTTGTCAACCGACGGCTTTTCGTGTACAATAGGCTTGTGCCGGTCAGAAGACGGCACAGGAACAGAAGTTCCCCTGAATAAACCTTGTATCAATACCGTTTTTTGTGATGTCATGAAGGCGTCGCTTTCCCAGAAGGGATCGCGGCGCTTGTTTTATGCCATCTGGAAGGAGCTTTTATCATGAAAAACAACAACATAACAGTAAGGACAGTGGTATTTGCGGCGGCGTTTCTGGCGCTGGCACTGATGCTGCCATTTTTGACGGGACAGATACCGCAGATAGGCTCAATGCTTTCCCCCATGCACATACCCGTGCTCCTCTGCGGCTTCGTATGCGGCTGGCCCTGGGGACTGGCGGTCGGCGTGGTGGCTCCGCCCCTGCGCTCCGTACTGTTCGGTATGCCGCCGATGTACCCGACCGCGCTTTGCATGGCGTTTGAGCTTGCGGCATACGGCGCCGTGGCAGGGCTCATGTACAGGGCGCTGCCAAAGAAGAAAAGCAACATATACGTCGCTCTCATAACGGCCATGATAGCCGGCCGTCTGGTATGGGGCGCGGCGCGCTTCCTCTGCACCGGGCTCGATCCGTCAAAGTTCGGCTTTGCCGCCTTCTGGGCGGGGGCGTTCACGCAGGCGATACCCGGCATAATACTGCATATAATCCTCATACCGCTGCTGGTAATGGCACTGGAAAAGGCAAAGCTGATATCGAAATAGCAGGACAAGGCCAAACAGGGAGAGCTTTTATGCCCTCCCTGTTTTATTATGCCTGTTTTATTTATTAAGCTTTGCGGCAAGATCCTCCAGCGCCTCGCCGAGCGCCTCCTCAAAGGACGGATGTGGACGCATTATCTTGAGCAGGCTTTCCACCGTGAGATGGTTGGCCATAGCTTCGGATATCTCGCTTATCATGTCAGAGCTGTGCTCGCACATGAGCTGCGCGCCTATTATCTCCCGGGTCTCGGCATTGGCTACGACCTTCATAAAGCAGCGGCCCGGATCGGCGATAAGCGTTCTGGCGTTGCCGAACATTACGCATTTGCCCGCCTTTGCGGGTATTCCCGCTTCCCTGGCCTCGGCCTCCGTCATTCCCACCACCGCTATCTCTGGCCGGCAGTATATGACGCTGGGCACAACGTTCATATCAACGCTGTTCTCTATGCCGTTCATCATATCGACGCATGCTGTACCCTGTGCAGAGGCAACGTGGGCAAGCTGAATCTTCGCGGATACATCGCCTATGGCGTATACACCGGGTATGCTGGTCTGGTACTTCTCGTTTACCTTTATGCTCCTACGGTCCATTTCGGGCGCAAGGCCCTCTGCAAACAGGCCGTCCATATAGGGTTTGCGGCCTATGGCACAGAGCACAGCCTCGCCGGTTACCGAGTTGTCCTTGCCCTTTTCACTAAAGCGCACCGTGAAGCCGCTTTCGTCCTTCTCCACGCATTGTACCATGGAGTTAACGAACACATTCACGCCCTGTTTTTTAAGTATCATGGCGAGGTTTTGGCCGAGCTCGCGGTCCATATTGGGCAGCAGCCTATCCATACCCTCTATGACGGTCACCTTGCAGCCGAGGTCGCTGTAAAATGTGGCGAATTCTATGCCTATCACGCCGCCGCCGATTATTATTATGGACTCGTACAGATGGTCACAGCCCTCCAGCAGCTCGTCAGAAGTCATTACTCCGGGTAGGTCCAGCCCGGTTATAGGCGGGCGGGCCGGTACGGAACCCGTAGCGGCGATTATCCTTTCCGCCGTCAGTTCATCGCAGCCGCCCTCATTCAGCTCCACGTGTACGCGGCCGGGAGCGGTTATTTGGGCGCGCCCCCTGATCAGGTCTATCTTTGCGCCCTTAAAAAGGCTCTCTATTCCGGAGCTGAGCTTAGCGGACATCTGCCGCTTGTAGGCAAATATCTCGTTCATATCCGCGCGGGCGCCTTCAACATGTATGCCAATGCCGGCGCTGGCTGTGGCGGCATGATACGCCTCGGAGGAATGGAGCAGCGTCTTTGTGGGTATGCAGCCTCTATTGAGGCAGGTGCCGCCCGCCTCGCGCGTGGTGCTGAAAAGAGGCTTTGTGCCATGTTTCAACGGCCTTGCCTACGATGCCGCAACCTATTTTGCCCAGCAGCCCGGCGGCCCGGCGCAGGGGGCTGCGCCGCTGATTAGTATTCTGGTGCGCACGCAT
>ERZ825896.1400-NODE-1400-length-27029-cov-3.170312_pt1 | contig 27029 bp, 14 predicted proteins | sample MGYA00519858_ERZ825896 | MGnify/ENA primary metagenome ERZ825896 (study PRJEB31778, sample SAMEA3449214) | human gut metagenome | biome: human gut; feature: human-associated habitat; material: faeces | place: United Kingdom | collected 2010/2012 ...
GCTGCTTGAACAATTTTTGCTTCAAATTATTGTCTAACTTTTTGGGGGCACTTCAATACAGTGGTGCAGGGGGATTTTGTATGTTGCAGTGCTTTTATCAGAACACGATACGGAAGCTCACGCTATGGTCGCGGTCGCCGGGGATGTGGTAGGGCTTCTCTACATCAGTGCCCCAGCTGTCGATACCGCCGACACCACGGACTGCGCCAAGCACCGTGATGCTGGTGCGGCCGGTGTTGGGCAATTCCGAAATATGCTGCGCCGCCTCGATTTCCTGGGCCGTGTTGGGCAGGGCGCTGAAGGCGAACGGCTCACCGGTCTGTTCCAGGGTCAGTTCGCTGCCGTCTGCCAGCTGCAAAACCACCTGCTGGGTGTCCATGTGCAGGCCGCAGTCCTGGGGAACCAGCGCCGGGGCGATGTGGGGCACTTCCTCGTGGCAGCCGAATACACCGCCCTTGTAACGGTCGGGATAAGTCTCGCCGGACAGGCCGGTCCACTGGGCGCGGGCCACGGGGGCAAAGGTCTGGAATTTCACGCCGAAGCAAGGCAGCTCCGGCGCGCCGGGCACACCATGGTAGACGGCATCCACCCGCAGGGCGGCCTGGGGCTCTACTGTATAGGTGATCTCCACGCCGGAACCGGGCACCAGCGGCACGCTGTATTTATAGCAAATCTGCACCCGCTGCTCGGATTTTTCCAGCACCGTGCAGCCCTCTTTGCGCAGGAACACGTCTGCCGCCATCCAGGCCGAGGCATGCTGCGGGAAGCCGCAGCCGCGGTCGTTATCGGTGCTGGCACGCCAGAACGCCGGAGTCGGGGCACGCCAGAGCCACTCCTTACCGTCCTTGCACAGGGAGACAGGCCCCTGCTCCGGGATGGAGAACAACAACTCAAAGCCGCTGCCTTTTACGCCGATGTTTCCATCGCCGCAGATCACGGCCAGGGGCAATCGGCGGCGCTTATCCCAGGCGGTGCGCAGGGCGGCGGCACTGCGGGCCGCCTCCATTTTGTTGCGGGCATCCTGGGCATTGCGGCGGGCAGGGGTGTTGTACCAGTAGCGTACCTCCTGCATAGCAGGCTTCTCGGTGCCATCGGCATAGACAATGCCGTTGCCGCTGAAGTTGTAATCTGTTGTACGGTCGCCAAAATCGCCGCCATATCCCAGTATAATGTCATTTTGGGTATTTGGGTGCCAAAGGGCCTGGTCCATATAATCCCAGATGAAGCCGCCCTGGTACTTTTTGTACTTTTCGATCAGGGCCACATAGCTTTCCATGCCGCCCAGGGAGTTGCCCATATCGTGCATGTACTCGCACAAAATGAACGGTTTAGACGGGTGTTCGGCCATGTAGGCGATGATTTCGGACGGCTTGGCGTACATGCGGCTTTCCATATCGCTGATGTCATCGAACTCACGGCAGTGGAAGACGCCCTCGTAATGCACCAGGCGGCCTGGGTCATTGGCGCGGAAGAAGTTCGCCATAGCACGGATGTCCTTGCCGGCGTAGCTCTCGTTGCCGCAGGACCAGATCAGCACAGCTGCGTGGTTTTTGTCCCGTTCAAACATGCTGCGGGCGCGGTCGACCACGCAGTCCCGCCATTCCGGCAGGCTGCCGGGCACGTTCCAGCTGGGTTCCACGGTGCCCAGCTTTTGCCAGCTGCCGTGGCTTTCCAGGTTGGTCTCGTCGATCATGTAGATGCCGTTTTGGTCACACAGGTCATACCACAAACTCTGGTTGGGATAGTGGCAGGTGCGCACGGCATTGATGTTGTTTTTCTTGAACACGGCCATGGCGGCGTGCATGTCGTCCGCATCAATGGCGCGGCCCTTTTTGGGGTTCCACTCGTGGCGGTTGACGCCGTTGAACACGATGCGCTTGCCGTTTAAGCACATGACACCGTTCAGCATCTCGAACCGGCGGAAACCAATGTCGTAGGGCACGACCTCCTGCACAGCGCCGCTGGCATCCTGCAGGGTCAGCACGGCGTGGTACAGGATCGGCTTTTCGTGGCTCCAGGGGTGGATGCCCTCCAGCGTGATGGCGCTGCCATCGGTAAAGTCATCATACAGGGCATAGCCCTCGCGGTCAGTCAGGCGCAGATGCACCTTGGCACCCTCGGTCTCGCCGTCCAGCTTGATGACAGGTGTCAGCTGACCGGTGGTGTTGCCGGACAGCAATTCGGCTTTGAGCCAGATGTCCCGGACATGCACCTTGGGCTTAGCGTAGAGATACACTGAGCGGAAGATGCCGGAGAAGCGGAAGAAGTCCTGATCCTCGATCCAGGCGGCACTGCTGCGCTTGTAGACCTCGACACACAGACGGTTGCCGGTCTCTTGAATATAGGGTGTCAGGTCGAATTCAGACGGAGTAAACGTATCCTCGGCATAGCCGACGAACCGGCCGTTGCACCAAAGGTACATAGCCTGCTCCACACCCTGGAAGCTGACGCACACCCGCTGGCCGCGCAGGCTCTCGTCCAGGTCGAACTCTTTCACGTAGCTGCCTACGGGGTCATCATCCCAATTGATCTGCGGCGGACGCAGGGCAGCACGGCCATCCCAGGGGTAGAGGGTGTTGGTGTACTGGATCTGTCCGTAGCCCTGCAGTTCAATGTGCCCGGGCACGCGGATGGTGCCAAAGGCGGTCAGGTCGGCATCCGGCTTATAGAAATCCGCCGGGCGTGCGGCGGGATTAGCACTCAAGGCGAAGCGCCAGGCACCGTCCAGCGACTGCCGCAGCGAGGTCAGGCCGGTTTCGGCCTCCGCCTCGGTTTTATAGCAGACATGGTCAGAGTGGGCATCCAGCCGGTTCACGGCAAACACGGTGGGGTCGGTCAGCCAGTTCAGTTCGGGTGTCATAGTGTCATCCTCTTTTATCGGTCATTGGGCTGTTTTTTGGCCCAGCGGTCTTTAAAGTAGTGGGCGGCCAACTTGGGGGTGCGCTCCCGCGTAAACAGGCCTTTGCGGTTGCAGCTGCCTACGCGCATGGGACCCTGCTGGGTGGAGAAATCCGCAAAGTTCCAAGGCCATTCTCCCACAACAAAGGGGCGGCTGTCAAGGCAGGCGTTGATGGTTTTGTAATATTCCACCTGAAATTCCTCGGTGAACATTTCGGGGGCGGTACCGTGCAGGCCCGCCACCGTATCCGCGCCGTATTCGGAGAGGACCAGCGGCTTATCGATGCCTGCCCAGAAGTCCAGTTCCTGCTGGAACGCATACGCAGCGTTTTCCAGGTCGCCGCTCAGGTTATACCAGCCGTAGTAGCGGTTGATGCAGACTACGTCCATCGTGCGGGTGGTAATATCCCTTGTATAGTCGTTCTGGCAGCAGACCATCGTGACCGGACGGTCCTGCGGGTCTTGGGCGTGGGCCTGCTCATACAGCGGGCGCCAGTAATCGTAGGCGCTTTGGGGGAAGTGTTCGGTGTCCGGCTCGTTGCCAAGGCTCCACAGCACCACGCAGGGGTGGTTTTTGTCGCGGTCGATCATGGCGCGCAGCACGGCGCTGTGGTAGGCTTTGAGTGGGAAGGTCTTGTACGGGTCGCAGGCCGCCCCCGCGCCAATACCTAAATAATAACGTACCCCCGTCGCGCCGACCATGTCATTTTTCCTGTACAATCTGCACTTTTTCAAGTTGTGTTTGACAGATTTTCCCCGCCCAAAGAGCCGGAATTTTTGCATGCTGTTCTTGAAAAAATCCATGGAAAGCAAAGCTGCGATCTGTGATAATGTTATTTAAGTATATCCATCAACCGCAAAAGGCCGCCCTCCCCTGCTTGTGGGGAGGGCGGCCTTGCCGTTTTGGGTTATAAGGTCTCGCCGTTGGTGGCAATGACCTGCTTGTACCAGTTGAAGGACTTTTTCTTATAGCGGTTGCCGGTGCCGTCATCGTTGCGGTAGCTGTCGCCCACAGTGTGGTCTGGCTTTTCTATGCGGTTGTGCAGCAACACACAGCGCCCCTGCACGGTCGGCACAGGGGCGCTGGTTTTATGCAGCTGTTATTCGGTTACAGTGGCATGGTCCGCAGTGGTTTCTGCAGTAGGTGCAGAGGCCTGCGGGGTTTGCAAATTTTCTAGCCCGGTCACGTTGATGTTGCGGTCGGTCTTGGCCTGGATGCTGTTGGCGCGGACGATCTCTTTCATGTCAATGCCGGTGGCTTCCTTCATGGCCTCCATGGTCTGGGCCATCAGCACGGGCACGTTGCCGGACACGCCCGACACACCGGAGGCATCGCCGCCGATGATGGACACCTTGTCGATGCTGGCAAGGGGCTGGGCCACGCTCTTGGCGATTTCGGGCAGCACCTTTATCATCATCTCGGCCACGGCGGCATCGTTGTACTGCTTGTAGGCTTCGGCTTTCTGCTTCATCGCTTCGGCTTCGGCCAGGCCTTTCCGGCGGATGGCCTCGGCTTCGGCTTTACCGACCAGTTCGATGCCTTCGGCCTCCTGCTGCTTGGCAAACTTGGCGGCCTCGGCAGCGCGCTCGGCCTCGTACTTCTGGGCTTCGGCTTCTTTCTGGCGGCGGTACAGCTCGGCGTCGGCCTGCTTGCGCACCTCGGCATCCAGCTTGCGCTGCTGCACTTCGGCCTCCTGGGCGGCCAGGTCGACCATCTTCTTCTGGCGGGCGATCTCGGCGTCGGCTTCGGATTCCTTGACCTCCTTGGCACGCAGGTTGGTCTGGATCATACCGGCGGCCTGGGCGTCAGCGGCGGCCTTGTCGGCCTCGGCTTTCAGCTTGGACTTGGCCAGTTCCAGCTCGTTGTTGCGCTGGGCGATGGCCGTCTGGGCTTCGATCTCCTTCTCGTTGGCGGCCATGGCGGCGGCAGCCTTCGCGCAGGAGACATCGCGCTCGGCTTCGGCCTTGGCAATGGAGGCACGCTTTTTCACAAGCTCCTCCTGCTCCACGCCGATGGCCTCGATGACGCCGTGGTTGTGGCCCTGGGCATCGATGGCGTCCTTGACATCCTGCACGTTGAAGGTGACAACCTCCAGGCCCATCTTGGCCAGGTCCGGGCGGGCGTTTTCCACCACGCTGACGGCCATCTGCTTGCGGTTGGTCAAAATCTGGTCGACCGTCATCTCGCTGACGATCTCACGCAGGTTGCCTTGCAGCACATCGTTGATCTTCTCGTTGATGTGGGCCTCGTCCATGCCCAAAAAGTTGGAGATGGCGGCCTGCTGGCGGCTGTTGATGTACTTTTTGATGTCATCATACCCGGCGTTACGGACTTCCTCGTCCGAGACGGTGGAGTTCTCGCTGTAGACCTGCACGGTGACGACGCTGTCCAGCCAGAGGGAGACGCCCTCTTTGGTTTTTACGCCAGTTTCCGGCGTTTTTACGTCGATTTTCAGTAGGCGCATGTTCAGCCGGTCGGCACGCTGTACAACGGGCAGTACAAACACGCCGCGGCCGCACACCACCTTGGGGCGGGACAGGCCAAAGCCCGTTACCACGATAGCCTGGGTAGGCGGGGCTTTTTTGTAGCAGAGAAACGAGAACACGACCAGTGCCACCACAATGGCGGCAATAAGAATAGCAATCATCATTGATACATTCCTCCTTCGCTGATGATGGCTTTATTATACCGGCCGCGGGGGAAGGAATACAGGATGATTTTAGCAGAATAAGGCGGTCTATTTCTCTTTTGGGGGAGAAATAGGGGATGAGGGGAAGTGTTTCCGGAACTACCCATACCCAAATAACTCCGGAAGTACGGAAGTACTTCCTCTATAATCTTTATATCAATAAGTTACATATATACGTCAAAGATTAAAAATATACTTCTTATTATACATTATGTTAAATTATATAACATACTTATAAAAAAGAGTAATTTATACGTATATATGTTATTTCTTGTTTATTTGTCTATAGAGGAAAGTACTTCCGGAGTTCCGGAGTATAATAGGGGGCGGAAAAGGTCGGAAGTACCTGCAAAACAAAAAAGCTCCCTCGCCGGGAGCCTTTTGCTTTATTTATACAGCTTCGTTTACTGCCTGCTCCAGCTGTTCCAACGCCTGGGACAGGGTGGCGTTCGAGGGACGCTCCCCTCTCGAGGAAAATCTCCATTTTATACCCGCCATGGCCTGCTTCCTCCCTTACACTTAAATGCTGTAATCGTAGTCATCGGTGACGGTCCGCAAAAAGCGCTTGCTTGCCTCCTGCCGGGGGTGCAGGAAAAATTCTTTTGCGGGGGCTTCCTCAGCGACGACGCCGTTTTCCATAAAGATGATGCGGTCGGACACGTTGCGGGCAAAGCCCATCTCGTGGGTGACGACCACCAGCGTCAGGCCGTCGGCGGCCAGCTGGGTGATGGTGTTCAGCACCTCGCGGGTCAGCTCCGGGTCAAGGGCGGAGGTAGGCTCGTCAAACAGCAGCACTTCGGGCTTAAAGGCGATGGCGCGGGCGATGGCCACGCGCTGCTGCTGCCCGCCGGAGAGCTGGTCGGGGTAAAAGTCCTTGCGGTGGAGCATACCCACCTTTTCCAGCACCTCGTCGGCGGTCTTATCGGCGGTGGCGCGGTCCACGCCACGGGCGGTGATAAGGCCCTCCAGCACATTCTGCTTGACGGTCATGTTGCGGAAGAGGTTGAAGTTCTGGAACACATAGCCCATCTTCATCCGCAGGGCACGAATTTCGCTGTGCTTTAATTGGGTGATGCCCTTTTCAAAGTTATCGAACCGGATGGTGCCGCTGTCGGCCTTCTGCAAAAAGCTGATGCAGCGCAGCAGCGTTGTTTTACCGGAGCCACTGCTGCCCAGGATCGAGATGACCTCGCCCTTGTTGACATTGAGGTCCACGCCTTTCAGCACCTGGGTGGTGCCGTAGCTGCAATGCAGGTCTTTTACTTCCAGCATGGTGATGTGCTCCTTTGCTTTGGGTCACGCCAGATGATCCGGCGTGACGTCCAGAATATCGTTGAAGTAGTTGTTGGCGATCATCATCACGCCCATGGCGGTGACGACCACGATCTGCTCCTCGTTGAAGTAAGTCTTTAGCCTGGTAAAGAGCTCCTCGGGCACGTGCTTGGGGTCGTTGGCAATGGCGCGGCCGTAGTCGATGAGGACCTGCTCCTCGGGGGTGAACCCGAAGGTATCAAAGTCAATGCCGTTCTTTTTCAGCAGGTTGCGGAAGTAGATGCTGCACACCAGGCACCCGTTGGCCTGGGAGATGGCGTACTCGTAAAAATCAGCGGCACGCTTGCCGATGAGGCGGGCCAGCTCGTCATCCAGTGCGTAGGAGCCAGCCTCCACCGCATTGAAGGCGGCAGCATTGTGCAGCAGGGTGCGCTTTTCGGCAGTAATGGTATGGCCCTCGGCCACATGGTCGGCCACAATCTTTTGAATCGCTTCGGGGGCGGTTTCGATGTTGATTTCACTGATTCTTGCCATAATTACGCAGGCTCCTTTTCCAGTTGTTTTTGTACGGCGGATTGCTGTCTCGGCTGTTTCCAGGCAAGGCGCTTTTCCAGCACGCTCTGCAGCAGAGTCAGCACGGTATTAAGCATTAAGTAGACAAAGGCGGCTTCGCAATAGAGCGCAAAGGGCTCAAAGGTGCGGGAGGCAATTTGCTGGGCGGCCTTGAACATTTCCACCACCGTGATGCTGGCAGCCAGCGAGCTGTCCTTCGTCAGGCCAATCAGCGTGCTGAACAGCGTGGGGAAGGCCACCCGTGCAGCCTGGGGCAAAATGACCCGCAGCATGATCTGGCCGGAACTCAGGCCGATCATGTACCCGGCCTCCCACTGTCCTTCCGGCACTGACTGGATGGCGGCGCGGATGGTCTCGGACATATAGGCCGCGTAGTTCAGCGAGAAGGCGATGACCGCCGACGGGAACGCATCCAGCGTGATGCCTAAGGACGGCAGGCCGAAGAAGATAATGTACATCTGGACGATCAGCGGCGTACCGCGGAACACCCAGACATACACGCGGGCCAGCGGCTTAAGCACCGGGATCTTTTGAATTTGAATCAGCGCCAGCAGGAAACCCAGCACCAGGCTCAGGATGTAGATGCACACGGTAAGGGGGATGGTGACCTGCACACAGTACAGGACCAGCCGGGGAAACGAGGATACCAGAATATCCAGCAGTCTTTGCGTCATTGCGAATCACCTGCAATCAATTGCTGTAAGCGGAGTTGGTGTAATCACCGCCCAGATATTTTTCAGAAATCTCTTTCAGGGTGCCTTCCTCGCGGAGCTCGGCCAACGCAGCGTTGATAGCGTCCAGGAACTCCGGCTCACCCTTGCGGACGGGGATGGCGATGACGTCCTCGGAGTTTGGGATGACGAAGGCGGCCTTCAGCTTATCGGCGGCGTCTGGGTGCTCATCCAGGTAAGCGTTCAGTACCGGAACGCTGATGCCCAGGAAGTCGGCGCGGCCGGAGAGGACCAGGTCGATAGCCTCGGCGCTGGTATCGATGCCCACCACCTCGGCACCGTTCTCCTCGTACCAGGGGATGAAGGCGTTGGTGGTGTTGGTGGCGATCTTTTTTCCGTTCAGGTCCTCGGGGCCGTTGATGCTGTCATCGTCGGCACGCACGACCACGCGGCGGGCTTCGTAGTAGTAGGGGTCGGAGAAGTCGTATTTTTCGGCGCGCTCGTCGGTGATGCTGACGCTGTTGATGACCGTATCAAAGCGGCCGGTGTCAATACCAATGAGCAGCGAGTCCCAGGCGGCCTCCTGGAACTCGACCTCGACGCCCAGCTTTTCGGCCAGGGCCTTGCCCAGTTCCACGTCCAGGCCGGTCAGCTCGCCGTTATCATCGTGGTAGGTGAACGGCGGGTAGGTACCTTCGACACCGATGACCAGCTTGCCGGCGGCCTTGACTTTTTCCAGCTCGTTTTCACCGGAGGTTTCAGCCGTGGAGGCGGCGGTGTCGGTAGAAGTTGCTGCAGAAGAAGCGCTGCTGCCGCAGCCGGCCAGGGCGGCGGTCAAGGTAAGTGCGGCCAGCGCAGCGGCAGACTTTTTCAAGATTTTTTTCATGGTAGTTTCCCCTCTGTCATTTCTCTATGTTCTTGTGTTTCGTTTCGGCGGTTCAACGCACCCGAACAGGTAAAACAAAAGCCCGGGGGCTTTTACAGGCTCCCAGGCACACAGCAAACGATGTTGTACAGTTACACTTTAAACATCGACAAAGCACAAGCAAGACGAATGTGCCCGGCCATACGGATATGCCTGGGAGCAAAACATTCGACAACACATGCGGACGGCGGCGATGGCATGGATGGTATACATGGCACATTTCTCCTTTCGTCTTTGTTCATGCTTCCTGTTCGGATTCATTGGCTGTATCATACACCTATTTACCTACTATGTCAATATTTTAGTAGGTAAATAATGCAAAAATATCTGCAGAAATTTACAAAAATACGGCAGCACGTTTGTTTATTGTGCTGCCGTTGGATGGTTTTATTCGTGTAAAATGGCCTTCAGGTCGGTTTTGGGGTCGCTGGTGGGGGTCAGGTGGTAGTTTTCCACCAGAAATTGTAATACATTTGGTGAGACAAACGCCGGGATGGTGGGGCCTAAATAGATGTGCTGCAGACCCAGATAGAGCAGCGTCAACAGGATGCAGACGGCTTTCTGCTCGTACCAGGAGAGCACCAGCGTCAGCGGCAGGTCGTTGACCCCGCAGCCGAAGGCCTCGGCCAGGGCCATGGCAATGCGGATCGCGCTGTAGGCATCGTTGCACTGGCCGCAATCCAAGATGCGCGGGATGCCCCCGATGCTGCCCAGGTCCATATCGTTCAGCCGGTATTTACCGCAGGCCAAGGTCAAAATCAGCGTATCTGCGGGGGTCATGCGGGCAAAGTCAGTGTAATAACTGCGGCTGGGAGCCGCGCCGTCGCACCCGCCGATGAGGAAGATGTGGCGAATTTTGCCGCTTTTCACCAGCTGCACGATCTCCCCCGCATGGGCCAGCACGGCGTTGCGGGCAAAGCCGGTGGTGACGGTGTGGCCGCCGTTCATGCCTGTCATGGGATGGTCATCCGGGTAGCCGCCGCACTCCAGTGCTTTTTCAATGACCGGCGTAAAATCCTTGTCCGCGCCGATGTGGGGGATCTCCGGGTAGGAGACCACCGAGGTGGTGAACACCCGGTCGCAGTAGCTTTGCCGCACCGGCATCAGGCAGTTGGTGGTAAACAGAATGGGCGCCGGGATATTGTGGAACTCGGTCTGCTGGTTCTGCCATCCGGTGCCAAAGTTGCCCTTTAAGTGGGGGTACTTTTTCAGCTCCGGGTAACCGTGGGCAGGCAGCATCTCGCTGTGGGTGTAGATGTTGATGCCCTTGCCCTCGGTCTGCTCCAGCAGCAGCTTTAAATCGTGCAGGTCGTGGCCGCTTACCACGATGAACGGTCCTTTTTCAATCGTCAGCGGCACGGTGACGGGCACCGGGTCGCCGTAGGCTTCGGTGTTGGCGGCGTCCAACAGGGCCATGCAGGCCAGGTTGACCTCGCCGGTTTTCAGCACCAGTTTTAGCAGGTCATCCGGTGATTTTTCCTCGCCCAGGGCGGCCAGTGCCTCGTAGAAATAGCGGTTCACAGCGGGGTCGGTCTTGCCCAGGGCGCGGGCGTGGTAGGCATAGGCTGCCATGCCCTTGAGGCCGAACAAGATCAGCGATTTCAGCGACCGCACGTCCTCCCCTGCCCGCCAAAGCTCGGCCATATCATAATCCGCAAAGTGGGTTGTGCTGACGGCGGCTTTCTCTTTCTCTATATCGTTTTTGATTTGCAGGATTGTCTCGTTATTGAAGTTCACGTTAGTGATGGTGGTAAACAGCCCTTTCAGCATCAGCTCGTCGGTGCGGTCGGTGGCTGTCCCCGCCTGCACCGCTTGCGCAAGGCCGATCAGCGCGCCGATGACTTCATCCTGATAGTTGGCGGTATCAGCCTTTTTGCCGCACACCCCGGCCTTACCATCGCACCCGGTATTGTGCGCCGTCTGCTGGCACTGGAAACAAAACATCTCTTGCATGTGGTTGCCCCCTTACAGAATATCACTATAAGGGTGGGCAGGCTGTGGGGATTTTATGCAGACACAAAAACAGCGCCACCCCGCCGGTAACAAGGCGGGGTGGCGCTGCTTTGGAATCATGCTTATATGAATGTCAGGGAATGGCGGTTACAGTTCGGCACCCACCGCTGCGCCCGCCCCGGCTGCCACAGCCACCGGGACGGGCAGCACGGGCGGCACAACGGGGTCCGATTCCGGCGATTACGGCCAGTATTACGAATCCAACGACGCAGGCTGGGAGGACGACGGTTACGGCGACACCTTTGACTACGAGGAAGAGTATTACGAGGACTACGACCCTTGGTCTGACCCCGGTGACGGCTGGGGCGACTATGACGACTACAGCTACGATGACGAGGGCTGGGGAGATTATTTTGATTAAGCATGATTAAGAGCGTTGGCGTTATAAGGCAACCCAACCACCACATAATGTGCAAACAGCCCATTTTTCAGTCATCATTTTTGTGTAACTATGCGAATAGATTTTACCCCCCCATGTGCTATAATATCTTATCATAGGTTAAATTCGGCAAAAATAGGTTAAATTCGACAAAATGTTCCATGTTGCTTTGTGCAACACGAACGGGCATACCAGGGGCACGCCCCTGTTTATGATAAATTTTCTACCAAGGAAAGAAAGGATTGGATGGAAATTATGCACAGCAAATTTCTGAAATTGCAGACGGCGCTTTTGTCTGTCCTGCTGTTGTTCAGCGTACTGCTGCCCCAGACGGCCTTAGCCGCGGGCGGCACCACCAACGCAGCGGCCGCGCAGGATACTGTTACGCTGGTCGACCCTGATACCTTCAACTCGTGGGAAAAGATTCAGGGTACCCGCAGCATCACGCAGGGCCGTATCTGGGCCGACAAGACGGTCTCGGATAATGAGATTACGTTCTCTCCCAATTCCCCGCTGGGCAAGAAGGGCGAAACCGTCAGCAAAACCGATGGTTCGGATTTTCTGGTCGCCCTGTCGGCCCTGTCGTCCACGTCCTCGCTGACCAAGCCCGAACCCCAGCCCATTGATATTGTGCTGGTGCTGGATACATCGGGCAGTATGGCGTATGATTTCGATGGATACCCAGCATGGTATGACGAAGACAGCCGAATCACCGCATTAAAATCTGCTGTAAACGACTTTATTGATAACGCTGCCACACAAAACAGTCAGATTGCAGATCCTAGTAAAAAGATCAATATCGCACTTGTAAGATTTGCAGGCAATTCCAGTATCCTTCAGAATCTCACTACTTGCGAAGGTAAAAATGTAACGGTTCTAAGGAAAAGCGTAGACAACTTGCACTCCAATGGTGCAACTCGAGCAGACTTAGGCATGGAAAAAGCTGAATCCGCACTTAATGGCACCGGCGCACGCGCAAATGCCAAAAAGGTTGTCATTTTCTTTACCGACGGTACGCCGACTTCCGGCAATAAGTATGAGCCTGAAGTTGCAGGGCGCGCTGTAAGTGCCGCAGGGCGCATAAAAAATGCCAATGGCACTATTTACGCCGTAGGCATTTTCGCCGGCGCAAAGCCCGAAGATATCACCTCTAAGGAAAACAAATTCATGAACGCTGTGTCCAGCAACTATCCTGCTGCCACTGCGACCAACTACCGTATTACTCTGAACAAAGGCGAGAACAAGGGTTACTACAAAACCGCCAAAAACGCATCCGAGCTGAACGCTGTATTCAATGATATTTTTAAAGATTCCACCTCGAACCCGCCGGTGCCTACGCTGGTGGAATCGGGCAAAAATGCCACCAACAGCGGCTATGTACGCTTTAACGACCCCCTGGGCGATTACATGACCGTGGACGGCTTCAACGCCATTGCTTTTGACGATGAAATTTTTAAAAATCCCACAAAGACGACCGAAACGACCACCAAGGGTACGGTAGATACTTACGTTTTTGAGGGTGTCAACGAGGGCAACACCGCCTACCCGGAAAACGTCAACCTTAACACCATCATCGTCAAGGTCACCCACAGCAACGACCTGAAAACCGGTGATATTGTTGATGTCCAGATCCCGGCTGCCCTGCTGCCCCTGCGCTATTATCAGGTCAGTGAAGATCTGAACGGCAAGGTCTCGATGAAGATCTCTGACACTTATCCCATCCGCATCTTCTACTCCGTCAGCCTGAAGAATGATGTCAAGGACGCTATGGCCGCTGGCACCAGCAGCGACACCGAGCTTGTCAAATACGTTGCCGACCATACCGGGGATGACGGCAAGGTGTACTTCTACACCAACCTGTTTGACGGCACGAACGGCGGTATTGACAAAGAGGGCAATCCCTACACGGCGGGCAACACCACCGTTTCTTTCAAGCCCGCTTACACCAACAGCTTCTATTATTATACCGAGGATACCCCCATCTACACGGACCCCGACTGCAAGATTCCTGCCACCGACGTGCAGCCTAAGAAGTCGTACTATTATGACCTGACCTACTACGACACCAACGAGGCAGACGCAAGCGGCAGCCTGGTGCCGCAGCACAAGCATATCGAGATCAGCATTGCCACCAAGGAAGAAATCGACAAAGTCCTGAAGCCAAACAAAAAGGGCGAGTATTACGTCCCCCAAAAAACGCTGAAGGGCAGCTATCCCCAGACCTTGGACGAACAGGTCGGCCCCAAGGAGTCTAATACCACCGGCACCGCTTATCGCCGCATCGATTTTGCCTGGGACCTGAGCAACACCACCGGTCTCCTGTTCCTGGGCAACAACGGCAAGATCGGCTATAACGCCACCGGCAGCCTGAAGATCACCAAGAAGGTCGACAAGGCTGACCCGTCCTACAGCCCCGATGCCGCGACCCAATTCGGCATCCAGGTCGACCTGAAAGGCAACGGCGCAAATGGCACTTACACCTACACAATCGACGGCAACACCAGCGATTCGTACAAGTTCAAAAGCGGCGCTGTCATCACCCTGAAAAACGGCCAGACCGCCGAGATCGAGGGCCTGCCCGCAGGCTGCAAGTATACCGTCAGTGAGCCGACCCCGCCCGACGGGTATACTTCCAACATCGATGCCCCCGCCGGCGTGATTGCCGCCGGTAAGGTCCAGGATACCGCCCCGGTGGTTACTGTGACCAACACCTATGAGCCGAGTTCTTACATCCTCGATGGTAAGACCAACCTGAGCGGCAAGAAAGTTTTGAGCGGCCGCGATTGGCAGAGCCGCGACAAGTTCGTCTTCCATCTGGAAGCTCTCGAACCGGGTAACGCTCCCCTGCCCAAGAACGGTGACACAGATATAACGCGCGTTGAACTGACGCATGGCGAGGGCACCCCAGGGGACAGCACCGCGGTCCCGTTCAACTTTGGTGATATTACCTACACCAAGCCCGGCACCTACCGCTACCGCATCTACGAGGAAACGCCTTCCAACGCTGCCAAGATTCCCGGCATTGACTACGACACCACCACCTACACGGTGACCGTCAAGATCAAAGATAACGGCAAGGGCCAGCTGGAGCTGGACAGCGTTACTAAAGCCCTGGACAACAAGGACAATGTAACGGTGATGCCCGCGGACAACATCCCTCTGTTCAAGAACATCTTTAATGCAGATGACGAGGAGATCAACTTTGTCGCGACCAAGGTCTACAAAGACAATGCCGGCAACTCGATCAACCCGGATGTGAACCAGTTCCATTTCACCCTGAGCGTTCCCAAAACGGACGCCAACGGCAGCGATGTTACCGAAACCAATCCCCCGATGCCCACTCCCGCCACCGTAGGCAACGATGACGGCGGTCAGATCGACTTTGGCAAGGTGACCTACACCGCAGCCAACGTTGGCCACACCTACTGGTACCAGATGAGTGAGGACCGGGGTGACAATGCGCGCATCGCCTATGATGAGGCCACCTATCTCATCAAAGTCAAAGTCGACTCTAAAACCGGTGCCGACAACAAACTGATCGTCACATCCAACACCACTTACTACAAGCAGGATGAAAAGGGTGCATGGAAGCCGGTCGACATCAACACCGGTGACGATGTTGCCAGCAAGATCACCTTTACCAACACCCTGACGCCGACCCCGGCCAGCGCAACACTGCATGTCGGCAAGGTCCTTAAGGGCCGTAAGTGGATGGACGGTGATAAGTTCACCTTTACCCTGACCGCCAAAGACAACGCCCCCATGCCGGAGGGTGAAAACGCCAACAAGCTCACTATCACCAATGCATCCCTCAAAGAAATGGATGATGAGCGCCTGGGTGATTTCCCCGAGATCACCTTTACCAAGCCCGGCACCTACGAATATACCATTTCCGAGGATACGGTCACGCTGCCCGGCTTCAAGGTCCACCCCGGCGATATTACGGCAACCGTAACGGTTACCCGGGAAGGCAACAAACTTACCTGCACGGTCAGCTACAGGGACGCCGATGGCAAAGTTAACGAAGCAGGATACGGTTATTTCACCAACGCCTACAGTCCTGACTCGTACACGGTTTCTACCTCGGTGCTGTTCAAGGCCAGCAAAACGCTGGACGGCCGCGGCTGGCTGCCCGAGGAGAACTTCACCTTTGTGCTGACCGGCGACGAGAGCAACCCCGTCGACACCCCGATGCCTGACAGCTGCGAGGCCGTTGCCAACAGCAGCCACACGACCGTTACGCTGGGCGATAACGCAGACCTTACCTTTACCCAGCCCGGCACCTACACCTACTACATCACCGAAAAGAAGGAAAGCACCCCCGGCCTTATCTACGACACGTCCAAGTATAAGGTCGTTGTCACGGTGAAGGATAAGGATGCCGACGGCGGCAACATCGACAAGAGCGGCAAGCTGACCGGCAGTGTGCAGTATTTCAAGGGCACGTTGGGCGAAAACGGCGAGTATACGTTCAGCGACCAGCCCGAAACCGACAACATTGCCGCCTTTACCAACACCTATACCACCGAACCGGCTACGCTGAACGGCGAGGAGAAGCTCTCCGTTACCAAGAAGCTGGTAGGCCGCGAATGGGGCAACGAGGAATCGTTTACCTTTGAAATCGCTGTTGCTGACGGCAGTGCCGAGAACACCCCGCTGCCCAGCGAAAAGACCCTGACGCTGACCAAACCTACCCCCGACGGGGATACCGCCACCGGCCACTTCGGCAACATTACTTACACCAAGCCAGGTAAGTACAGCTACACTATCCGCGAGGTGCACGGTGCCGATGAAACGGCCGCCATCACCCAGTGGGACGATTCCGTCTACACCGTGAATGTGACCGTAGCAGACAACGGCGCCGGCAAACTGCACATCACCGACTTCACAGTGGAGAGTGACGGCTCCAACTACATCGGTATCTCGTTCACGAACCGCTACGAAGCCGACCCCAACCCCACCAAGACCGTGACGGATGAAAGCCGCAACAACATCGACAACACGCTGGTAAGCCCCGGCCAGAAGCTGACTTATACCATCCATTGGGTCAACAATGCCGTGGATGCTACCGGCAAGTACACACCCGCTGAAATCACCGTTACCGACACCGTGCCCGCCAATACCACCTTTGACTCCGCCGACAACGACGGCATGTGGGACAAGACGGACAACAAGGTGACCTGGAAGTTCAACGCCGAGCCTAACACGGAAGGCGACGTAAGCTTCACCGTCAAGGTCAACGAGAGCATTTCCGGCGAGAACGGCGAGATCAACAACTCCGCCCTGGTAGGCAACCGCACCACCAACATCACCCACAACTACCTGCCCGGCAAGACCGCTGACAAGGATGCCAACACCACCCTGAAAGTGGGCGACGAGCTGACCTACACCATCAAGTACAAGAACCTGGAGGACGCCGCCGCCACCGTAACCGTGACCGACGCTGTGCCCGCTGGTACCGAATTCGTGAGCGCCGACAATGACGGCGTGTGCGAGAACGGCACCGTCACCTGGAACATCGCTGACGTTGCCTCCGGCACGGAAGGCTCCGTGAGCTTCAAGGTGCGCGTTACGGTCGACGCTGTGGGCCGCTCCATCGAAAACCAGGCTCAGGTCAAGATCGGCGACCATAACCCGGTAACGACCACCAAGACCGAGAACAAGAACATTGAGAAGCCCTCCCCTGCCAGCGTGACCCTGACCGCATGCAAGACGCTGATATCCGATGTGGGCAATCACACCCTGGCCGCGGGCGAGTTCGAATTCAACCTGCTGGATAAGGACGGCAAGCTCGTCCAGACCGCCCCCAACGATGCCGAGGGCAACGTGACCTTTGAAGCGCTGAGCCTTGACACCATCGGTGAGTACACCTACACCATCTGCGAGGTCGACGGCAACGTGGGCTACATCACCTACGACGGCAACCGGTACACCGTGACCTTCAGCGTGTACGCTGCCAAGGACGGCACGTTGGCCGCTACCGAACCGGTCTACAGCCTGAACGGCAAGACCGTGGACGCCGCAGAATTTACCAACCACTACACCGCGGAGCTGCCCGCGGGCACCAGCTTCAGCCTGAGCGCTACCAAGACCCTGACCGGCCGCAGCATAATCGGCGGCGAGTTCTTCTTTACGCTGGAGGACGAGGGCGGCAACATTGTGGCCACCGCAAGCAGCGACGCCGAGGGCAACATCCAGTTCCCGGCCGTTGGCCTGAAAAACGTGCAGGCCGCCTACACCGCCCTGCTGGCCGCTGCCGAACCTGTGCAGCCTGCTGCAGAGCCCACCCCCGCTGAGGACGAGCAGCCCGTCAAGATTGAGGACGGCGAGCAGGCCCCCCTGGAGACCGCTGTGGCCGCCAACAGCTTGGAGGGCACCCCCGCTGTTGTGACCGACGCCGAACCCGAAACCGAGCTCGACGTCGCCCCCGAAACTGACCCTGAAAACGAACCCGAAACTGAACCCGAAACTGAACCCGAAACCGAACCCGAAACTGAACCCGCGCCCACCGTGGATACCGATGCTGTGCAGGCCCTGCTGACCCGCTGGTATACCATCCGCGAGTACGCCCAGGGCAAGGACGGCGTGACCTACGACGCCAACACCTACATGGTCCGCGTACAGCTGGCCGACAAGGAAGGCCAGGGCACGCTAATTGTGGACAGCATCCAGTTCTTTGCCGCAGACGGCGAGACCCCGCTGGACAACAGCGCTGTCGTGTTCAACAACTCCTACGCAGCCGAGGGCGTTGATCTAACCGTGACCGCCCAGAAGCAGCTGACCGGCCGCAGCATGGCGGATGGCGAGTTCAGCTTCCGCCTGAGCTGCAATGACGATCCTGCCAACGAGCAGACCGTGACCAGCGACGCCAACGGCCGCATCGCCTTTGCCCTGCACTACGATGACAAGGACGGCACCGGCACCCAGGAGACCCACACCTACACTGTGACCGAGGTGCGCGGCGACAATGACACCATCACCTACGATGACACCGCCTACACCTTTACCGTGGAGGTCATCGACGATGGCACCGGCCACCTGACCACCAAGGTCACCCAGCCCGAGGCAATGGTCTTCCGCAACGTGTACACCCCCAAGGCCACCAGCATTACGCTGGCGGGCAACAAGGTGCTGAACGGCCGCGCCCAGAAAGCCGGCGAGTTCACCTTTGAGTTGTGCGACGCCAACGGCGCGGTGATTGCCACCGCCGCCAACGGCGAGAATGGCTACTTTGCCTTCCCCGCCCTGAGCTACGACGAGGCTGGTGAGTACACCTACACCGTGCGCGAGAAGGACACCGGCGTTGGCCGCGTGACCTACGACAAGACCGTGTACAGCGTGACCGTGCAGGTACGGGACGAGGACGGCCAGCTGAAGGCAGACATCATCCTGCCCGCCTCCGGCCTGACCTTTACCAACACCTACACGCCGGAGCCGGCCCAGACGCCTGCCCCGACCCCGAAACCGACTACTTCCCCCGCACCGGCGGCAACGGCGGCTCCCACGCCTGCTCCGGCGCGCATCCCCCAGACGGCAGACAGCTTCCCGCTGGCTTTGCTGATCGGCCTGCTGGCCGTCAGCGGCGGCGCACTGGCTGTGCTGCTCACCGCACGCAAGCGCGGCAAGAAGTAACGACACTTCCGGCATAATTTCCTCAAACCGGAACACCCCCGCATCCCAGACAGCGCAAGCTGCAGGATGCGGGGGTGTTCTGTTTATTGTTTGTTTACTGTTTAGGCGAATGACGTTTTTTACGCCTGCGGAGAATTAGGACCACCACCAGCAGGATGATGACAGCGGCCCCGATATACAGCGTGTAGGCACGCCGGAACGACCGCGCCGTGTAGTGGATGACCGCCTGGACGGGCTGGGTGGGGGCGTCGTCCTCGCCGTTATAGGCCACCCGCTTGGCCTGTACGATCAGGCGGTGGGTGTTGATGCCGTAGGGCGTGCAGGTCATCAGGGAGAGCCAATCCTGCCCGTGCAGGATGCGCAGGGCTTTGTTCAGGGTCTCAAAGTCATCCTTGGGGACCATGGGCAGGATGTTCTCGACCCGGTAGGCGTGGACCTCGCCCAGGATGTGCAGGTAGATCATGTCCCCTTCTTCCAGCTGGTCGATGTCGCTGAACAGCCGCGCCGAGGGCAGACCACGGTGGGCTGCCAGTACGCAGTGGGTGTTTTCGCCGCCCACCGGCAGGGCCGTACCGGGCAGGTGCCCGGCACCCACCTGCAGTACGCTGTCGTCGGTGCCGTGATAGATGGGAATGGTCTGGTTGATCTTGGGGATGGAGATCATCCCCATGACGCCGTCGCCATTCAGATTCAACAGGGCATTGTATTCGTCGTCCGCCTGAACGCCCTCGCCGGCGAACAGGTCCCCGGCGAAGGTATTCTCTGTAATGGCGGCGTTGTGGGCCAGGGCGGCCTGCATCTCGGCTTCGTAGGTTTCGGGCGAAGCCTCGCTGACAGCCTCCTGATAGTCGCTTAACGTGCGGTCCTGCCGCAGATTGTTGAGCTGGTCGGCCACAGTGTCATGGGCAAACAGGTACAGCCCCACGAGGAAAACAAGACCGAACGGCCGCTGAACGAGCTGCCCTCAGCCACCAGGTTGACATTACTGCCCGCATAGACGCCGCGAGTAGAGCCGGTCAGGGTCACGCCCTGCAGCTTTACGGTGGTGTTTTCGGGTTTGTTGGATTGATCTTTGATGTTGACCAAAGTACCGCTGGCGGCGGTCAGCGTGCCGCCGTTACCGGCTTTGTTGTAGTCGGCCTGGGTGTTGTCATCCGTCAGGGTAAAGGTCAGGCCCACATTATTCAGGTCGTTTACCGTGATATGGCCGGTGAGGGTGTAGCCGTTCAGGTTCAGGGTGGGGCTGTGCTTGGTGTTGTTGATGGTCACATCCTCGGTCTGGTCGCGCAGCAGGTGGATGGTGGTGGTGTTAGTTTCTGCATCCTCGGCACCCGCTGCTTCCATGGCCTTGATGGCCTGGTTGATGCTGAAATACTTATCACTGCCAATACGGGCGGCGTAACTGCCGGTGTTCTCCCCCGCCGGGGCCAGGGTGTAGATGGTCTGGGCCGGAGCAGTCTCACTGCGCACCGTTTTGCCGGTGGTCGCATCATTTTTCAGCCAGACGAGATCTTTGGCGTTCTCGATGCCATCGGTGTGCAGATCTTGGGTATTGGCCAGGTCGACCGTACCGCCCTGGGCAAACAGCACATCGCCCGCGATGGTACCGCCGTGGAGCAGGGTCTTTTTGCCCACGGTCAGGGAGCTGTCGGCTCCGCCCAGATACAGGTTGCTGGCCAGCTGGCTGGCGACGTTATCCCGGATGATACCGCCCACGTCCGCGCCCTCGGCGGCAGAGAGGGTGACTTTAGCCTTGGTCGCAATGTAGAGAGCGCCGCCGTTGTCGGCGGTATTTTCGTAAATTTCGCCGCCGGTCATGGTAAAGGTGCCAAGGCCGGTGCCGGTGCTCATGTACACCGCGCCGCCATTAACGGCGGTGTTGTTATAGATCTCACCACCTGTGATGGTAAGGGTAGTGATGTGGTTGCCGCCGGTCGCGTTGCATGCCACAATTGCGCCGCCGTTGGTGGTGGCGGTGTTGTCATGGAAGCTGCCGCCATTGATGGTAAGGGTACCCAATTGCCCCATGTACACTGCGCCGCCGTTGACAGCCTTATTGTTGTAGAACTCGCCGCTGTTGATGGTGACGGTGTTGCCTTGACCATTTGCAAAAATAACACCGCCGTTCTGGCTGGTGGTCGCATTATCGTGGTATTCACCGCCATCAACAGTAATGGTATTTCTATTGCCCAGATATACACGCCCGCCTTGGTTACCGTTGTTCTCGTAGATTTTGACATTCTTCAAGTCAACGGTAGAGTCGTTGCTATTCTGCACAATGCTATAGCCGGTGTTTTTCGTAAACACTGCGCCGTCTACTTTGATATTATTGTCGTTATTCAGCCAGATACACGCGCTGGTGCTGCCGGTAAAGGTTACATCTTCGGCCGTAACATCAATGTATCTGTCACCGTATACCGCGCGGGACAGGTTACGCAGGGTCAGGGTTTTGCCGGTCAGTATCAACGTGTTATGGGCCGATTTTGTGCCGTTGTTCATCTCAATGCCGTTGGCTGGGCCGGTGAGAACGCCGCCGGCGCTGCCTGCTTTATATTTGTCGGCCCTTTCATCGGTCAGGGTAAAGGCGTTGTTGTTTTGACCGTTGGTCAGGGTGATCTTACCGGTGAGGGTGTAGCCGTTCAGGTTCAGGGTGATGGGGTTATTCACGGTGGTAGCCGTGACCTGCTCGCCCACATCGGCCAGCAGGTCGATGCTGGCGGTGCCGGTGTTCTTCGCCGCCTCATCCAGCGCGGCCTGCAGGGTGGTGTACGTTTTGCCGTCCCAGGAGCCGAGCAGGCCGTTCAGACGGGCCACAACGCGGGCCGCGCCCTGCAGGGTGTAGTAATGCTCGGCGCTGCTATCGTTGGTGACGGCCTTTTCAATCGGAGTCGCGTCATCCATCAGCCAGGCATCATACTTGCCTTTCAGCTGTTTAGCAGCGGGCAGGGTCACTTTGCCCGCGTTCTTTTCCACAAACACATCGCCGACACCCTCGTTGCTATCGGGGGCAGTCTTTTTGCCCATAGCGAAGCTGGCCCCCGCACTAACGTACGCGATGCCGCCCTTTTTGGCTGTGTTGTTTTTGATTTCGCAATCCTCAGTGGTCAGGCTGGCGGGCAGCACTCTGCTGTCTGCATTTTTCACATACAGAGCACCGCCATCAATGCCCGACGTGTTGCCTGCAATAACCGTGCCGCCTTTGATGGTTGTGGTGTTATTGCGGACAGCTACCGCACCACCGCTATATTTATACTTGTTTGTTGCATCGATGGCAGTGGTAGCAGCGGTGCCGCTGGTGTTGTTGGAGATGCTGCCGCCGCTGATATTGTTGGTGCCGTTATAGCCGCAGTAAATACCGCCGCCAGCCAGAGTCGTGGTATTGTCCTCCACCACGGTATCGATAATGTTGACCGTGCCGGAATCCACTTTATAGAGTTCGCTTCTGCGCAGGTCGGAAGTAATGCCGATACCACCGCCGCCGCTGCAGTTACCATCCGTGCCGGTGGTGGAGTTGCCGGTGATTTCACAGTCCCGAATGGTAAAATCACCGGGTCTACCCGTGCGGGTGATTACTGTGGCGTTATTCACTTTGGTTTCTTGGTAATCGAGGTAGTTGTGGATGTCCACGCCGCCGCCAGCCCAGCTTGTAGTATTGTTGTGAATTTTGCTGTTGGTCAGCGTACCCTCGGTGATGCTGTTATTGATATAGATACCGCCGCCGTACCGCTGGGCGGTATTATCATGAACATCCAGATAATCCAGCTTGTCGGTGTTATGGGCACCGATGCAGAGAGCGCCGCCGGAGTAGTTTTTGGCGGTGTTGTTGCTGAACACGATGGGGTTATCTGCTGTGCCGATGATGTTCAGCTCGCCACGGTAGTATTCGAGATTGCCGTCTGCGCCTGTACGGTACTGGTTGTTGCTTTCAAACTGAACTGCACCGCCTGAGCTGCCCGCTGTGTTGCCTGTAAAGCTGCTATTGCCGTTGATGGTCAGGCTGTTGCCGCTATACTGGTTCCATACGTAAATAGCGCCGCCGTTGTAGCCTGCGATGTTGTTTTCAAACACGGCATTCGTCAGGGTGTAACGGCCCTGGCTCAGATAGAACGCACCGCCGTTCAGGCTGATGCTCTTGTTATTGCTGGCCGTAATGTTGGTCGCGTTCAGGGTCAGGTATACGTTTGTATTGATACCCACTGCGCCGCCGTGGCTGTGGGAGGTATTGCCCTCAAACGTAACATTGTTCCACGTAAAAGCAGCCTCAAACGAGGAGGGAATCTCGTTAATAAAGACTGCACCGCCCCAGCCATCATTGCGCACAGCACCAGCGGTGTTGCCCGTAAAGGTCACGTTATCCATGTCAAACTGCTTGGTGCGGTTGACCCAGATAGCGCCGCCGTGGCTCTGCTCGGTGGTATTGTTGGTAAATACACAATCTTTAAAGCTGGTAGGAACACCATAGATACGGACCGCACCAGAACTGGACGAGTTTTTAGCCTGGTTGCCGGTAAACGTGGCGCCCACGACTTCCAAGCCCAGGTCAACACGCTGGGTACCGCTGTCAACATACAAAGCGCCGCCAGGACCCCAGTTTGTGGTGTTCTTGGTAAAGGTGTTGCCGTAGATGTGAACCGTTGTGTAAATGCCGTTGGTGTTATCGCCAAGGCCATCGGTACCCACGCAAACCGCACCGCCGCTGCTGTTCGAGCTGTTGTTGGTAAAGGTGTTGCTTTTTCCCGGGTCAGGGGTACCGTCCGCCCGCAGGGCACCCAATGTAAGAGTACGGCCACTGTAATTGACCGTGTTGTTAGAAGCAATGGCACCACCGTACTGGGCACTATAGTTCCCGGTGAACATGTTGTTCGTAAAGTCCGCCCAGGCATAGCCTGCCACCCACACAGCACCGCCGCCGCGCCAACCGCCGGTGGCTGCCGAGGTCACGCGGTTGCTATCAAAATTGCTGCCGTCAATATTCAGGTAAATGCGGGCGTTGCCGTAGCCGGTTTCCCGCCGGGTGGAGATAGCGCCGCCATAGCCGGTGGCGGTGTTGCCGGTAAAGGTGCTGTTCTTCACATACAGGCTGGCCACCTGCACAGTGTTGGGCGTGTCAGTGGGGTTGACCTGAATCGTAATCGCGCCGCCGCCGGCATCGTCGCCATTTTTTACATCGTAGGTGGCAGAGTTCCGGTCAAAAGTGCAGCCTTCCACTGTGTAAACAGGGTTGAACTCGGTAGTTTTGCCGTAGGTGTTGGGGTAGTACACTGCGCCCGCGTAGCGCAGGGCCGTGTTGCCCCTAAAGGTGCAGTTTAGCAGCGTGTTTTTCTTGATATTGCTGTTAAAGGCAATCGCGCCGCCGCGCAGGGCCGCATAGTTGCCGTGCAGGATGGTTTCTTCCTCGGCATCTTCTTCCTCGGAGGTGGTGGTCTCGGCCTTGCCGAAGGTAACGTTCTCGATGGTGTCGCCCGCCAGGCCGTCAAAGGCGGGGTCAAAGGCCAGCGCACCGCCGTAGGTATCGGTGCTGTTATCGGTAAAGGTGCCGCCGTTGAACGTAACCGGCACCTGCACCAGGATGTTGTCCGCCTTGACATGCAGGGTGTACTGGTTGGCCAGGTACAGCGCACCGCCGTCCTTGGCGGCATGGTTGCCCGTAAAGGTCACGCCATTGCCAATGGTGGTCTGTACACCGGTGCCCAGGTAGACCGCACCGCCAAAGCCGCCCGCGTTGTTGGTGGTAAAGTTGGCATTTTCCAGCGTGAGCAGGGCTGCGTTATGCACGTACAGGGCCGCGCCGTTGCCGTCGGATTTGCAGTTGGTGATGGTGGCGCCGCCCTTCATGGTAAAGCTGGTGTCCATGCTGTTGCCGTTTTCACGCTGGAGCTTTTTGAACTGATAGGTGTTGTCCGCGTTCTGCAGCGGTTCCTGATTGTCGCCCAGAGCAACATCGAACTGGCCGTTGGTATCCACGGCGGCGGTGCCCTTTACGTACACACCCGCGCCGGGGCCTGCGTAGGTAAAGTCGCTGATGGTCGTGCCATCCAGCGTGAGGGCGCTGCCCAGCTGTACCTGCACGCCGCGGGTGGCAGTGCAGCCGTCGGCCGCCTTGATGGTGCCGCCCTGGATGGTGAGCGAGCCAAACACGGATACGCCGACAGCCGCATCGGTGGGCACTGTCAGCGTGGAGCCGGTCATATTTAAGATGATGTTTTTGTTTGTGTAGTTGATGTTGGTCTCTTTGCCGCTGGCGTCCTTGACGACGATGGTTGCATCGGGAATGACCAGCGTGCCGGTGTAATTGCCGGCGGGCACATCGACCTTAACGGTCTGGTCTGCCGGGGCCTTATACACCGCCGCATTGACCACCGCCTGCAGGGTGGACGGTTCGGTCTCGGTGATCTCGTCCGACAGGGCCAGGGTCTCCTCGCGGACATCGGGCTCGATACTGTCTGCGTCCAGGCTGAGCTGCGAGGCCGCCAGCAGAGCGATGCAGCTTTGCAGGTCTGCCGGGGTGACGGTGGTGGTCGTATCGGTGGTGTCGTCCGTGTCGGCGGCATCGTCTGCCGTGTCCTCGGCAGCCGGGGTGGGCGTCAGGGTGGGCGTCGGGGTGGGCACATCCTCGGCGGCATCGGGGGCCGGGGTGGTTTCGGGCGCAGCTGTGCTTGCCGGGTCCTGCGGAGTTTGGGAATCCGCCGTAGGAACCGGGGTGGCAGCCGTATCCGTGCCGGTGTCAGGCTCCGGCGTGGGGGTGGCAATAACCACATCCGCGTCTGCGGTGATGCTGTCCCCTGTTGTGCTATCGCTGGCCGCGATGGATGCCGCGCTCTCGGCATATACGGCCATGGGCTGGGCAAAAGTGCCGGCCATCATGCCGGCAGCCAACAGCCATGCTGCGATCCTTTGTATGCTCTTTTTCTTCATGCGAGCCGTCCCTCCATATCGGTTTTGCTATGTGGTGGTGTTTGCCTCTTGCCACTATGTATAGGTACGCGGCACCTGTTTTTCCACCAGTTTGTGGGGTTTTACAGGGCTGCTATTTTTTATTGCGGTCCATTTTATTTTAATAACATACCGCGATTTTTTCAAGGTTTGTGTCGACTTTTGTTGCGCTGTATCGACCGTTCTCGACACGCTTCGCAAAGAAAATTTTTACGAAAATGTTTGTATTTTTCCCTCGTACAACAGGTTTTGTGAAATTGTCAGGGTTTTTGGGGCACAACAAAACGCCCCCGCAGCCGGTAAGTTCCGGCCGCAGGGGCGCTGTGGGGCATGGTTCAATTCTCTATGGCTTTATACAGTTGTCGAATGTTGGGTAAACTTGGCGATGGTCGCCTTGACCAGCGGCATATTCAGCGGAAACCGCAGGCATTTTATGCCGTAACAATTATCTGGCACTATTATATACGCGGCGGCGGAGGATCGTCAATTTTTATCGAAAGGGATATTCGCGGCATGCAAAAAGCCGGGCACGGCGGGGCGCTCGGCTTTCTGGGTAGGTGTAGTTTAGATGATGATACCGTTACAATGGTCGACTTCGTGCTGCATGATCTGGGCGGTCCAGCCGGTGAAGTTTTTGATGTGAGTGTGCATTTCGCGGTCCTGCCACTGCACCTTGATGGTTTTGTGGCGCTTGGTCTTGCGCTGGCCCTGCAGGGAGAGGCAGCCTTCCTCGGTAAGATAGAGGCCCTTGCGGTAGACGATCTCGGGGTTGAACATCTCCCGCAGGGTGCCCTCGTCATCAAACACGATGATAGCTTTGTTGACGCCGATCATGTTGGCAGCCATGCCTACGCAGCCATCGGCGTGGGCACGCAGGGTGTCCAGCAGGTCGTCCGCCGTGGGGATGTCATCAGCCGTGGCGGGCTGGGCTTTTTGGGCCAGGAATACCGTATCTTTCATCAGTTCGCGTACCATGGGGTTCTCCTTTGTCTATTATATAAGGGCAACACCGCACAATTCCCGCCTTGCGGCTTAAGCACCGC
>ERZ825896.1404-NODE-1404-length-26874-cov-29.994221_pt1 | contig 26874 bp, 31 predicted proteins | sample MGYA00519858_ERZ825896 | MGnify/ENA primary metagenome ERZ825896 (study PRJEB31778, sample SAMEA3449214) | human gut metagenome | biome: human gut; feature: human-associated habitat; material: faeces | place: United Kingdom | collected 2010/2012 ...
GTACATTATTTAAATTTGCATGGCTCTGAATAGTTACATTTTATTTAGTTAAAATTCTTACAGAATCCCTCACTATAAGCATTGGATCAATCACAAGCCGGACAGGAGTATGTTTTTTCTCAAGACCTGTTATTTCCATTAATATATTTTTGCAAAGTGATCCTGCCGAATCGAATGCATGACCTATCGTTGTAAGCTTAGAGGCTGCTGCCCACGGGAGATCATCATATATGATCAGACTGATGTCCTGTGGAACCATAAGCTTCATTTCCTTTAAAGCACATACTGTAGATGTTGCAATTATTTCATTTACCGCTAGAATTGCAGATGGCTTTAATTCCTGGATCTTATTCTGAATTACTCCACGGATGCTGTCATTATATGGAATATCATATAAATAACGCTCATCCACCTCTAATCCCTCTTCTTCAAAGGCCTTTCTATATCCATTGCTTCTCTGTGGAAATCCTATTCTGTATTTGTATAACATCAGGATATCTTTATGTCCATTTTGAATAAGATACTTTACTGCCTGATAGGTACCTAATTCATCGTCAAATAAAATCGCATCTGCTCCCGGATGTGTCTGCATAAAAAACTGTATTACCGGTTTGCCATCGCTGATCATCTTATTAATTTCCGGATACTCCTGGTTCGAAACTGTTGCAAAAATAAGTGCATCAACCTTCATCTGTTCCAGACAGGTTATATTTTGCTTTTCCCTTGTCAGATCCTCGTTGCTATACAAAGTGACAATATCATATTCATCACCCAGTTCATCAATGATCATCTGCATTAATGTATTGGTAAAAGAGTTCGTAACCTCACTAAACATCATGCCCAGAAGCTTACGCTTCTTTATCATGGAATGGTGCGAATAGTTCAGTTCTTCACACGCCTTAAGTACACGTTCTCTGATTTCATCACGCGTTTTATAACTGTCACTAAAAACTTTATATACAGTTGATACTGATACTCCGGCTTTCTGAGCCACATCCTGTATAGTACTCATATTTCTCTCCCCTTTTGAATTGTTATACTCACAATACACCTTTTCAGAAAATCTGTCAATTGGTTTTTCTCATTTTCTCCATTTTTTCTTTAATATTCTCTATTAACTCTCCGTTTATTCTCTGTTTTTATTAGTTTTTATTTTTCTTTCTCTGCTTTATCAACTGTTTTTGTATTAACATGAATCAGGATCGTGGGTTTACAAAAGTAAAAAAGAACCGATTCCTCGATTCTTTTTTGCTTTATTTTCTTACTTTATTTTTTATTGACTGTTTTTAACAGCTTAACATACGGATATGGGATTCAAGCATAAAATCTTTCGTTTCTCCATCATCCAGATAGTACTCCATTCCGTTTTCGATGCCTCTCATTTTGTGCTTCTATGGAATCTCCGAATTGTTTGTGATAATAAAGATATTCAACTTCATCAAATAAATATTTTCTTTCCGGTCGGACTCCATTTTCATCTGCAAGGTTATATCCTTGCAGATAATCCCAGTAAACATTCCATTTGCTCCTGTCAGCATCAACATGCTCTGCATTTTCAAGATTAAATGACTGGTCATTATGACCTGCCTTGAATACACCATTACTGTCTTTGCGACCGTTTGTCCTGGTTGCTCTCACTTTTTTCTTTTCCATCTCAATTTCCTCCTTATCCGTGCCAGCGCCACAACGCGCTCTGCACGCTGTGGTGCTGATTAGTGGTCGTCAAATGTAAACATGCAAGCATGTTGCATTTTCCTTGTCACCATAACAAAAAAGGAACCGATTTCTCGATTCCTTTTTTCAGCCCTTGCTGATTTCTTTACAAATTCAATTTTTCTTTTCGTAGCAAAGCTACGATATCTGAAAGAAGCGTGACAGATAATAACCCAATACGATATGTCACAACACATCTATGGACCCGCCGGGAGAGACGCTTCGCTTCGGTCGGTTCAGAGTAATGGTCCACCGGCCCATTTGAACCCCTTGACGGACTAGGGTGCTTCGCACCCTTTTTCATGCAAAAATAATTATTGAATCATCCCTATAAACTGAAAATTTCACCTATCCTCTAAACAGAGGTATATCTAGTTCAAATCTCTCACCAAACAAAGTTAACATCCGAGTCGCATTAGAAATTCTATACTCTATATCTTCCAATGTTCCATTAGCGAAAGATAGATGTTCAAAAGCATATAACGCAACATAGAATTTGAAAACTTTCCAAAATTCAGATGGGGGTGTGCCAAAATAACCATCGATTTGACCATTTGCAAAACTATAACTAAACTCTAGTGCCCATAGCAATCCTCCGAACTCGTACCACGGGTCACCTATGTCGTTCCCCGAAAAATCAATTATACCAACACTGTCATTGTCATCTACAACGCAATTATTCCAGTGAAAGTCCCCATGAAGCATAACTTGAGGTCGCTCTGCCATTAATGACATATTTTTCAAAATATATTGTTCCGCATATCTACTGCAAGCAAATTCTTCAATATTCAAAGAATGAAACTTCTCTAAAAACGAAGTTGCCCTCTTTTCTATGACATCCATCCAATCTGTCTTATCTTCTCCTCGAGAAGCACAATGAAGTTTTTTTAGTTCAACCCCCACATTATGACCAAGTTGATAATAATCGAGCGAGTCATCTTCCTTGATAATATCCATAATAGGCGTTCCATCGACCCATGTTACAATAGAATAGAACTTATCGTTTGTTCTGCCAAATGTAATAGGTTTCTGAGTATTGATTTCTTTATCAGCATACAACATGAGCTGATTATATTCCGCTTCCTTTTCCGTTGCTTTTGCTAGGTCTCCAACACGCAACAAAAAAAACTTTCCGTCTTTTTGAACTTTATATTTATCATCTCCAGAATATCCTTCATTTATTTTTTCAATTACAACAAATGATTCAAGGTCTGTACAAAGATTTAAGTTTTTCATTATTCCATAGTTCCTTTACTTATCTTTTAGTCCACAAAATTCAAAGCTTCTTTTGTAATCTCTACCTTATATTGCTTCATTAATGCCTCTCTCTAAATGCCACAAACGCACTAGCTGCATCCTCAACATTTCCTTTCTCTATATCGGCATATCCTTTTTCTAACTTTTGATGAATCTGTGTAACAGACATCATATCTGCATTCACTGAATTAGCTGCTTTTGGTAATACAATAGAAAAGGGAATTCCTCCTACTAATGATATTTGTTTTAAATACATATCTATAGCAGTAGCCATTGGTATCCCTAATTGTGCCAATACACTTTCTGCATTTTCTTTTACATCTGGATTTACTCTTATATTTAATGTTGCTGTTTTTCCCATAGAATACACCTCCATCTTTCTTTTATTGTAACGTCTTTTGCGTTACAAGTCAATCTATGAAATATATTTTCGATGCGATAGCTTCACATTGTTTTGATTAACCATTGCATATCTGAGCGTTGTATCTATTTGCTCATGTCCCAGAATTTTCTGTACCTGTTCAATCGGCATACCTTTCTCAATTGCTCTGGTGCCCATAGTCCTTCTGAACTTATGTGAGTGTACCTTTTCTACACCTAACTTCTTCCCCATTTCTCGTAATCGTAACTCCACACCGCTTTCAGTAAGTCTACTGTGTGGTTTGTTTAATCTTACTCAATTTTAAGATTTTTAACTGAGTGATTAGTGACATTTCCAATGAGAATCACCTCCATGGAAATGGTATCACATCAGTATGGAATGTACATTTTTATTTTCCATTAAATGTACATTCCTATAGTATCATTTACATCTATCAAGGCTTTGGCATAGCCTTTGCCTTGATATTCGGGAACGGTTGCAATATTCTTTATTTCAAGAATTCCGTCGCCCTCATCGGTGACGACACATTCAGCTTTCACACCGTTATCGTCAAGCACATACATAGAGCCTCTTTCAAGATAACGGTCTACCATATTCTCCTGTTCATCTGCCAACAGCAGTAATGAAAGAAACTGTTTTTTATTTTCTTTGATTTTACGAATTTTCATATTATGTTTGCTATGGCATTCCATAAGTTTCATTTCATTTTCTTTTCTCATATAGATTCCTTTCTTGATAGAACACTAGGAGGATAGCTAATCCCCCTAATGCCCATTTCATAATAATTACGGTTTACTTAAGGACAATTCCTTCAACCTTTCCACGATGGTCAAAGAAAACATCTGCTTTATCATTCATTTTCAGTTCTTTAGGAATAACAACGCCATCACGAACAAAGAATCGGTCTGCCTTTAAACCTTCTGTATTTTCATCCTTGTACGCTACAAACAAATTTGTGCCCTTGATTAACTGACCCTCTTTAGTGGTAAAATCTAAAGTCTGTCTTCCAATAATCTGTACAACCATTCTGTTGTCCTCCTTTCTTGCAAATGCCGAGCTCTGCATCTGCATTTCGGGTACCTTCGATGGTTAGATTATCTCACCATTTCAAGAGAAAATATAGAATTCTCCCTTGAAGCATCTGCAACTTTTCTGCAATCTTTATATGTGATATAATTAAAAAAAGAGGAGGTTTCTTTATGTTATACGATTTAGATATTGACAAACAAAGAGAACAGTTTATCAAAGTGATTAACCATTTGATGCAACTTGGTAATAAAAAGAAGGAGATTGCAACAAGAATTGGATTATCCACTTATGATATTTCACACTTAATTTCTGGTTTACTTAAAAATATATCCAATGAAGTAATAGAAAACTTACATGAAGAATTCGGAATAAATCCTAATTTCATACTAAAAGGGGCTAGCAATATGTATGATATTCCTGGAATAAAGTATGATAATTTCGAGAATTTTGTAGATGACTGGGATTTAGTAGAACACGAAAACAAAGAATATCTTCATTTTACAATGGATGAAAACTTCTATACATTTCTTATTGATGTATATAAATTGAAAGAGACATCCACAAATTCTGACAATACAAAGAAAATGGTAGAAGCATTTGAAAAAGCCTTAGAATCACTTAAAGAGAATTTCTCTGATTCAAGCAATTCAAAAGAATATGTTTTAATTCCCGCAGATGATATGGTTGAAATTGCAACCGATAATGTATCAAAACGAAAAAGTCTTACTGAAGTAGTTGATATTCTTAATTTCTATCCCCCTAAGGAATAATTAAAAAGGAAATGGAACTGATTTATTTCAGATCCATTTCCTTTATTCTATTTCAGAAATTCATAATCAAATAAAATTGGCACAATTTCAGTATTATAATATTCTTTAATAAGGCTTTTTAATGTTTGTAAATGACCATGTAAATCATTATATACCCATACTGTTTTTCCAGTTTCCTCATCTTTATAAGAAATGTCTAGTTCTGAATAAATTTGGTATATACCGTAAGTTAATTCAGAATTGTACTCATTAGTATCTTTTGCAGATGACAAAACTTTGTTCCATTGTTTAATAAGTTTCTCTTCCGATGTGTTTAGACTAAGTTTTTTAATATCTTCAGTTGCTAATGTCGCACCATTTGTATCATCTAAGCACAATTCATTTTTATAAAATCTTCCGTCACTTCCCCAAAATGTTCTCATATGGTTTTGCATTTCCAGACAAGTGAATAACAAGCACTTTAATAAAAATGTATCTAATTTATGATTCTTGACATCTCGAAAAAACTTTTCAGAACCATCTGCCGACTTCATAATTCTTGCACGTTCTGTCCATTTTCTATTATATGTAATATATCGTGAAGCACAAAACATAGGGAGTTTTTCAAGATAGTTGTCTTTTCTTAAATAAAAATCATTTCCATTATACCTACCCGCCACCAATAAACTAGATTTTGCGTCTGGATTATCAAACCCCACACTATCAGCAACCATATATCCAAGCATTTCATCACTATATATAGGCTTAATTCTTTTCTTTACATCATCATTTGCTTCAACTCCATTTAAAGCTGTTAAAATTCCATCTGTTGAAAAATCCTTGAAGTTTGATTTCTCATAATATTTTGCGCTAAACAAAGTATGTACACGCTTTATATCTAATTTTATAGCATCAGATAATTCTCCATTTTCAGTTATGTCAAATCCATCTAATTGTATACTTTCTATGTTTTTATCTACATTAGCCCATAATGCAACCATAATACATGCATCTATATTTGTATGAAAATGTCGTCTATTATATGCAAATCCTGCAATAAATTCTTTATCAATCAAATGCTGTGATTTCCAATATTTGCATGGGGAATATACAATATAACTATCTGTAGGCTGTCTTAAATAATATTTAAATGCAGACCAGATGAATGCATTTCCCAAATCATTTGTTGCAGCACCCTTTATTTCTTTTTTCATTTTTTTCACAACATAACTATTCTTCCATGCTGATGATGACTTTGCTTTCTTAGTTCTTTGATGTTCCAAAGATGTAGTTTCTGCATACGGTGGATTTTCAAACAAAATAATAGTACAATTAGGATTATTGATATATTGTTTTATAATGGGGTTGTCTATATACTCCTTACTCATGGCATCCGCGCCACGAACAAGTCCCATGTTAAAAGTATCTTCTTTTTCTGTTGGCGGTATAATATGTCTAACCTTATCCCCCAATAAACTCATTAAAACTTTATATTCATAATATTCTACAGTTGAGATTATTGTGTGTGATAATTCATCAACAGATAACTTTGCCTCTAAATTCCCCGTTCCTGCACAACGGTCAATAATAACATAATCATTTCCTTTTGGTACACGTTCAATAGCTTTTCGTACTAACTCAACAGATTTCTCACAATATTTCTCTGGTGTGTAAAAAGCACCTAAATTCTTTTTTGACAATGTATCATTTAATTTGTCCATGAGATATTTAAACTTAACATTATCTTTTCCTTTATATGGATTTATGTATTTCTCAAAATATTTTGGCGCCCGTATTTCTCCGATAATCTTTACTTTACCGGTTTCATCACCTATAAAATCAGCTTTCTTTGCCGAAGGGTTTTCGCTATAATACCTATTTGCCCAACCAACAATACAATTTTCATCTATATTAATTTTGGTAAATTCGTTTGAACGCAATACTTCTATCATTTTTGATTCTTCCAAATCATTGTCATAATTATATATTGCAGTAGGTTTGTCGGAAGAAAAACCAATATTGTCTCTTGAAGCACTACCCTGATATACCTTTTCTATTTCAGACAAATAATTATCAGATTTATACAAATATGCTTTTTTATTATTTAGTGAGATTAGGATAATGTTTGCAGGTATACTCTTTCCTTTAATTCTAAAAGCTGATTGATATTTTATTGCTTGAAACAACACGGCATTTAAATCGTTAATATTAGTTTTAAATTCAAGTAAATTTCCGTTAATTATACCATCAGTATTATCAGACAATACATCTTCTATTGTCAACTCATTATTTACTAATGCTAAATATGAATTATAAAAATCTCTTTGTCCTTCTTTTTCATCTTTATATTTTTTCATAATACTATACCTCTGTTTAATTTTAAAGCGGTTAAACACCATAAGTTTAACCGCTTTTTTATAGTATTTGAGCATGTTCTCTTTATTTGGTCGCAAATCGGTCGTAAATTCCGACTTTCACACTTTGAAACCTTTATAAGTACTGCATTTATTTCTCCAGTGACTTCATTGTAGGGACGAAATCGTCCACTCACGACTTAAAACCATTTTATAAATTTTATCGCCTATAAATGGGCTTGTATTCAACCTCTTTACACCATTCCCATCTGTTTCGTGAAGGTAAAAATGAGGTTTGGTGTAAAAATTGGTGTAAATGGTGTATAGCCATATTTAGTTTTGGGTTTGATAGCATTGCTATCAGTCCTGTGCTTCATTCTACCACTTTTTCGTCATAAAGTAAAGAAAGCACACACCGTATCTCTACGGCATATGCTCTCTTTCTGATTATATGATTACTTACTGATTAAATTGCAATTCCAATCCCTCAAACTCTGACTTTCTTAATTCCTTTGTTACATCTGTGTAAATATTCAATGTCGTAGATACGTCTTTGTGTCCGAGTGCGTCCTGAATGACTTTCACATTCACTCCGGCTTCACACATTCTTGTAGTAAATGTATGTCTAAGGGAATGGCAGCTAAAGTGAGGAAGTAAAACCTCCGGATTTTCACTTTCCAAAAACTGCTTATCATTGCAATTTCGTATAATGCGACGAATTGCTTTATTGAGCGTTGCTTGATGCTGTGGCTGACCAAAACGATTTACAAAAATAAAATCCGTATATCCGTCAACCGTGGCTTCACAATGCAGTCCGAGAAGTTCCTGCCTTTCTTTTTCCATTAAAAATGCTTCTTTCACAAATTCAAGCATTGGGACTTGTCGCATACCTGCCGGTGTCTTGGTTGTGTTCACATTGAAATAGCAACCTCTCTTGCTTCCTTCGGTTCTGTGGTCGTAGTAGACAAGCGTATTATTTACATCTATAATTCCTTCCTCTAAATCTATGTCACACCACCTGAGTCCGGTCAATTCGCCCACTCGCAGTCCTGTTCCGACCATAACCGCAAATATCGGATACCAATACTGTGCTTCCGGTGTGTTCTTCAGATAATCAAGAAAAAGTTCCTGCTCCGGTTTGGTTAATGCCCTGCGTTTTTCATTCTTAAAGCAATGCGATTTTTTCAATTCACGCAAAACATTGTCCGTTGGATTGCTTCTGATATAATCATCATCTACTGCCATTTCAAAAACCTGATGTAGAACAGTATGTATGCTATCAATCGTTGCGGGTTTCAGATGTCTTTCATCAACAAGACTGTTGTAATATCTCTTTATATCCGTCTTTTTTATAGACATTATGAATTGAGAACCAATCTGATTACGCACGAATGTCTCGTACATATATTTGTAATTCTCAAAAGTATTATTCTTTATTCCACGTTTCAAATCTCTCCAAAGTTCATACATATCGTTAAGTGATGTATAGCGTGCTTCTGCCTTGATACCGTCTTTCTTGTCCTTGTCGATTTCATCTTCCTTATATCTTAAATCATCCAAGTTCCTTGCATAAATACAATGTCTTTTACGGTTCTCATCTGTCCATCGGAATTGATAAGTACCGTCCGGACGTTGCGATTCCCCTTTGCGGAGAACCTTTCTTGATTTATCTTTTCTTTTAGTATTTGCCATTATGTTACCTCCTACAATTCTGTGCTTGAGTCAATAAACTCCTCTAACTTCTCTCGTATAATTAAAAGCCTGTCGCTTCTTGCAATTCTGAAACTGCAATCCTTATCCATCAATAGTGCCTTTAATCTTCGCTCTCCAATACCTGAATAAGCAGCCGCTTCCTCGACCGTAAGACATTTCTTTTTCCAAATTGGTATATCCTCCGGTGGTTGCAATAGCTGTTGCTGATATTCATAAAGTTCAGAACCATCTATTTTGTACATCTACATTCCTCCCCTCAAATAGAACACATCTGGTCTAAATATTCTTCAAATTGTTTGCGTTTAATTAGAGTTCTTTTTCCAATTTTCAATGTAAATTGTTTTGCTTCCGGTTGCTTTGTAAGTTCTCGTATTGTTTCTCTACCAATGCCCGTATATACATACATTTCATCAATAGAAAGTGCTATCTTATGCCACAACGGAACGCTCTCGCTTTTACTGGAAAACCACTCATCATTCAATCTGTTCATCATCTGCACCTCCCTTAAATTCCGATGTCTGAATAAATTTCTCGAATGCTTTTCTCTTGATAAATCTGCGATTACCCATCCACAATACAAATGGGCAGGCATATAGATTTGTTATTTCAATCAGTTTTTTCTCACTGATTCCTGTATAAAAAGACGCTTCTCTTATGGTTAATATAGGTTTATGCTCTAATGGCATTTCTTTTTTGCTTTGCATTTCGTCCTCCTTGTGTTGATGGCATCAGTATATTCATTTTTCTGCGATAAGCCCATTATGCAATTGGACTCATCGCAGATTTGACTTTTTACTATATTGAATACTGCCTTTCGAGGTATTCCTCAAAGGATTTTCTCTTGATAACCCTGCGACTTCCTATCCATATCACAAACGGACAATCCTCTGATTCAGACATCTCATATATCTTATTGGCACTTATCCCTGTGTAAATTGAAGTTTCCGTTACCGATAAAACAGGTTTTAACCAAAGCGGAATGTCATAACTTACAATTTCATATCTTTTCTTAGACATTCTGACACCCCCTTTTCTCTTGCGTTGTGCTGTCTTTCAGCAATCACATAATCCCAACCGGATTGATTGCATTTATCACAATGGTCTTTGACCTTAGCAAACGGGTCAAGCCGACGCACGATATAATCGGGATTGTGAATATAATCTTTCAGGCACTTTGGGCAAAGGCAACGGATATTTTCTTTCTTTTCTTCCTTATAAATCCAAAGTCCGAAAGTCTTTTTAAGCGTTATATTTATCCGCCTTAAAAGCTGCTCATCTTCAATCGTTCCGATGTAATCTCTGAGTTCATCTTTGTTTACTGTCTGAAGTTGCTCCAGTAGAACCATTGACTGCTTCTTGAGTCCAAACTCCTGACCGAGCAGGATATGTGACGGCAGGTATCTTTTCTTGATAACGCCTGTTACAGCAGCCACAATAATTGTTGGTGCGTTTCTGTTATAATCATCTGCCTGAATTACAAGCACCGGTCGTGTTCCGCTTTGTACCGAACCTGTTCGTGTTCCGAAGTCGTAGTAGAATAAATCCCCACGGCAAATTGTTTTTTCTTTCATATGTAAAACCTCACATTTCTAAATATTTTGAAGTGTCATTCGTATCCGGAATGAAATAACCCCTTCACTCATTGCACAAAAGGGTTCATTTTGGACACCCAAAATCAGAGATTCTCATAAAATTTCTTAAAATTTTTCTTTGCCGCTTCAATAGATTTGCTGACAGAACTGTGATAAGTACCTTCTTCTACGGCTATTTCACGACAGCTCTTTCCCTCAATGACAAACTTATACAATCTTCGTTCCTGAGCTGGTTTCATCATTGAAAGCACTATTCTAACTTTCTCAATTTCACGCAGACGCTGTAATTCTTTCCTCTCTGCAATTTCTTCTGCTTCTCTGAGTTCAAATGGGTCAACAAAGTCCAAGAATGCTTCATTATGGAATTGCTCAAATAAATCATCTTCATAACAAAAGGCATCTAAATGTCTTGCATCTCGCATTTCACATCTATGAGTTTCTCTGTTATCGTCAATAATCACTTTTCCCTGTGCCATAGACAGCAGGACAAATGGAGTGTATCTGCTAATAATATCCGGATATTTATCCCACAGTTCTTCTTCAGTAAGTTCGGTAACAACTGCCCATTTCTCTGTGCCGGTATATCCGTCATATTCATATTTGAGATTGATAAGTTTACAGTCCTTTGCAAATAATTCTTCTTGTTCCGTTAATGTAAGTTTGTTTGTCATTTTCGTAATCTCCTTTGAATTTTCTAAAATTGCTTTTTTATATAGAAAATTTGGAGATTACGGGTATTTAGCTATGTATGCCTGCCACTGCTTTTTCATTTGCTTCTCCGTTTCGGAGCAACAAAAAAATAGCCGAACATCAAGAACGCAAGGATATAGTTATCCCGTTATTCTCAATGTCCGGCTATTTGGTAACTCATTCAGGTTCCGTGGCTCGGTACAAAGCTCAGTTATTCAGTTGTTTGCTCATTTCTTGTTTATTCTAAATGTTCTGAATTTGAGATTACCTCTGCGCAGTGAAAGGTCAATCTCATTTACATACCCACATTTCGGGCATTTAATTTCAATGTTTCCTGTCGTCATCGTGACTTTATCAAAGATACGCCATTCACAGCGTTTGCACCTGACGATTACTTTCTGTTCCAGTCTTGTCAAATCTTATACACCTCCGGATAAACAGCAAGGTAGTCAAACGGATTATCAAGATAATCCTTGTGCAAGAGTCCAAGCTGTTTCATTCGTATTGCAAGTGCTTTCTTTGAGCATCCTAAAAAATCTGAAAGTGCTGCGTATCTTTCATAGACCGCCGGATAATAGATTTTATTTAGGCATTCGATTTTATCCCCAAGCCCAAACAAAAACATTCCTTTTTCTATTAGACACCTCGGAAGCAGAATTGCAGCCGCAAGTGTATTTGCCTGCCATTCCTCCCAATCGGTAATTATTCTGCTTTTCTCTGTGTCTGCGGTTGCCTTGTAATAATGCACTCCGGCTGATTTTTCCGTTATTCCATAATCATTTGGGAACAACATCTTGAATATCTGATGACTGCCTTCGTGCATAAGTGTAAAATTCTTTCTTCCTTTCAGGTTGTTGTCATAGTTAAGGTCAGACTCGACCAGAACCGTTTTGCCATCCAAGAAGAAAAAGGCTTCATCGTCGTTGTTTTCAAATACCTGCACTCCGAGTTCCCCAAACGATGTCATTCCGAGAATGCTTCCATCATAGGAAAGGTGCATATACTCAATCGTCAGTCCAAGTACCTTTTCGAGCATTAGCTCCGGCTCAATGCGGTACACCTGTGATTTCTTTATTTCAGGCAGTTCAAAATATGCCTTTACAAATTTCTCTGAAATTGTTTCTATATCATTTCTCGATAAGCGTTTCAATTACTTAGCCCTCCTAACATTAGGATTTTGCTTCGACAAACCACTTTCCGTTTTCTTCATCGAACAGAAAAGCCGACTGTCCGCAAATCTGAACCGTATAGCGAATGCCTGTGCCACCGACCTTAGTAGCGGCGGCTCTGCACTTCTGCATTACACGGTCAACTTCATATATCTCATCATTTTCAAACTTAATGGAATTCGGACGAGCCGTTCCATCAGGTCTATGCGTCACATTTACTTCGACATATACTTTTCTTCTTTCACACTCCATTGCTTATACCTCATAATTTCTCATTATTACAACCAATCTTCCCAAATGCTCATATCCGTCGATGTCTTTATCTGAGACTCTGTATTTCGGTTTTTCGTCATCATTCTTGTTAATGTAGCAGGAAAGCCGACCTTTTAGAAACGGCTTATTCAAATCAAAGAATAAAAACATCCCTTCGTATATTCCGTAATCGGTAAAATGGTTTCCGCCGTCCGCAATGAAGATAGCCATATCATCACTGCATCCTTTTATTAAACAATCAGGCATTCTTACATATGCCTGTACATCACTTTCATCAATCACAATTAAGCCCTCCTTAGCCGACCATTCCCGTCGGCATCGTGATTTCCACTTTTTCCGGTGGTAGCTGCAAGTCCTGATACAGAACTCCATTCCTTATGCTGTCCTTACCGAAGCGTCTGCGGATTGTTTCAATACATTTTTCAAGTCGTTCCAACTTTTCCTGCTTTTCCACATCCATAAATAATCCTATCTGACGGGGCGTGTCTTGAGGAATAAGATTGATTGCTTGGATTGTTACGGAACGGATTGGATTGTACCAACCATACCTTGCTTCAAAAAGTTGAAATGCTCTCTTGGCAAGAACCATCGGCGATTGCGTAGGCAAGTCAATCTTGGTCTGCCATTGTCTTGTACATAGTGTGTTATCTCTAATGTGTATGGCAACTCCTTCGGCACTCAGTCCGTGGACTCGGAGCTTGTGTCCGATGTCTTGGGTCAATTCGAGAAACACGGGCCACACCTGCTCCGGTTTCTCTAAGTCTGCAACTGTCGTTATACCGTGTCCTACGCTCTTGATAGGCGATACGAAGTCTTTCTTGGCAACAAGGGAAAGGTCATTGCCATTTGCGTAATTCCATAATGCAACTCCGTTTTTTCCTAATACGCTTCGCAGGAACTCAGGGTCGGTCTGTGCCAAAGCCCCGATGGTACGAATCCCATAGCTGTCTAATGTACGCTGTGTCGCTCTGCCTACACCGAGCAAATCAGCCGATGGGAGTTTCCATATCTTTTCTCTGAAAGTATCCTTTGGTATAACCGTTACTGCATCCGGCTTCTTCATATCAGAGCCGAGTTTTGCAAATATCTTATTAAATGAAACACCAACGGAGATAGTAAGTCCGAGTTCAAACTTAATCGTTTCTCTGATTTTGTTTGCAACTTCCACCGGAGAGCCGAAAAGACTACCTGTTCCGGTAATATCCAGCCAGCACTCATCCATACCATAAGGTTCTACTTGGTCTGTATATCGTTCGTACACGCTTCTTGCAAGTTTTGAGTATTTTATATATTCCTCATAATGCGGTGGAACAATAACCAAATCCCGACATTTCTGTTGTGCCTGCCAGACGGTATCTCCGGTTTTCACATCAAATGCCTTTGCTTTATAATTCTTAGCAAGGACAATTCCGTGTCGTTCTTCAACAGAACCGCATACAGCAACCGGATATTCTTTCAGAGCAGGGTTAAGCATACACTCAACACTTGCATAGAAGTTGTTCATATCGCAATGTAAAATATTTCGAGCCATTCTGCGTAACCCCCTTGACTTTTTGAGAAGTTTAATATAAACTATGAGTAGTTAAACTTCTTACTTGCTATTATACGCAGTTAAACTTCTCTTGTCAAGAGTGTAGACGAAGTTTAACTACATAAATTTAAGACAAGGAGTGAACAATCAAGATGACATTCGGCGAAAAAGTTAAGAACGAACGAAACAGACTCGGATTAAATCAGGATGAGTTGGCGAAAAAAATCGGCGTTACTCGTAGAGTTATCAGTTCCTATGAGAATGACAGTTCCCGTCCAAGAGGAACAGAACGCTATAAGAAACTTGCCGAAGCTCTCGGTGTAAATATCAACTATCTTTTATCGGAAGATGAAGCATTTATTGCAGATGTTGAAGATAATTACGGACACAGAGGTGCAAAGCAGGCAAAAGAACTTCTAGCAGAAGTAACCGGTTTATTTGCCGGCGGAGAAATGGCTGACGAAGACATGCGTGAGATGGTTGATGCCATTCAGGAAGCGTACCTTATTGCTAAGAAAAACAACAAGAAATACACACCGAAAAAGTATCGCAAAGACGAGTAACCTCTCGCTGTGCGTTGTCCGTTTTATGGGACAGCAGATGGTTTATAATAAAAATGGATAATATATCTGTTATAATGGCACTGCAAGGGAGGTGAGCCGTTTGGGATATAATACGCAGGATGAGATTGTCAAGATAGTGAACCGGCTCATCAAACGATGTGGCACTCGTAATCCATATAAAGTCGCTGATGAGCTTGGGATACATATTCTCTATCGAGATTTTACGAAACAGCGTGGAGCATACAAGGTAATCTTGAAGAATCGATTTATCTTTCTTCAGAACGGTTTGCACCCGGTTATTGAACAAATCGTATTATGGCACGAAATCGGACACGATGTTCTTCATCGCCAAGAAGCAGTTTCAGCCGGAGGATTCAAAGAATTTAATATCTTTGATATGCGTGAAAACCGGATGGAATATGAAGCCAATGTCTTTGCAGCTCAGGCTTCTTTACCGGACGATACGATTATTGAATATATTAAACAGGGGTATGATATTCAGCAAATTGCTCGCTGTATGCACTCCGACATAAATCTTGTCGCTTTGAAAGTTGATACTCTCAATTCACAAGGCTACAATTTTAGGAAACAGGAACATAGAAACGACTTTCTCAGATATAACAGAAAAATGTAAAGACCGTCAATTCTCGAATGAGATCTGACGGTCTTTGCATTACTTCGATTTCCATTATTCTTGGGAACAGCGTAAGCTGGGGGAAATCGGTTCAGTCTCTATGTGCCGAAGGATTTTCAAAGAGCAAACATCGGAAAATGGAGAAATACCATTTTATAAAATAGGTACATTCGGTGGAGAGGCAGATGCTTTTATATCGAGAGAGCTTTTTGAAGAATATAAAGCAAAATACCAGTATCCTAAAAAAGGAGATATATTGATTTCTGCATCAGGCAGCATTGGTAGAACTGTTGTGTTTACGGGAAAAAATGAGTATTTTCAAGACTCCAATATAGTTTGGTTAAATCACGATAAACATTTGGACAACTCGTTTTTGAAATGCTTTTATTCTATTGTGAAATGGGCAGGAATAGAAGGCAGCACAATAAAAAGACTATATAATGATAACATTTTGAATACAGCTATCACCTTGCCGTCAGTTGAAGAACAGCAGAAAATAGGTGCATATTTTGAAAACCTCGACAACCTTATCACCCTTCATCAGCGTAAGCCGGTTGTTGTCAATTCAAGCTCGACAATGAACGCATTACCAAATCAACATCTTTATTTTCAAGTTCTTGAATAATGTGAAGATAGGTCTTTTGCGTTGTTGTCATACTTGAATGTCCTAATCGTTGAGCCACACTTGCTATTGATACTCCGGCAAATAATAGCAGTGAAGCGTGTGTATGTCTTAGTCCGTGAACAGATATAACCGGTATATCTGCCTTCTTACAGTGTCTTGTAAGAATGTCATTGACAGTAGAGTTATACACCTTTTCCGAAACAAAAATCGGTTCATCTTCAGGTAAGTCTTTAACCAAAGTAGAAAATTGAATAATGAGCTGCCAATCAATCTGTATTTTCCTGACCGACGACTGATTTTTGGTGGGCATAAACCCACCACCGCCTTTATAATCCCAGGTTTTATTGATAGATAAAGACTGCTTTGAAAAATCAAAGTCTTTTGGAGTTATAGCCAACGCTTCAGAAAATCGCATTCCGGTTTTTGCAACCAACAGAATAAACCAATCCCAATTTATCTCTTGACTAAGATTTAAGTCAGATAAAAGTTTGTGCAACTCAAACTGATTAAGATATTTGATTTTTTTGTGTCGAGGCTTTTTACCTTTTATGATAGCTTTTCTTGTAGGGTCTCGTTCTATAAGTCCCTCATCTACCGCATCTAAAATTGCACCTTTAAGTTGATGATGAAAGTCCATTGTGGTCTGTCTTTCGTGTGACTTCGCATAATCGTTCAAGAGTTTTTGATATGTTATCCTTGAAAGTTCGCACACTTTCAAATCCGGTGCTAATTGCTTAATCCAAGCCTGCGTAAGCAGGTATTTATCCATTGTAACCTTCCTTATCGCCCCTTCCTTATAAACCGTAATCCATTGAGCGTAATAATCGTAAAATAAGTCTGTTTTGTTTATATTATTCAGCATAATATCCTCCTGTATAAAAATTAGGCTTACGCTGATGAAGGGTGATAAGGTTGTCGATTCTATTAAAAAATTGTCCAAGTGGCTGCTGCTCATCGTATTGCGGAACGAGGACATCAATTTCGTTTATGGCTGTTTTTGATAAACTCGGAACACCCGTTGACTCATCTTTCTTTTTCCAGTCAATATTTTGAAATACATCAAAAGCAAAATTCAAGTCAACTTTTTCTCTTGGAATGGCGTAGAAAAGCGTATCTACCGTCCAAAATGGTGCTTTAAGAATGTACGGTTTATCTATCGTTCCTTTTCTTCCAATGCCGATAGCATCTTCATCGTAGGACAACGCCTGATTGACACTAAGCATAAATCCACCCGTCCCATAAACGGGAATATTGCCCTCTGAAAGATGTTTATAGTCTTTGCCACTTCGTACATCGACTACATCGCCCAACTTACGCTGTTCCCAAGCGTTTTTGATGTATCTGAACTTTTTTGATTTTTCTTTGCATAAAAATGCAAACTCACGCTGATGAAGGGTGATAAGGTTGTCAAGGGTTTCTAAATACTGTCCTAAAACTCGTTGCTCCTTTATAGTTGGGATTGTTACGACAGTGTTTCCAACAAGCTCTTTATTAAGGTTATTTACTGTGCTACCTGCCGCAAGTGACTTATACTGAATTATCATTTGAGGAGTACCGAGCAAATGGCACAAAAATGTCAAATCAAAAACTTTATAGGTATTTCTAATTAGTAGCCAGCCGTCGTGAATACACCCATCTATGCCCATAATATAAGGCTTTCCGAAGCTCATAGAGTTAGATAAGATTAAATCTCCCGGATGAACTTCTCTCGTTTTTGATAGTCCTTCCGGTTTGATTTTTTCTGCGGTTTTTGTTATATAATTGCCCTGTGCGGGAGCATCGCCAATCTTCACCCAATTTAATCCATCAGGCGAGTCGGTAATGAAATCATCAATAGGTCTTGGCGAACCACCTCGCTCTATTTGCACTAAATCTGAAAACTTACGCTGTTCCCAAGAAACATAAAATAGGAGCCAAGGGAAAGCCCTTGACTCCTAAAATAATGCTTAATTATTCATCTTCTGTTGGCATTTGAATTTCATAACCACCACTGATAATAAAATCTCGAAGCAATTTGTCAACTTTAACATTAACCTTGGGCGGAATTATTTTAGTCCCTTCGACCTTTTCAAAGTATTCCTTTGCCTTTGCTTTATCGACCGTTTTCTTCAGTTCGTCATATCTGCCAAATTCATTGAGATTGTTTTCATTAAGCTTCAAACTCATAATGTTTCTAAGCAGGTTCTCATCTAACCCAAGAGCAGATGAAACTCTGTGAATTTGGTCGTTTCTCGCTTTTGACAAATACTCGTTAATATAATCTCTCAGTGATTTACCTTCTGAAACCTTAACATCTCCTCTTTGAATATCGTGCAGGAAAATGTTTGCATATTTCTGTTCTTCCTGAGAAAGCGTTGCAAATGTCTTGTGCAGCTCTGTTTCGGCTTGTTCAATAGCTTCCTGAGTTGTTCCCTCAACACTCAACAACTTAATATACTTATCAAATCTTGAGTTCATATAGTCAGAGTCGATTAAGCCCGTATCAATCTCTGTAATATATCCCGCAAGGTCATAAGGAACATCATCGCCTCCGATACCACCACCGCCACCGGTCAACTCTTTATATCTGAGAACTAAAATAAGATAAGTATTCTCATCTATGGCTACATCAACGACTTCGCCGGTTTCTTCATCTACATATGCAGGAACATCCCATTTGAAGCCTTGAATTTTAGCTGCTTCCAAATAGCTATTAAATTCATTGAAATCCTTTGCAAACTTCCTACACACCAAAGTGTCATTAGGCAGCTTTTCAAAGTTTTCAATTCCCGCATTGGTAAACAACTCGGTGATACTTTCAAAAAGTTCGTTCATCTGCTTCAAGTTTTCAACGAGATGTTGAACGAACAATCCGAGTGGTCTGTCGCCTGAATACAATTTTACGGCAGCGTTAATATTATGCTCCATAGTGTGAGGTTTGCGGTAATAGCGAATTGTTCCGAACGGTTTATCCGGGCCGAACAAGCGATTAGTTCGAGAAAACGCCTGAATGATATTCTCGTACTGAAGCACCTTGTCCATATACAAAGTGTTAATCCACTTAGAGTCAAAGCCCGTAAGCATTTGGTCAACGACGATAAGTAAATCAATTTGTTTTGCCGGTTCGGTCGCTACTCGTTCATACGGCTTTTTGTGGGCAAGTCTTGCGGCTATGTCCTTTTTCATTTTTGCAAATGTCGGAATAGCAAAATCCTGACCGTATTTTTCGTTGTAATCGGAAATGATTTCAACAAGTCCGTCCTCTTTGAATTGAACACCGCCGTTATTATCAATACTTGGGTCAAACAAAGCCGTTACTTTCAGTTGCGGATTTAACTCTTTGAACAATCGATAATAATTGATAGCCTCCGGAATACTGCTTGTAGCAAATATTGCGTGGAATTTACTGTTATGGCTCAATGTTACCCAGTTTTCGAGTATATCCTTTACTACTGTCGTAGTGTGTTCCGTTGTTGTATATTGAACATTTGGGATATAATCTTCGATGCCCTTTATATAGTCGCCCTTGGCGTCAAAGTGTCCAACCATTCCAACTTGGTTTACGTCCATATACTTATAAAAGATTTTGCTCTTAACAGGGTCAGAAATTGCTTCTTCCTCTGTTTGTGCCTTTGCCTTTTCCAAGGCAACTACTTTTCGCACATCTTTATCTTTGAAAGTCAAAACCTTGTATGGGTCAAAACCGAGAACATTTTTGTCTCTGATTCCGTCCGCAATGCTGTATCTGTGTAACTCATTACCAAATACAGTGCTTGTAGTATTCTTTTTCTTTTGGTTTTCGTCTTGGATAGGCGTACCGGTAAAGCCAAAGAACATTGCCTTTGGAAATGTGTTTTTAATTGTCAGCAACATATCCCCAAAAGTAGAGCGATGAGCTTCATCTACTATGAACACAATACGCTTTTCGCTGATAAGTTCAATGTCACGAGCGTTCAATCCACCGGCTTCGTCTTTGATATTACTCATTTTCTGAATGGAAGTAACGATAAGTGTGTCTGCCGGATTGCTGCTTTTGAGTTTTGTTATCAACACATTTGTGTTTTCGGTTGCTTGTACGGATTCATTTTCATCGGCAAAGCCACGATACTCTTTCAGTGACTGAGTGCCGAGTTCAATTCTATCCATAAGGAAAATTACTTTGTCGGCGTCTTTTGAGCTTGCGATTAACTGAGCTGACTTAAAACTTGTCATTGTTTTGCCGGAACCGGTTGTGTGCCAAATATATCCGCCGAGCTGATTGTTACCTTCCCATTTTGCTTTTGCAACTTTATCAGAAATAGCACTTGCCGCAAAATACTGATAGCTACGCATTACTTTAAGTACGCCGTCTGAGTCATCAGCAACCGTATAAAAGCCGATAAGCTGATGTGCCATAGGAATAGATAGAAGAGTAGATGCCACCTTGTTCCATTCGTTAATCGGCTCGTTATTAAAATCTGCCCAATGGAAATAATAATCCGGATTAAACTTGCCGTCCGGACCCGGATTTGCAAAATAAACAGCTTCGTTTGGTTCCATTGCAACAAAAATCTGAACCAAAGAAAACAGTCCACTGAATATTCCCTCGTGAGAATACTTTTCTATTTGATTGCAAGCCTGACTAACCGGAATACCGCTCTTTTTGAGTTCAATATGGATAACAGGCATACCGTTAATGAGCAGCATTAAATCTCCACGGCGGTCATTAAGTAATTTCGATTTTGTTGAGAATTTAGGCTGCTGCACAATTTGGTATCTGCTTTGACCGGCGGCAATTTCACGGCGGTCATAAATTTTAAGGCTGACTTCTTTACCAAAATGTAATTTATCATCAGGGTTATCCCTTACGATAGAAACACTTTTTCCGTTAATAAAGCCATTCAACTTTAACGGTGTTCTGAGAGCTTCGATTTGCTCTAAAATCTGCTGCATTTCGCTATCGGTTAGAGGATAATCGTTCAGTCTGTCAATATCTCTGTTGTTTTCAAAGAGTATATTTGCCCAATTTCGCAGCAAATCTTGTTCAGAGTAATTTTTAAGGACTTCTTTTTCCCACCCTTTTTCGGATAGTATTTTTATCAAAGCCGCTTCAAAATCCGACTCTTTATTAAAAATCATTTCGAGTTCCTCCTAACTTCTAAAATTTGCTTTTACATCTCAGACAAACATCTTTTCAAGGCACGCTTTTTTGAGATTTTTCAACTTTTCTAACTCACGCTGATGAAGGGTGATAAGGTTGTCGAGTTGAGCAAGATACTTGCCAATTCGTATTTGCTCAGCCTTGTTTGGCAACAGTAAGTCTATGCCCATTAGTGTTTCAGCATTGAGTTTTGCACGACCCCCGCCGACCAAAAGTGACTCAATATCCGCTTGACTAATGGCATAGGCAAGGAATTGATTGTCTGCACAATCATACTTTCCTTGTAGAACGTGAGCGTGATTATTGACCCAAATTCTCCCTTTTACGCACTTTACAGGATAATTTTTAAGGTCATTCGCTCCATCTTCTGCGACAAGGATAAACTCACCATCGTGAGTATATCCATCTACATAGTCTTGAATTCCGTTCGCTCCGTAATAAGGAGTTGTGCCTGCAACTCGCAAACTTGCCGCCACCGGGATACGCAAATTATCATATCTGTCCGTTACTTCTCTAACCTTACGCTGTTCCCAAGCTTCAGTAAATCCCTTAAAACGAATTTCGGGTACATTGGAGCCATTTTGTGGAAACATTTTTTCCAGCATAGATTTTTTGACATTGGTCAATTTGTCATACTTACGCTGATGAAGGGTGATAAGGTGGTCAATTGCAAGAAAATACTCTCCAATCTTTTCTTGCTCGGCTTTATGAGGAAGCACAACAGGAAAGTCAACCAATATGTTTTGATTAAGATGTTTGATAGTTCCGCCTGTCGCTTTCTTATCAACATAATCCATCAAAAAAGGAGCTTTCAAATATTGAAACAGGTATCTGTTATCAACTTCGTTTTCGTCCTTTATTTCAACATTAAATACCCCTGCGTTAAGCGTCGCAGGCATTGTTAATCCCTGAATATAAGCCACTTTTCCGAGTGTTCCGTCTTTAGTTATTAAAATACTACCGTTACGGATTTGTATGTGCTTATCTTGCTCATAACGCTCACGCTCGACATAGTGGCAAGTATCAAAATTTACGGCTCCGTCTATAAAGTCCGTACCCGTAATTAGCATATAATCTCCACTATCTAAAAACTCGGAAGTTCTTAAATTCTGCCAACCTATTCTTGCGTGCATTGTAGCAATCTCGCTTAACTTACGCTGTTCCCAAGTGTCACTAAACCCTTTGAAGCGAATTGCCGGAATGTCTGTTATTTTTGTCATTTTGCACTACCTCCAAGCAATTTTTTGAGTTCAGCAAGACCGAGCATATCAAATTCACTACCTTCAAGGTCATCAATCATAGAAGAAAGTGATTTTTCTGTTTCTTCTATTTGATTTTCGACATCTGCGAAAGTAGTTTCATATTTCTTTGCAAGTGCTTCAAGCTTTGAAACCAAATCAGATATAATGCTATCCGGCAACTGCATAAGATTATCAATAAGCGGCTTTATCCACTTATCTTTAAGAAGTTCAAGAACTTGTTCATCGGACAAGTGTTCAATCGTATCTTTCGTTTTTTCTTCAAGCAAGGCATTATCACGCTTAATGGCAGTTTTCAATGCTTTTTCTTCTGTATTCAATTCCGAAACAGATTTAAGTTTTTCCTTTGTTTCAGGTTCAACACCGTCGGATTTCATAGCTTTTTTGATTTCTGCAAAGACCCAGCTATCTTCGTTTACAAAATCAGCCTCTTTTTCTTCCTCGGAAAGTGTGTCAAGTATTTCTTCGTATTCGGAAGCAATTTCTGAAAGTCGATTTTCTTTTTCACTTAATGCTTGCTTGTCATCGGCAAGTATAGTGCTTTGAATAAGGTCAAATGGTATAATGCGACCTTTCCATCCTTCTTGTACTTCCTGCTCAACATTTCCTTTTTTCTTGACCACCATATTAGCGTCAACAATTTTAGTTGCTCCAAAGCCCTCTGTTTGAATAATTTCCAAATCTACGGCAATCTTAGTCCAGTCATCATCAAGAAGCTGGTATGCTTCATATCTGTCAACTAACGGGATGGCAGCCATTCGTGCAAAGATATTTTTTGATAAAAGCTCCTCTGTTTTAGAGATACTGAGACTTTCCATCTTTGTAATCAGCTCATCATACAAATATGTATCAAAATCAGCAAAAACGGACTTGAACTCGTTTTCAAAACTTGTTATATCACTGTGTTCTTTAATTGCCTTTTTTATATCTTTAACCACGAATTTGCAATATTCGGAAGATGTATTTTCAAACAAATCAGAGCGAAGTGCCGGGAAAGCTGTCCAATATTCTTTGAGTTCATCAATTTCAGATGCCGGTAGACCGCCGAACATAGACGCAAAAATATCCCAAGATTCTGCCGCCTCTGAGGAATCCACATATCTCGGAATATTAAGGTTATAATCGTTCTCTCTGATTTCGTCACGGCTGACAACTCGTGAATACTTGTCCACGCTTTCTCTCCGTGTAACAACATCTACAATCTTCTTAATATCTGAAGCTCTCAGCTTATTGTTTTTGCCCTCTTTGATATATCCTTTTGAAGCATCTACTATAAGAACATCTGTATTGGTTCTCTTTTGCTTCAACACCATAATTATTGTCGGAATACCTGTGCCGTAAAAAATATTTGCAGGCAATCCTATGATTGTATCAATCTTATTTTTTTCAATTAAGTTCTTGCGAATTTCGCCTTCTTCGCCGCCACGGAACAAAACACCGTGAGGAAGAACAATAGTCATAATGCCATCAGGCTTAATATGATAAAGGTCGTGAAGCAAAAAGGCATAGTCTGCCTTACCCTTTGGTGCAAGACCATAACCGGCATAACGAGGGTCAGTATCCTTATCAGCTGGATTCCAAGCCTGTGAATATGGAGGATTGGAAACTACGGCGTCAACATAGAGTGGATTGTATGTTCCTGTCGGGTCGTTTTCATCGAAATACGGCCAGTCGTCCTCCAAAGTATCGCCGTTTCTTGTTACTATGTTATCTGCTTCAATACCACGCATTACCAAGTTCATACGAGTAAGGTTATATGTATTCTGCTTTAATTCCTGAGCGTAGTATTTAACTTTGTTTTCGCCCTCAATGTACTTTGAAGCACTCTTACCGATGTTGATTAACAAGGAACCAGAACCGCTTGTAGGGTCGAATATTTCAATTTTCTCTCTGTTTTTCAAGTGATTTGCAACTATTTCAGACATAAGCAATGATACTTCGTGCGGAGTGTAGAACTCGCCGGCTTTTTTACCTGCATTCGCCGCAAACTTTTCAATCAAATATTCATAAATAAATCCAAGAACATCATAGCCCTGCTTACCATCCATAGGAATATCTTTTATAAGCTGAATGAGTTCGCTAATAGACTTTGACTGCGAAGCAGCACTATCACCTAATTTTGAAAGACCAGTTTGCAGAGTATCAAAAACGCCCTCAAACACTTTCTTGTGGGTTGGGTTTATTAAACGGCTAAACGCTGAAAGAGCGTCACGAACATCTTGAACACTGAAATCGCTGCCTTTTGCAAGCCAAGTTGAAAAGAGATTGTCGTAAGAAATAAAATATCCCAAGTTCTTCTGAATGCTTTCAACCGTATCAGTATCTTCTTCTGTTAATTCGGGAAGATACTCGTCAGTCCAATCATTAGCTTTCAGATATTTAACTTCTTTCTCCGAAAGGAATTTATAGAAAATAAATCCTAAGATATAGTCTTTGTATTCATTTGCTTCGATTTTGGAACGCATTTTGTTTGCAGACTCCCAAATCTTTGCAGCTAACTGCTGTTTATTCATAATAAACCTCCGTATTATTTGTTGTAGCTATTTATATTTTATCTGACAATGGCACTATTTTTAAGTATAAAATAATTAGTGTCCCATAAAACGGACTCAGTTTTCTTCATCAGGAAGAAAATCTATAATATCTTCTACATTGCAATCAAGTGCAGCACATACTTTTCCAAGCACTTCGGTCGTCACATTTTCATCTCTGCTCATTTTGCTCATTGTGTAATGACTTAAACCAGCAAGAGCTTCTAAGTCTTTTTTCTTCATATCTCTGTCAACAAGAATGTGCCACAATTTTTTATAACTAACAGCCATTTCATTGCACCTCTTTCTTAGTTAAAGTGTAAGTATATATATTGTACCATAGAAATTTGATTTTTTCAATAAAACCACAAATATTCGAACTAAAGTGCGTTTTTTCATACTTTCGGTTAAAAACGCATATAACTCTGTTATTACCGGTTTATGTTCATTCTTGGGAACAGCGTAAGTTTGGTGAAGTGTTTGATTGCACTGTCCCGAATAACACACTTTCCCGTGCCGAACTGAGTTATGATGAAGGAACTGTCCTGAATGTTCATTATGGTGATGTGCTGATAAAGTATGGCTCTGTGCTGGATGTTCAAAAGGATGATATTCCTCGCATCCCGCATAGATGCCGAGAGGATTTCAATGGGGCTTTATTGCAGGATGGTGATGTTATTATCGCTGATACCGCAGAAGATGAAACGACCGGAAAAGCCTGTGAAATAGGTAATTTGCAAGGGAGTGCCATAGTATCGGGGTTACATACAATGGTGTGCCGCCCTCGGAACAGAATGGCATTGGGATACCTCGGTTACTACCTCAATTCCAATGCTTACCACCATCAGCTTCTTCCTCTAATGCAGGGCATAAAAGTGCTCTCTTTAAGTCGCAGCAACATTCAAAAAACAAGCGTGAGTTACCCTTCAGCAATGAAAGAACAGCAACTCATTGCAAGCTACTTCAGCCAGCTTGACCACCTTATCACCCTTCATCAGTGTAAATGTCAAATTGACGGCTGCCGTTTTCAATCACCATTAGCTATTACTTGGGAACAGCGTAAGGTCACTGAAATCGGAAAAATTTATATTGGATTAGTGACAACAATGACGAAACATTATACCGATGAAGGAACTTTACTTATTAGAAACTCAGATATTAAAGATGGTAAATTTGAATTTGGTGATAATCCAATTTACTTGGAAAAAACATTTGCCGAAAAAAACGAAACTCGTATGCACCAAATTGGAGATGTAATTACCGTACACACCGGAGATGTAGGAACATCTGCGGTAATTACTGAAAACGAAGCAAAATCAATAGGTTTTGCTACGATTGTCACTCGACCAAATCCTAAAATAATTGATTCAAATTATCTGTGTTCGTTTCTAAACACAGATAAACATAAGAAATGGGCAGTATCAATTTCAACAGGAGATGGAAGAACAAATTACAACTTGGGAGATTATTTTGAATTAGTTGTTCCTGTTCCGTCAATAGCAGAGCAAAAGAAAATAGCTTCATATATTCAAAAACTCAATCGCCTTATCACCCTTCATCAGTGTGAGTAAAAACAAAAGTTGGTTCCAACATACACGTACTCAGATGAAGTCAAACCAACTATCAGTAATGATTTCCAACTATTTTTATGTTATACTATAAAAGTAGTAATTCACGATTGTTAATGGCGA
>ERZ825896.1407-NODE-1407-length-26848-cov-21.944276_pt1 | contig 26848 bp, 16 predicted proteins | sample MGYA00519858_ERZ825896 | MGnify/ENA primary metagenome ERZ825896 (study PRJEB31778, sample SAMEA3449214) | human gut metagenome | biome: human gut; feature: human-associated habitat; material: faeces | place: United Kingdom | collected 2010/2012 ...
GCAATATCTCGGCCTTCTTCTTCTCACCGCCGGAGAAGCCCACGTTCAGGTCGCGGTCGGCGTAGCTCTCGTCCATATCCAGCAGGGCCATGGCGTCCTTCAGCTTTTTCTTGAAGTCCCACAGGCGCAGGCGGCTGCCGGTCTTCTGCTCCAGCGCCGTGCGGATGAAGGCGCTGAGGGTGACGCCGGGGACCTCCAGCGGGTTCTGGAAGGACAGAAAAATGCCGCGTCTGGCACGCTCGTTGACGGGAAGCTGGGTGATGTCCTCGCCGTCGAACAGGATGCGGCCGGCGGTGACGGTATAGGCGGGGCTGCCGGTGATGGCGCAGCCAAGGGTGGACTTGCCGGTGCCGTTGGGGCCCATCAGGACGTGGGTCTCCCCTGCGCCGATGGTGAGGTCCACGCCGCGGAGGATCTCCTTGCCCTCGACGCCGGCGTGCAGGTTTTCTATGGTAAGAAGCGGTTTTTGCATGTTCGTTGCCTCCTGTGTACAATTTACCTACTAATCTACTGGGGATTATAGGACGAATAGCCTATCTTGTCAATAGGGAAATGGAAAAAGAAAAGCGGAGCGGCAAAAGCCGCTCCGCAGGGGATACGCAGGGGGTCAGGGCAGGTAGGTCAACTGCACGGGGATGTGCTGCTCGGCGGTGAAGTCGAACCAGCGGCCGTCGAGGGACACGGAGGTAATGGTGTCCACGTCCACCATACGGTTGAAGATGTATACCGCGTGAGCGAAGGGGGCGGTCTCGCCGTCGCCGTAGATGTAGCCCAGCACCCAGTTCATCAGGTTCTGGCTGTCGCTGCTCACCGCGTAGGAGGTGCCGTCGGCATAGTGCAGGGTCAGCTCCTGGACGGTCAGCTCCTGCGCGGGGGAGGCATTGTCCATGGTGATGCCCACGGCGGAGATGCGGGCCGTTTCGCCGTTGGCGGCGGTGAAGGTCCGGACGGGGGCGTAGGTGCGGGGCTGGATGGCCACGGCGTAGGGCTCCCTGTCCTCCGCGCCGCCGTCGTAAACGGTGAAGTAGAGGTTGTCGCCCTTCTGATACGTCTCGCCGGCGGCAAAGTAGGCCACCACGTCCAGATGGGTGGCGGTGCTGGTGGTCTTGTCCACGTGGAGCTTGACATTGATGCTGCCGCCCTGCTGGTAGTCGGGGGAGCGCAGGTACATGCGGGGCTCCAGCGGCAGGCCGTAGACCTCGCCGTAGCCGGCCTCCTCATAGGACACGCCCTCGGGATCGTCCACGGCGTAGGTCAGGATGCCGCAGCCGCTCTCGTCGATGAGGAACGTCCCCAGTGTGATGGTGGTGCTGCCAACGGTGAGGCCGGCGTCCAGCTTGGACAGGTAATCGCCCACCAGACGCTGCACCGTCTCCACATCGCCGGGGATGCGCTCCATGTCCGGTACGGTGATGAGCTCACCGGAGCTGTCCTCCACCGTGGGGGCGGAGGCATCCATATCGTCGGTGAAGGCGTGGAGCGTGGTGTCGCTGACGCCGTCGGCGGGAGTCACGTCCGCCTTGATGAGATGCACTACGCCGGCTGCTGCGGCCACCGTCAGCATCAGGGCGGCGGCGATGGCGATGACCACACCCCTGCGCAGGGTGCGATGGGTCTTTTTGTTGTTCTCCATGGCTTTCTGAACCTCCATCAGTGTGTCGGGGGAGGCGTGCAGCGTGGAGAAGGTTTTTCGGAAAAGTTCATGCTCTGTCATGTCTGCGGCACCTCCGATAAAATGTACTTCAGCTTTTCTCTGGCACGGGCCAGCCGTGTGCGCACCGTTTCCTCCGGTATGTCCATGAGGCCGGCGATCTCCTTCTGGCGGTAGCCCTCGTAATAGTACAGCAGCACCGGCACGCGGTAGCGCCGGTCCAGAGCCATCACCGCCTCAAACAGCTCCTGACACTGAGGCTCCTCAAAGGTCAGGCTGTTTTCATAGTCGGCGATGTCCTCCGTCCTGTGCCACGGGGCGCGGAGTATATTTTTGCACCGATTGACCGTAACGCGGATCAGCCAGTTCTTCACATGGGCGTCGTCATCGAACGCCTTGTCCGTTTTGTATAGCTGCAGCAGCACGTCCTGGGTCACATCGTCGGCGTCGGCGGGGGAGCGCAGATAGCTGTACGCCACCCGGAACACCGTATCCATATATCGCTCTGCCAGAGGGGAAAACTGTTGCTCTGTCATAGATCGATCTCCTTACTGTCTGAAAGGCCCTTCATACTACATACACGTGGGGACGGTGAAATGTTTCATCGACAAAAAAATTTTTATTCCCGGGAATGAGCACATCATGTGGAAAACGAAAAGCACGGCATGGCGCGAGGCATTCGCGTCATGCCGTGCTTTTTACGCTTCCGATGGCGGCTCCGCCTCAGGGAGTCTGTGCATGGGGGACGGATGCTTTCTCCTTACGGACACGGGGGGGGGGACAAATTTTCGTAACGTCTGCGCCAGCAGGGACGCGTCTATCGGCTTGGCGACATGGGCGTTGAAGCCGGCGTCCAGACTCTGCTGGATATCATCGGAGAAGGCGTTGGCGGACATGGCGATGATGGGGATCTCCGCAGCGTCGGGACGGTCCAGCGCGCGGATGGCCCGCACGGTGTCCAGACCGTTCATCACCGGCATCATGATGTCCATGAGGATCACGTCAAAGGCGCCATTCGGCGCGTCGGCGAAGGCGTCCAGCGCCTCCTTGCCGTTCCAGGCGCGGGTGACGGAGGCGCCGCGGTCCAGCAGCAGGAACTCGGCGATCTCCATGTTCAGCTCGTTGTCCTCCGCCAGCAGGACGTGGATGCCCTCCAGCCAGGAGGAACCCTTCGTCTCCTCCTCATCGGGGTCGGGGGCGTAGTGGCGGTCGATCTCAAAGGGCAGGGTGACGCAGAAGGTGGTGCCCACGTCCTTCCGGCTGGTGAAGGTGATCTGGCCGCCCATGGCCTCCACCAGACGCTTCACGATGGACAGGCCCAGCCCCGTGCCCTGATAGCGGGTGCGGGCATCGTCGGACTCCTGCATGAAGGGCTCGAAGATGTGCTGCTGGAACTCCTCGCTCATGCCGATGCCGTTATCGGCGCAGGTGAACTGGTAGACGGCGCTGTTGCCGTCGGCGGGGAGCGCGCGGCCGGTGAGCCGGATGCAGCCGCCGCTGCGCCCGTACTTGATGGCGTTGCTCACCAGATTCATCAGGATCTGGCGGAGGTGGGAGGGACTGCCGATGAGACGGGGCGCGTTATCGGTGTCCCACAGGCACTCCACGGTGTAGGCGATGCCGTGCTCGGCGGCGTAGGGCTCGTTGGTGACGCGGACCTCATTCAGAATGTCCGCCAGAGCGAAGGACTTATGCTCCAGCTGGAGCTGGCCGCTTTCCAGCTTGCTCATATCCAGAACGTTGTTCACCAGATCCAGCAGGGTGTTCAGAGCGGTGCCGGCCCGCTGGCGGCATCTGGCCTGAAGCTCCATATCATCGGGAGCCTGAGCGGCCATGGCCAGGTAGCCCTGAATGCCGTTGACGGGGGTACGGATGTCGTGGCTGATGCGGCGGAGGAACTCGCTCTTGGCCATGTTGGCCAGACGGGCGGACTGGGCCTCCTCCATGATCTGGGCCTGATACTCAGCCTCCTTTGTCTTTTCGCGGTTGATGTCCTGGAGCACCACCAGAACGTGGAGGGGGGTGCCCTCCTCATCGAAGTCCACCGCCGTCACGGTGACGCGGCACCAGTTGACGGCATCGCCGCGGTAGGCCTGATAGTCGATGTAGAAGCTGCGGTGCACATCGGAGAGGTTGTCCCGGCGGAGTGTTTCACGGATGGCGGCACTGCTCATCTGGCGGTCGAGCTCATCGCGGTACTGCTCCAGCACCAGCAGATGGGTGAAGCGGTCCTTCAGCTTGGAGTAGCTGAGATCCTCCGGCAGGAAGCCGTCCAGCCATGGGGCCAGGAACACGGTGTCGAAGCGGTTCAGCTCCAGATCCACATAGAAAATGGTGAAGTAGATGTTCTCCAGAGAATGGAGCATGTTCACCGTCTTTTGCAGCTGGCTGTTGCTGCGGCGCAGCTCCCGCTGGCTGTCGGACAGCTCCAGGGTCTTGAGGCCGAACAGCAGTACCCAGAAGCCGCCGTACAGAGCGATGAACACTGCGGCGGCGGTGAGGGTGGAGGAAAAGACGGACAGGGCGGGGAAATAGATGTACAGGCCGTAATCCTCGCAGGCGGAGCGGGCGCCGTAATACAGATGTCCGCCGCAGCGGAACGGTTGCAGGGCGCCGCCGTACTCCAGACGGTTCAGGCAGTCCAGCACGGCGCTGTCATCGTCGATGCCGGCGTTGCCGGAGGCCAGCACCGCGCCGTCACGGGTGATGAGGTAGGCGCCCTTGCGGTCCAGATGCAGGCCGGTGAGCAGGGTGGCCATGTCGACCTCCGTGTCGGCGAGAAGGCCGTTGGGCTGCTGGTAGAAGCCGATGACCACGCCGGGAACGTCCCGCCGCGCCACGGCGCAGATATCATAGGAGACGCCGTCCTTCTCCATACGCTGGGTGTAGATCTTGGCGGAGCCAATGAGACTCTCCAGCCGGGCGGAGGATGCGCCGTCCGGCCAGGGCATGCCCGCGTACTGACGGGTGTAGCCGGAGGCCTCCAGCTGCAGGTCCGCGTTGAGGAGGGCGATGCCGCTGAGCCGTATCTCGTCCACGAAGTCCTCCAGATAAGCGTTGGAGGCCAGGGTGGGGTCCAGCTCCAGATGGCGGCTGAGCTCCTGTACGCTGTCGGCCAGACGGAACAGGCTCTTGGTGCCGTCCGCCGATTCCAGCTTATGGAAGCTGATGCACTGCCGGCGCAGGGTGTCCAGCGTGTTGTCCGTCAGGGCCTGAGTGCGGCTGAGGCCGTTCCGGCCGGACAGGTCCAGGGTCAGGAGGAACAGCAGGATGCCGGCAAAGATGATAGGGCCGATCCGCCACCGGAGGCGGGTTCGTTTGGTGTTGTTCACGGCGTCGTCCTCCCCAATGCGGTGTCGGCGTTCAGTCCGAAGGACGCAACGATGCGTTCCGTGGTGCCGTCGGCTTCCATGTCCGCCAGCGTCTGGGCCAGCAGGTCCCGCAGGGCGGTGTCGCCGCCGGCGGCGAAGGCCACGCCCAGCTGAGCGTGCAGCAGCGGCTCATCCAGAAAGCGGTAGGATACGCCGGCCTTTTCCAGCGCGCCGGCCAGTGCTTCAGCGTGGCTGGCGCAGGCATCCACATAGTATTTGCGCAGGGCGGTGGCCACCTGATCCATATCCACCAGACAGTACAGGGCGCGGAGCTGGGGAATGCGGGCATCGGCAGGGTCGGAGAGGATGCTCTCGGCCTTGGAGCTGATCTGCACCGCCACGCGGCGGTCCACCAGATCGGCCAGGGTGCAGATATCGCTGTCGGCGCGGACGGCCACCACCTGATCGCTATACAGGTAGGGGCCGGCCCAGAGATAGGCGTTCTCCCGTCCGTTCATGGAGAAGCAGCCCCACAGGCAATCCACCTGGCCGATTTCCAGAAGGAGATCCTTCTCGTCCCAGCTGATCTGCCGGAACACCGGCTCGTAGCCCATGCGGCGGCAGGCCTCCGTGGCCAGAGCCACATCCACGCCGGCGGCCTGACCGTTTTCGTCCAGATAGTTATAGGGGCGGTAATCGTCGCTGCCGATCACCAGCTCGGGGAGATCCCCGGACGGCTCCTCCTGAGCGCCGCAGGCGGCGGGCAGCAGGGCCAGCATCAGCACGGTCAGCGCGATGAGATATTTCCTGATGTTCACTGCTCCGGCGCCTCCTTGCTGTCGGGATCTGTGTCGGCATCGCCGCTGCGGCGGGACAGCAGGCGGGCGATGGCCAGCTCCAGTGCCTGTACGCTGATGGGCTTGGCGATGTGGCCGTCCATGCCGGCCTCCAGCGCCGCCTGACGGTCCTCCGCAAAGGCGTTGGCCGTCACGGCCAGAATGGGGATATGGGACAGCTGTGGGTCCGGCAGGGCGCGGATGCGCCGCGTGGCCTCATAGCCGTCCATCCTGGGCATCTGCACGTCCATGAGGATCAGGTCGTAGTGACCCGGGGCGGACCAGCGGACCTTTTCCACGGCTGCGTCGCCGTCGTCCGCCTCCTCCACCAGGAAACCGGCGTCGCTGAGGATCTCGCGGGAGATCTCACGGTTCAGGGCGTTGTCCTCCACCAGCAGGACGCGGCGGCCCGCAGCGTGGAGCCGCTCCCCGCTCTCCGGCAGCTCCGGCGCCGCATCGGCGGCAGTGCCGGTGCGGAGGGTGTAGGTGCAGACGAACTCGGAGCCTTTGCCCGGCTCGCTGCGGCAGGTGATGGCACCGCCCAGCTCCTCCACCAGACGCTTGGTGATGGCGAGGCCCAGACCCGACCCCTCAATGCCGGAGACGACACTGTTGTTCTCCCGCTCGAAGGCGTCGAAGACGCGGCGGCGGAACTCCTCGCTCATGCCGATGCCGTTGTCCTTTACGGTAAAGCGGTAGTCCGCGGTGCCGCTGCCGCTGCCGGTCTGGCTGACAGTGTAGGTGATGTGGCCGCCGGCGGGAGTGTACTTGATGGCGTTGCCGATGAGGTTCAGCTCGATCTGGTTCATCTTCAGGGCGTCAAAGTACGCCACGGGGTCCTGTACGTCGCAGGCGACGTCCAGCGTCAGCTGCTTTTTTTGCAGGTCCGCCTGAAACACGTATTTCACATTTTCCAGCATGGCGGGGATGTCGTGGGCCCTGATGTCCAGCGTCACCTTGCCGCTTTCGATGTAGGCCAGATCCAGCACGCTGTTGATGAGGCGCAGCAGATACTGGCCGGAGAGGTTGATCTTCTGCAGGCAGTCCGCCACGCGGGCGGGGTCGTTGACGTATTTTTCCGCCAGAGAGGAAAAGCCCATGATGGCGTTCATGGGGGTGCGGATGTCGTGGGACATGTTAAAGAGGAAGGTGCTCTTGGCGCGGTTGGCGCTTTCAGCGGCCTCCTTGGCCTGCCGGAGCTCCGCAGTGCGGCGCATATCGTCATCGATGCAGCGGGTCATGGAGATGGAGTACACGTCGCCGGTGACGTTTTCCGTCAGGATATTCCGGGTCTCCATCCAATGAACCTGTCCGTCATCGCCGGTCTGGCGCACCTGCACATGGAGCAGGCGCTGGCCCCGCCGGTAGGCGTCCAGCTGGGCATCGCGGTTCATGACGGCATACAGCTTGTCGAAGTCCTCCGAATAGGGCATGGTGGGCTTCAGGGAGTCCATCATCTCCTCCATGGTGAAGCTCCGGAACAGGCCCTCGTTGACGACGCTGTGGTTATAGACGGTGAAAGCCTCGTTTTTCGTCAGGTTCTCCTCCAGAATGAAGGGGTACACGGTGCTGGCGGCGGAGACGATCAGGTCCATGCTGGTACGGGTGCGGATGCGCTCGTGAGTCAGCTCCGTGATGTTGCGGACGCCGGACAGCAGGCGGGGCTTCCCGGGATCGCTGCGGTCCAGAATGAACTTGCTTTGCAGATGCTGGAGCTCGCCGCCGGTGATGGCATCATATTCGATATAAAGCTCCCGCTGGCGCTCCAGCAGGGGCAGCAGCGTGTCCAGCCGGGCGGTGCGGAGGAACCGGTCACGGTCCTGAGGGCAGACGAACTGCCGGGCGAACTTCTGCATGCCGTGGGTATAGTCGGCGTCGCCGCCGGTCCAGTCCTCCAGACCGCCGCTCTCCCGCAGGCGGAACAGTTCCTCCTGCTGGGTGTTCAGATCCACGCTGATCAGGCAGAGGTAGTCGTCGGCCACGCTTTGCAGCAGGGAGGTCATGCGGTCGCGGGAGCGCTGGGCCTGAGCGGCGGATACCTGCTGGCGGGTGAAATAGAGCAGCTGGGCTCCGATCAGCATCAGGATCACGACCAGCACCAGCATAGTGAGGTGCTGGTCCCTGTTGATCTCCGCCAGCATCTGGGCCGCCACCTGGGAGGGGAACAGCTGCAGGAGGGACCAGCCGGTGCCGGACACGGGCTGGATGCCGCCCTCGGACGCGCCGCTGCTGCCCACGAAAGAAAAGGTCATGGCCGTCTGATCGGCGGCAGCCTCCAGCACGTCACGGGCCTGAGATACCTGAAAATGGGAGAGGGCGGCGTCCAGATCCTCCACGTAGGCAGAGCCCGCGGTGCGGTACTGGCCCAGAGAGCGGCCATCGGCATCCACCAGCATGGTGAAGGCGGGGAAGTCGTAGAGCTCCGTCTCCAGTATGGCGGAGACAGTCTCCTCATCCAGAAGGCCGAGCAGCACGCCGATGACCTCATCGCCCAGCTGCACCGGCGCGTAAAAGCCGATGAGCCTGGCGCTGTTGAAGCGGGACGCGGAGATGGAGATGATGCCGCTGCCGCCGCGGATGCCGTCCATATAATAGACGCGGTCCGCCACCAGCGCCGTTTCTCCGTCGCTGGTATAGCTGACGCCGCCGGCGTCGATGAAGCGGATGCGGTCAAAGCCGGAGGCCTGTTCCAGCTGGGCCAGATGGGTCATGTCCGCGCTGTCCTCCCCCAGCGCCTCACCGTACAGGCAGGCGGCGGAGGTGATGGCGGACAGCTTGTCCTGAAACACATCGCCGGCGTGCTGGGCCGTCCGGCCGCTGAGCACGCCGATGTAGACATCCAGCCGCTCCATCTGGCGTGTGTAGTTCCGGTGTGCCGCAGCGATCAGCAGCACCACCATGGCGGCGAGCAGCAGGACGATATTAGCCACCATGTGCTTGACAAGGCGGAGGTGATTTTTCTTCATGGAACGATCCTCTTTATACCGGTGCGTCATGCCTCCAGCTGCGACAGGGTCTCTGTGACCAGCGCGTACTCCCGCGCCACGGCATCGTGCAGCGCACGGACGTTGTCCGGCATCACCGCGCTGCCCCGCAGGGCCTCGGTCATGGCGGTGCAGGCTTCGGCCAGACGGACAAGGCTCAGGTTCAGGGCGATGCCCTTCAGGGTATGGACGGCGCGGAAAGCCTCCTCGGCGCTGCCGCTGTCCACGGCCGCCGTCAGGCGGGCCATGTTGTCATCGCGGGGCAGCATCCGCAGGAACCGGCCGATAAAGGCATCGTTCTGCAGGCGGGTGGAGGCGTCCTCGTAGCTTCCGCCTACGGCGGCGTAGAATTCAGTCAGTGTCATGGATATTCTCTCCTTATTCCGTACAATATGGTTTATTCCTCATACACGACGGCGCAGTTTTTGGTGCGCTTGGCGCGGTACAGAGCCAGATCGGCCTTGCCCACCAGCTCGGAGACGCGGCCGGAGCCGTATGCGCCGCCGATGCTCAGGGACAGGTGCAGGTCCGGATACTCCGATATCGTCAGGGCAGCCACGGCACGGCAGATGTCCTCCAGCTTCCGCGCCAGCACATGGGCGGGCAGGCCGTGGAACAGCAGGAAGAACTCGTCGCCGCCATAGCGCACCAGCTCGTCCCCGCTGCGCAGCATGGAGCGCATGGTCTGGGCCGCGTGGAACAGCGCGGCGTCGCCGGCGGGGTGGCCGAAGCGGTCGTTGATCTGCTTGAAGTTGTCCAGATCGATCATGGCCAGGGCGTACTCGCCGGTGAGGCTGCGCAGGCGCTCGTCGTAATAGCGGCGGTTGAAGACCTGGGTGGCGGAGTCGGTATACACCTGACGGTTGCGGACCAGCAGCTGATTCAGGATGTTCTCCTCGCCGCTGCCTATCATATCGTCGGGGCGGATGGGGTTGACGCACTCCAGCGCGTAGGGGATGCCGTCTACCTCCACGCATACGGCGAGGACATAGCAGACATCGCTGCCGATAGTCTCCACCTTGCTCTGGGTGGTGCGGGTGCGCACCGCGTCCTGGGAGATGCAGCGCTCACAGCGCTGACGCTTGCCCCAGATGGCATAGCAGTGCCCGGCGCGGTCTATGGAGTGGCCGTTGGCATCGGTGGACACCTGCATGCGGATGCCGGGGTCTACCAGACGCACGGTCTGGAACATGGTGCGGTAGCTCTGCATCACAGGGCCCAGCTGCTCCGCCGTGACGCGAAGCACGTCGTCCCGCCCCATGGTGACGGGCAGCAGGAGCTGGCGGTCCGCCAGATGGCCGGCGGCGCGGTCATAGCGCTCCAGCCGCTCACAGCTGTCATCAATGTCGATGACTCTGCCGAACAGGGCGGTGCAGCGGCCGTGCTCTGCGGCGGACCACAGCACCAGAATGGTCAGCTGGCAGCGCCGGGGCTGTCCGTTCAGCACCAGATGGGCCGCCACCTCCAGATACGCCTCGTCTGCGGTGAGGTCCGCCAGGCGGCGGCGGACGGCATCCACCGTCTCCGCTCCCACCCGCGCCAGAAAATCCGGATCGTCCAGAGGCGCCACGATCATGGACGGCAGGCCCGTCTGCTCCGCGGCGCCGCGGGACAGGCGCAGGGAGGAGGGGTGGGGCGTGTATTCAAACCAGATCTCCCTGCTGAGAGCGAAGAGGAAATCCTGCTTGGCGTAGGCGTCCTCCAGCTGCTGGGTCATGCGGGCGGCGGCCAGATCCTGCCCGCGGTACAGCTCCTCCACCGTGCGGCGGGGGGAGCGGCGGGCGGCGGCCTTGCGGTCCACGCCGCGTCTGGCGGCTTCGCCGACCTCGTCCAGACAGGACAGCAGCAGGGGGTTGAAGGAGCCGCAGTCCCCGTTATGGAGCATGGCCATGGCCTGCTCGTGGGTGCAGGGCGTCTTATAGCTGCGCTGGTGTACCAGCACATCGTAGGCATCGGCCAGGGAGACGATCTGGGCGGCCAGAGGGATCCTGTCGCCCTTCAGGCCGTCGGGGTAGCCCTCACCGTTCCAGCGCTCGTGGTGCCAGCGGCAGATCTCCATGGCGTATTTGGTCAGCTTCTCCCCCTGATAGACGGGGAGCTCCGCAATGAGCTGGGCACCGATGACGGTGTGGTGCTTGACGATCTCGTACTCCTCCGGCGTCAGAGGGTCCGGCTTCTCCAGCAGCTCACGGGGGATCATGAGCTTACCGATGTCGTGAAGGCTGGCGGCCATGCAGACCGTTTCCACATCGGCGGGGTCCAGCGGGTGTACATCCTCCCGCGCCAGCAGGCGGCGCAGCAGCAGACCCGTCAGGCAGCTGACGCCGGCCATGTGGCGTCCGCCGCCGCAGCAGCGGTGCTCCACGGCGGAGCTGAGGATGGACACCATCTCCTCCGTGTTCTTCTCGTGGCGGTAAAAGTAAGTGGACACGATGTCCATGAGCTGCTGCTTCTTGGTGTGCAGCAGGATGGTATTGATGATGCGGCGGCGGATGATGCCTGTGGCAAAGGGGCGGTTGATGTAGTCCGACGCGCCCAGCTCAAAGGCGCGGTCGATATACGCGCTGCCCATCTCCGCCGAGATCATGATGGTGGGGACCGACTCGGTCCAGCCGCGGCGCTGCATCTCCTCCAGCACCTGAAAGCCGTCCATCTCCGGCATGACGATGTCCAGCAGCAGGGCCGCGATCTCACCCTTGTACATTTCCAGTGCGGAGATGGTCTCATGGCCGTCCACAGCCTCGATGATCTGGAAATCGTGATCCAGCATATTGGCCAGCATGGCGCGGTTCATCTCAGAATCATCTGCGATCAGCAGTTTCCTGCGATCCATACGAAAACGCCCTCCCTTTCGCCGGATGCCGTACCCTCCATGGCGCATCCGGCGCCATTTTTACGGCCGCACCCGCGGTGCGGCTCCCGAAGCATATAAAAAGCCACCTTTTATTATACCGCACGACAAAACGAATGACTACCGCTTATTCATAAAATATTGAGCGAATATTCGCCCGCGTGCAGGCTTCTGCTTGAAATAACTGGAAGAAACAGGAAAGAAACCGCCGCACCGGCGGAGAAAGACGCTGCGGCGGCACCGGGGAGAACGGTCAGATTTGGGGGAGTTTGGTTGAAAGTTTGGTTATTCGTAAAGTAAAGTTTGCTGGGCAAACAGAAGAAAATGGATTATAATAAACCGGTATAATGGAGCAGATAAGGTGAGGGAAATGGAACAAAAAGGAAATATCACATATCCGCGGCCCCAAATGGAGCTGGTGTGCGTTCTGGACGAGGCGGAGCAGGCGGGGCATCTGCCGGAGACCATCGTGGAGGAATTCACGGAGCACCCGTTTTCCATGCCCGCGCTGTGGGCCTGCCGGGACCGCTTTTACCGGCTGGACGCGGCGGCGCGCAGGAGCCATCCGGCGCTGCCGTCCGTCTTCGCCCTGCTGGCGGCCATGGAGGGAGATTTGGATCTGGCCAGGGAGTACGTGAGCCTGCTGGGGACGACGCCCAGGCACTGGCGGATGCAGGATCTTCGGGAGAAGGATTATTACCGCATCTGCACGGAGCTGGTCATGCCGTACATCAGCGACGGCATGTTCCTGCGCATCGTGTTTTTCCTGGTGAAAACGGGCATGGTGCCGGTGAGGTCGCTGACGCTGTCCGCCTGCCGCCCCAGCATCATCAACGGGTTTCGGGATTTTACGCGGTTCGGCCCGTATCTGGAGCGGCATAAGGACGCCATTACCCAGATGATCCACCAGCTGTACGGCAGCGTGGGGAAGAACGTCTATGAGATCATGCTGGCGGAGTGGTACTACCAGAACAACGACTGCTTCAACGCGCTGATCCTGGCGACGGGGACCATCCCGCTTATCGAGAGGGAGAGCGATATGCGCTGCCTGTTCGTGGCGCTGGCGCTGCAGATGCGCATCCTGCTGATGAACGGGCAGGCGCGGACGGCCAAGCCTCTGGGGGAGAAGATCAGAGACCGCATCCAGGAGACGGGGCGGGAGGAGCTGACGGCCAGCCTGAACGCGCTGGAATGTCTGGCGGCCTGCTACGACGGGCAGCAGGAGGCGGTGACCCAGTGGCTGGAAAACACTGCCCCCGATGAGAATCGGGACATCTATATGATGGACATGTTTGCCTGGCTCACCAAGGTGCGCTGCTATTTGCAGGTGGGGAAAAACATGGCCGCCTACGTGCTGGTCAGGCAGCTTATCACCCTGCTGGAGCCGGGGAAGCGGCACATGGATCTGTGCGAGTGTCACATGCTGCTGGCCGCCGTGTACTACAAATCGGGGGACAAGGACCGCATGTGCCGGGAGCTGGAGACGGCGCTGGCGCTGGCGAAAAAATACCGGTACATACGGCTGCTGGCGGACGAGGGCGCCTGCATGATGCAGATGCTGCTCATCTACCAGCGGGAGCGGGGCGCGGACGACTTTACCGACCGGATCATGGAGCTGGCGGGCGGCGTGAGCCGGTACTTTCCCAATTATCTGAAGTCTCCGGCGGAGTACTACGAGACGCTGACCGAGACGGAAAAAAAGGTGCTGCGCCTGATGGCGCTGGGCATGAGCAATGACGAGATCGCGGAGCGGATGGGCCGGAAGGCGGGTACCGTCAAGTTCCACAGCAACAGTATTTTCAGAAAGCTTCGGGTGTCAAACCGGCAGCAGGCGGTGAACCGCGGAAGAGGCATCGGCCTGCTGTGACATACGGCAGCCGTGAAAAAACAGAACGGAGGTTATGCACATGATCAAAAAAGGAGTATCCCTGCTGATGGCTCTGGCTCTGTGCCTGACGCTGCTGCCTGCATCGGCGCTGGCGGCGGAGGCGCAGGGGCAGGCCGGTCAGGAGCAGACGGTCCTGACGCAGGGAAACGACGGGCAGACGCAGGCACCCGGTCAGGATGGCGCGGGTGAGGACGGTAAAACGTCCGACGAAGCACCTGACAAAGCACCTGACAAAGCACCTGACAAAGCGCCTGACGAGGAGCCTGACGAGGCGGTTTCGGCTGTGCAGGCGCTGATCGACGCGCTGCCGGCGGCGGAGGACATCTCGGACGCCAACGCGGACGAGGTCTCCGGCCAGCTGGACGCCATCGACGAGGCGAAGCAGGCCCTGACGGAGGAGCAGGCGGCCCGGCTGGACCTGACCGGATACGACGCGGCGGCTGCCGCGGTGCTGGCGCTGGCGGGAGAGCCTGACGCCAATGAGCCCGCACTGCTGGCCGCCATCGCCGGCACGCAGCCCGGCGGCAGTGGCACGGCGGAGGACCCCTATCGGATCACCGGCGCGGCGGAGCTCATCTGGCTGCGGGACGCGGTGAACGCCGGTGCGGCGAACACCTGCGCGGAGCTGCAGCAGGATGTGGAGTACGTGGATAAGGTCTGGACGCCCGTCGGCACCAGCGAGCATCCGTATACCGGCACCTTCAACGGCAACGGCCACACGATCCGTGTGTGGCTGGATGGCTGGGGACAGGCCCTGTTCGGCTATGTCGGCGCGGACGCGAAGCTGACGGATATCGCCGTGACGAAGCGCCAGAGCGAGAATTATTCCCTCAACGCCAGCGCTCCCCTGGCGCGCAGCAACGCCGGTACCATCACCCGCTGCCGGTACAGCGGCGGTATGACGGCCAAGGACAGCCTGGGCGGTCTGGTCTATACCAACAGCGGCACCATCGAAGCCTGCTGCGTGTACGCGGGCAGGCTGAACCGCGGCAGCCGCATCGAGATGTACTACAGCGGCTGGGCAGGCGGCATCGCCTATGAGAACACGGGCACCATCGCCAACAGCTATTTCTACGGAGACATGGTGCAGGCCCAGTCCGGCGATACGGTGCGTGACATCATCGGCTGGGGCGCCATCGCCTATAAGAACAGCGGCACGGTCTCCAACTGCTACTACGGCGCGGACAGAGACGACGGCTACGGCGGCAAGACGGAGGATCAGTTCCGCGGCGGCGAGGTCGCGTATCTCCTGAACGGCGGCACGGCCCGGGACGACTGGCGGCAGAACTGCTACGCCGGTGACAGCAGCGACGCGACCCCCGTGCTGGACCGGAGCCATGCCCAGGTCCGGAAGTCCGGCAGCAGCTATGTCAGCCTGTATCCCCATATCCACTGCATCTGCGGCGGTGACGCCACGTCCGGCGGCCATCCGCGGCACAGCGACGTGACCTATACCGCGTGGACGAACGACGAGGCGGCCAGCCAGTACGGCGACAGCAGCCATACCGCGGCCAACTCCCTGCCCAAGGATCCGGGCTATTACTATCTGACGACCAGCGTGACGCTGGCCGACAGCGACACATGGCGTCCCGCGGACGGCACGGTGCTCTGCCTGAACGGCCGGACTGTCAGAGAGTTTGCTGTCAATAAGCCCGACTTTGACGCCATTACCGTCGACAGCGGCGTGACCTTCTCCCTGACGGAGTGCGCCTCCATCCAGGGGTACATCTATTGCGCCGGCAGCAGAGGGATCCACACCGTGAACAACAGCGGCACGTTCAACCTCTATAACGGACGGCTGCGGGGCACCACCAGCACGGCCGACGGCGCGGCGGTCTACAACACCGGCGCATTCAATATGTACGGCGGCACCATCAGAGACAACGGCACCACCGCCCGGGGCGGCGGCGTGTATAACGCCGGTGTGTGCAGCCTCTACGGCGGCACCATCACCAACAACGGCAGCGGAGGCGGCGTGTATAACAACGGCACGCTGACCGTGGGCGGCACCGCGACGGTCACGGGCGGCAGCCCCAACGTCTATCTGGCGGACGGAAAGACCATCACGCTGAACAGCGAGCTGGACGAAAGCGCCCGCATCGGCATCACGGCGGAAAAGCAGAGCAGCCTTACCGATACGGCGGCGTCCATCATTGTGGTCAAGGGCGGCGCGGCAGCCCTGAACTGCTTCTTCCCCGACGATGACGGCACCTATGACCTGTCCTATAACGACAAGGATGATGTTATCCTTCACCTGATCCGGGATCATACGCACTGCGCCTGTGCCCATAAGGCGAAGTACGCCAAGGACATCGGTAATCACACCGAGCATGTGGACCGCGAGTTCGTGGCGTGGACGGATGAGCTGGTGAAGGAACAGTACGGCAGTGACACGCCGCGCACGGCAGCCACCGCCTTGCCCAAGGTGGCGGGCTGCTACTACCTGACCGGCGATGTGACGCCGGCCAACGCATGGTGGGCGGAAGACGGCACCATCATCTGCATGAATGGGCATAAGATCGTCAGCGCCGGCGCCATCGGCAGCACGGTGCGCGTCGACTCAGATGTCCATGTGGTCCTGACCGACTGCAGGGCCAGCGGCTCCATTTCCGCAACCAGAGCCACCGGCGCCACCGGTCTGGGCTTCAAAAGCGGGGCTCAAAACGGCATCGCCGACATTTTCGGCGTTTCCTTCTCCGGCACCAGCAGCGGCGTCGCATGCAACACAGGCAATACCGTCAATCTGTATAACAGCACCATTTCCGGAACCACGAGCGCCATCTACAACACCGGTACGGTGAACATCGCCGGTACGGTCAAGGCCACCAGCAGCACCGTCGGCAGTGGATATTACTGTGTGAACAATCTCGGTACGCTGACTGTTGACGGCACGCTGACGGCGGATGGCGGCAACATAGGCGTGGCCAACAGGAAGGAAAGCAGCAGCTCGCGGAGCGGCACCATCACTGTCGACGGTACGCTCACCAGCACCGGCGACAACACCGGCCTGAGCAACCTCGGTACGCTGACGGTCAACGGCGCGCTGACGGCCACCGGCAAAGGCACCGCTACCCTGGCCAGCGGCCTGTTTAATAACGGCGGCACGCTGACGGTCGCCGGCACGCTGACCGCCGCCGGAAATACCAGCGGCAGGAGCACCTACGGCCTATACAACACCGGCGAGGGCACGGTCACTGCCAACGGCACGTTCACCGCCTCCGGCGGCGAGTACGCCGTATATAACTTCGGCCCGCTGAACCTGGCCGGTACGGTCAATGCCAACAAGAATGTGTATCTCGGCACGGGCAGGACCATCACCGTGGTGGGCGAGCTGGCCGATGCCAGCAGCATCACCGTCCAGACGAAAGACACACCCGCCGCCGGCAGCCCTGTGGTCATCGCCACCACGGAAAATGCCGACTGGATCAAGGCGGGCAGCTTTGTCAGCTGGACCCCCGGCAAGTACGCCGTCAGCCGCATCGCCGAGGGCAAGACCGTGGTGCTGCGGGGCCATGAGCACGACTGGAGCTATACGCTGGGCAGCGACGGCACGGCCATCAGCGCCGAATGCGGGAATGCGGACGGGCTCTGCGGAAATCCCAACGGCGGCAGCGTCACCATCGCGCCGCCCAGCGGCGGACTGATCTATGACGGCAGCGCCAAGGCGGCCAGGCTGACCACGACCGGGTGGACGGCGGCGGACGTGGGCGAGATCACCTATCAGAAGGACGGCAGCGCCCTGTCCGCAGCGCCCGTTGATGCGGGCACCTACACCGCCGGCATCACCGTGGGCGGCCAGACCGCCAGCGTGACCTATACCATCCGGCAGGCTGTCCCGCAGGCAGGGGACTTCGCCTTCTCCCCTCCCGATACACTGACCTATGACGGCAGCACCAAAACGGCGGCAGTGGCGGCCAGGGCCGGTATTGCGGGCATGGGCGGCGTCACGGTGAAGTACTATCGGAACGGCGTCAAGGTGGAGCAGCCCGCCGATGTGGGCACGTACAACGTCAGGATCGACGTGGCGGAGGGCAAGAACTACGATGCCGCCGCAGGCCTGACGGACGACAGCTGGACGTTCACCATCGCGGCCAATGAGACCGCGCCGGCGGTGACGCTGAGCGGTGACACCACCTATACCGGCGGGCAGATCACGCCTGCGCCCACCGTAAAGATCGGCAGCACCAAGCTGACCGAGGGGCGGGATTACACCGTCGCCTATGGCGAGAACCGAGATGTCAGCACGGGCGGCACCGTGACCATCACGGCCATGGGCAACTATGCGTTCAGCGCGGTGGCGGAGAGCTTCGCCATCACGCCCAGGGCCGTCACTGTCAGCGGCATCACGGCGGCGGATAAGACCTACAACGGCAGCGCTGACGCCGTGCTGGATGTCAGCGGGGCGGTCATCAGCGGCAAGGCGGAAGGCGATGAACTCACCGTTTCCGCCGATGGTACCTTCGACAGCAAGGACGTGGGCACGGACAGGACCGTCCGTATCTCCGGCCTGACGCTGGGCGGCACGTCCGCGGGCAACTATCGGCTGGCGGCCAGCGGCCAGCAGGCTTCGGCGAGGGCTGCCATTACCCCCGCTGTCATCACGGTGACGCCGGATGCCGGTCAGGGCAAGACCTACGGCGAGAAAGACCCCGCGCTGACCTACATCTCCGCCGGTGCGGTGAACGGCGAGACCCCCGCCTTCAGCGGCGGACTGGTGCGTGACGCAGGCGCGGACGCGGGCAGCTACGCCATCACCGGGGGCACTCTGGCGCTGGCGGACGGCAGCGGCTTCAAGGCGGACAACTATACGCTGAAGCTCACGGATGAGGTGGTGTATTTCACCATCCGCAGGGCGGCCTATGGCGACAGAACGGTGAACGGTTCCGCCATGTACGACAACAACGGCACCGTGGACCTGAGCAGCCTGATCGCGGAGGGCGGCACGGCGGTGCTGGGCAGCGTGACAGATGATGCCGGTGTGCTGAACGGTACGTGTTCGATCAGCGAAGGTATCCTGCGCTTCGGCTTTGCGGACGATGCGTCCAAGGTGGGCAGGACCGCCAAGGTGAAGGTCAACGTCACCGGAGCCGACAACTATGAGGACTACACCATCACCGTTACCCTGAAGGTGGAGGCCAAGCTGACGCCCAGTCCGGAGGGCGCGCTGACGCTGAGTCCCGCCGAGATCACCTACGGCGAGAAGCTGGGCGCCATCGCCATCAGCGGCACGATGCAGGCGGACGGCAGGACCGTTGCGGGCACGTTTACCTGGCAGGAGCCCGACACGGTGCTGAATGCGGGTACACATGCAGGCGCTGCGTGGAAGTTCATGCCGGATGACACCAAGACCTATGTGGAGGCCACGGGCACTGTGGCCGTTCAGGTCAACAGGGCCGCGCAGAGCGCCGCCGTCAGCATGGCGGGCTTCACCTACAACGATGCGCCCAGCGCGCCCAGCCTGACATATCAGGTGGGCGATGGCAGAGCGGTCTACTACTACGGCACCGAAAATACCGCCAGCGGCGGCACGAAATGGGAGAACATGCAGCCCACCACGCTGGATGCCGGTACCTACTACATGTACGCGGTCATTGGCGAGACGGATAACTACAGGGAATTCACCACGGCGGCTGTGCAGTTTGTGGTGGAGAAGGCAACGCCGACCTATAAAAAGCCCACTGGCGTGACGGCGAAATACGGTCAAACGCTTGGTGATATTGCGCTGGCAACCCCCGAAGGCACTACACCCGGCACATGGAGCTGGCAAACGCCGCAAACGGTGCTTGACAAAATCGGCAGCCATACGTATGATGCCAATTTTAAGCCGGATGACCCAAACTATAAGGGGGTAGTCGGTGCCGCCATCGATGTGACCGTGGGCCCGGCAGACGGCCGGAACCTGAGGACGGTGGAGCTGGTGCAGAAGTACACGGACACCGAGAAACACACCTACGCGCCGGACTGGTCCTCGCTTCCCAAGGGACAGCGGTGGACGTTCAGCAGCGAGGCCAGCGAGGTGCTGCCCAGGCAGGACTTTGCGGCGGACGGCAGTCTCCTGACCTACGCGATCCCCGAGGGGAAGGCGCTGGGCGACCAGATCACCATCACCCTCAAGGCATCCTGCGCCAACTATGAGGACTTCACCATTACGCTGCACATCCTCCTGCGGGAGAAGGACAATCAGGCGGCGCTGCGTGTCACCGGCGGCACCACCGTGGTCTACGGTGAGACGCTGCAGCTGGGCAGCAGCGGCGGCTCCGGCACAGGCAAAGCGGCCTACGCCGTGACCAACGGCACCGGCGAAGCCGTCATCGACCCCGATACGGGCCTTCTCACGCCGGTGAAGGTGGGTATCGTTACCGTGACGGTCACCAAGGCGGAGGACAAGGACTACAAGGAGGCTGTCAGTGACGCGGTGATCGTTACCATCACCAAGGCCAGACCCACCGGCGAGCCCAACTACACCAGGATCATTACCCGCGGCAAGACGCTGGATGACGCGGCGCTGACGCTGGACGGCAGCACCATCTCCCCTGCGGACGGTGTGCTGGAATGGGTGGACGATGCGGGGAACGTGCTGCCGGGCAGCACCCGCGTGAAGGCCAACACGGCCTACAAGTGGCGCTTCACCCCTGCGGACGGCAACTACACCACCCTCAGCGGTGAGATCGAGCTGTATTACAAGCCCAACGGCGGCAACCAGTACGGCACCGATCACACCATCAGGGCGTCCGCCGGCGCCAACGGGACCATCTCCCCCGCCGGCTGGACCTCCGTTGGCGAGGGTGGGGAGCAGACCTTTACCATCACGCCGGATGCGGGCTACGCCGTGGCCAAGGTGCTGGTGGACGGCAGGAGCGTGGGCGCGGTGACATCCTACACCTTCCGGAATGTCACGCAGGACCACACCATCGAGGCCGTCTTTATGAAGGCCAACGGCAATCCCCAGACCGGCGTGACCGTGACGCGGAGCACCACTGGCTGCGGGAGATAACGCCATGAGAAAGTTTACGCGCACCCTCTCCTGCGCTCTCATCGCCGCGCTGCTGCTGACCGTGGCGGCCACGGCCGCCGCCTGCGGCAAAAAGGCGGAGTATCCCACCGTTTCGGAGGTGACGGGGCCCCAGACAGTCGGCGAGGTCATCCCCGCTGTGGACCGGCAGGAGCAGTTGGCTGCCGCCAAAAGGGCAAATCCCGACACCGCGGCGTGGCTGTATATGCCCGGCGCGGAGGTGGACGATGCCGTGATGCAGGCGGCGGACAACGGGTACTACCTGCAAAAGGACGAAAACGGGAATTTCAGCGAGTGGGGCTGCTACTACGCCCATTGCGACGACCATCTAAGCAGCCGGAGCGCGCTGGATAAGAACACCGTGATCTTTGGCCACTCCGCCACCAACTGCGACCCGGACGGTCCGAAATTCACCAAGCTCCACCGGTACATGGATGCGGACTTCGTGCAGGAGAACCCCTACATCTACCTCTCCGTGGAGGGTGACGACATGGTGTTCCAGGTCACGGCCTGCTTCATCACAGACATCAGCTTCGACTATATTTCTCCGGACCCCGCGGGTGAGGAACTCACCGGCCTCCTCCGGCAGGTGGAGGAGAAGAACTGGCTGGCGTTTGACGGTGTGACCTTCAGTGAGGAGGATACCATCCTGACGCTGTCCACCTGCTGCCGGAAGTACGACATGGAGAATACCGGCGACCAGCGGCTGGTGGTCATGGCGAAGCTGCTGCCGGAGGGCGCAGCGGCGCAGGACTTCACTGTGCGCCTGGCCTCCGAGCCGGCGATGCCCTGAGAAAGGCGCAGCAGGAAACAGGAAGGCAGGCACCCTTTGGGTGCCTGCCTTAGTCTTTCGAAAAACCTGCCCGGGAACAGGTATCGGAGGGAAGGATCGTGTGAAAGGGAACCGTTAGGGTTCCCTTTCGCGTTCAATCGCCCGCCGCAGCTCACAGCGAGACGGACATTTACTTTTCCTTGTGCAGCATCCGCCACAGAGTAGAGCGGCTCACGCCGAGTTGGACCGCCGCCTGACTTTGATTGCCGTGGACTCGGCGCAGGGCGATCTCTACCAGTTCACGGGTCATCTCCTCCAGAGTACGATTTGTGTCAAACGCCGGGGCCAAAGAGTAGTAATTGCAATGGTTCCCGGCCATGGCTGAAACCGAAAATCACTCATATGGTATAGAAAGCGGAGCCCCTTTTTGGTAAAATTGACTTGAGCGAAAACCAACCGGAAAGGGGCTGGCCGCTATCTACCTTCAGGAAATCATTCAGGATGTGACGCTGTTCACACCCCAAAGTGCTACCATGTTCTACGACAAGCTTTTCAGCAGCTTGGACTTCACGCTGCCCAGGGCAACAACCGGGCGGCGGGGCTTCTACGCAGGCGGCGCCTACGGTCTGTGCTTTTATCGTTATGAAATGTGAGGGGTTCGCGCAGATCACAGATCTGATGGATAGTCTCCAACCAGCTCATACTTCAGCCCTGTGCGTTCATCGGTGATAAATCTCTCCATTCGTATAACTTCCTATTTATTACTGCAACCATTGTAGCAGGAGAATTAGCGGAAATCGAATGTGCGGATAGCAAAAAAGCGCCGCCTTGGAATCACTCCCAAGACGACGCTTTTCTGTTGCGGATCAGAGCGAACACTTCACGGCGAAACCGCCGCTGAAGAAATAGGTGTTCGTCCAATACCTGTTTGGTGGACCTGAAGGGATTCGAACCCTCGACCTCTCGGATGCGAACCGAACGCTCTCCCAGCTGAGCTACAAGCCCGAATATGAAGTTGTATGGTTGCGGTATGTCAGGCTTGCTCTCCCAGCTGAGCTACAAGCCCGTACCCTTATATTATACACAGTTTTTTCAAAAATGCAAGAGGGAATTGTGTTAAGTATCGCTTATGTCGAATATTAAAGACAAGTATTTCACTTATGCATCCTCCTTTGATATAATGAATTGCAAAACGCAATTGACAGACCGTGAAAGGATGAAGGAAATATGAGAACGTTGGGAACTGTTGTACGGGGCGTGCGCGCGCCGATTTTCCGTCAGGGCGACGACGCCGTGACCGTGACTGTGGAGACCGTGCTGAACGCGCTGCGCGAAAACGGCATCGAGGCTCACGACAAGGACGTGGTGGCCATCACCGAGTCCGTGGTGGCCCGCTGCCAGGGCAACTACGCCACCGTGGAGCAGATCAGCGCCGACGTCCGCGCCAAAACCGGCGGCGAGACCGTGGCCGTGGTGTTCCCCATTCTCAGCCGCAACCGCTTCTCTCTGCTGCTGCAGGGCATCGCCGGTGGCTGCAAGAAGGTGGTGCTGATGCTCAGCTATCCCTCCGACGAGGTGGGCAACCATCTGGTGTCCATGGATCAGCTGGACGAGGCGGGCATCGACCCCTGGCACGACGTGCTGGATCTGAAGCGCTTCCGTGACGCTTTCGGCGCGGTGATCCACCCCTTTACCGGCGTGGACTACGTGGACTACTACAAGACCATCATTGAGAAGGCCGGAGCCGAAGCGGAGATCGTGTTCGCCAACCGGGTGCAGGCGGTGCTGGACTACACCGACACCGTGATCTGCTGCGATATCCACACCCGTGCACGCAGCAAGCGGCTGCTGAAGGCCGCCGGCACCAAGACGGTGCTGGGTCTGGACGACCTGCTGACCGCTCCCGTGGATGGCAGTGGCTACAACCCCCAGTACGGCCTGCTGGGCAGCAACAAGGCCGACGATGAGCGGGTGAAGCTGTTCCCCCGTGACGCCATGGCGGTAGCCGAGGGCATCGGCAAGGCCATGAGCCAGGCCACCGGCAAGCAGATCGAGGCCATGGTCTATGGCGACGGCGCGTTCAAGGATCCCGCCGGTAAGATCTGGGAGCTGGCCGACCCCGTGGTGTCCCCCGGCTATACCGCCGGTCTGATCGGCACCCCCAATGAGCTGAAGCTGAAGTATCTGGCCGACCACGACTTCGGCGACCTGGCCGGCGAGGCGCTGCAGAAGGCCGTGGCCGAGAAGATCCGCCAGAAGGACGCGTCCGTCAGTCTGGTGGGCAATATGGTGTCCGAGGGCACCACACCCCGGAACCTCACCGACCTGATCGGTTCTCTGTGCGACCTGACCTCCGGCAGCGGCGACAAGGGCACCCCCATCATCTACATTCAGGGCTATTTTGATAACTACACCAACGAGTAAGAGGCTTTCCCCTCCTCCCTGCCGCGCTATGCGGCGATGAACCTTCAGTGAACCCCCGGCTGTGCCGTCCAACGGCACAGTTGGGGGTTTTATCGTTCGATGAATACACGATACCGAAAAATGACACAGCTGCTGTTGAGCCTTTCGCGTTTCCGTCTTATATTCCCTTCCGAATTTTCCCTTGTGAGGCGGCATTTGCAAGACAGTAATGGGCGCTTTTATCGACTCCGCAAGCCGTTGGTTTCCGGCGTAAAACCGGCTTCAAAAAGTTAGCAAAAGCTAACCGTTCTGATAAAAAAGCACAATTTTTCAAAAGAATTTCTCTACAATACTGGACTTTTACACATGATGTATACTATAATCCTTATGGAGAACATTGGCAGAGAAACTAAGAACAACTGTAAGAGGGTGATATTTTTTGGATTATACCAAGTATGCGTTGAAAAGCGCGGAAGAGCTTGACTGCATGATGGCAGGAAAGGACAATTTCTTTGTCGTCGCCTGCAACAAGTGCTTCAAGGAGTTCGACACCACCGAGGAGCCGGAGTGCGGCGGCTTTGCCGCCATCGCCGCCGAAAAGGGCAAGCACATCACGGGCTCTGTGAAGGTGGACTTCCTGTGCAACAAGGTGCAGACCGAAAAGAAGCTGGCCGGGATCGTCCCCGCGGGGACGGATAACGTGGTGGTCATCTCCTGCGGTCTGGGCGTGCAGACGGTGGCCGACCTTGCGGAGGTGCCCACGTTTACCGCCACCAATTCCCTGAACTATGTGGGTCATCACGGCATGGCGCTGACGAAAAAGACCTGCGGTGCCTGCGCCCAGTGCTATCTGAACGCCACCGGCGGTATCTGCCCCATCGCGGACTGCTCCAAGAGTCTGGTGAACGGCCAGTGCGGCGGCGCCAAGAACGGCAAGTGCGAGATCGACCCCAAGAAGGACTGCGCGTGGGAAAACATCTATCAGCGCCTTGAGAAGCAGGGCCGGACGAAGGAGTTCCTGGATCAGCCCATTCAGCTGCGGGACTACTCGCTGGCCGGTGTGGAGGAGATCAAGGCCTACGTGGCCGAGGCTCGCGCACGGCGCTATGAAGGCTTTTACGGCGGCGTCCATCCCACGGAGAACAAGGAGTTCACCGAGCATCTGGCGATCCAGAGGTTCCCGGAGCCGGACACCGTGGTCATCCCCCTGTCGATGCACATCGGCGCTCCCGCCACCCCGGTGGTGAAGCCCGGCGACTATGTGAAGGTCGGCCAGCTGATCGGCGAACAGGCGGGCTTTGTCAGTGCGCCTGTCCACGCCAGCGTCAGCGGTACTGTGCTGGCGGTGGAGCCTCACACCCACCCCAACAAGGGCCCCGGCGTGCTGAGCGTCGTCATCCAGAACGACGGCAAGAACACGCTGCACGAGTCCGTGGTTCCCAACAAACCCCTCGAGGAACTGACGCCTGACGAGATCGTTGAGATCGTCAAGGAAAAGGGCATCGTGGGCATGGGCGGCGCTACGTTCCCCACTTATGTCAAGCTGAAGCCCGGCAAGCCCATTGACGCGGTGCTCATCAACGGCTCCGAGTGCGAGCCGTATCTGACGGCGGATCACCGGATGCTGCTGGAATATGCCGACGAGATCCTCTACGGTCTGCGGGCCATGATGAAGGCGGTAGACGCGCCCGAGGGCGTGATCCTCATCGAGGACAACAAGCCCGACGCCGTGGCGCTGATGGAGGAAAAGGTGGCACCCTACGACAATATCCGTGTGGTAGCCGCCAAGACCCAGTACCCCGAGGGCGCTGAAAAGATGCTCATCAAGCGGGTCATGGGCCGTCACGTGCCCAGCGGAAAGCTGCCCGCCGACGTAGGCTGCGTGGTCAGCAACGCCTCCACCGCCAAGGCGGTCTCCGATGCCATCCAGAAGGGCATGCCCTTTATTGAGCGCGCCGTCTCCGTGACCGGCGAGTTCATCCGGAACCCCGGTAACTACATGATCAAGATGGGCACCAGCGTGCAGGCCATCATCGACCACTGCGGCGGCATCACCGGCGACGACGTGGTGCTGAAGATGGGCGGCCCCATGATGGGCGCTCCCCTTCACGACACCAACGTGCCCATTGTCAAGGGCTCCAACGGCGTCATCGCCATCCCCGCCGACCACACCGAGGAGAAGGAATGCATCAAGTGCGGCCGCTGCGTGGACGTGTGCCCCATGGAGCTGCAGCCGCTGGAGATCTATAAGTACGGCCAGCTGGGCGACACCGACGCGCTGCTGAAGCTGAACGTCATGGACTGCTTCTCCTGCCGGTGCTGCGAGTACATCTGCTCGTCCAAGATCCCGCTGGTCTCCAAGATCAACGAGGCCAAGGGTCTGGTCATGCCTCTGCTGAAGAAATAAGGGAGGGAGAGAACATATGCTGATCACAAGACTGAAATCCGAAGAAACCATTACCTCCCTCTGCACCGGCAAGGTGTTTATCATCAACTGCCACGGCTGCAAGGAGGTAGGCTTTCCCGAGGTGGAGGCTCACGCCCTGCAGAAGAAGCTGGCGGACGCCGGTAAGGTAGTGGGCACGCTGACCACCGACTATGTCTGCAACCCCGACGAGCTGGCACTGCGGCTGAGAGGCCCCATGCCCAAAATCGCCGAGGCGGACGCCGTTCTGGTGTTTTCCTGCGGTGTCGGCGTTCAGACCATTTCCGAGACGCTGGAAGACAAGCCCGTCTACGCCTGCTGCGATACCGTGGAGCTGCCTGGCTTCCAGGGCGTCACGCCGCTGGAATACGACTGCGGTCAGTGCGGCGAATGCTTCCTGAACCTGACCGGTGGCATCTGTCCCATCACCGCCTGCTCCAAGAGCCTTGTCAACGGTCCGTGCGGCGGCACCAAGAACGGCAAGTGCGAGGTCTGTCCCGAGATGGACTGCGGCTGGGAGCGCATTATCCAGCGGCTGAAGGAGCAGGGACGCCTGGACGTCCTGCGCTGCGCCACACAATTGCACGATTTCAACACGGATCAGGCTACCAAGACAGCCAAAGAATCTGAATAATCAGGAGTGATGGAAATATGAAAATTACGGAACTGTTTCAGAACAGGGAATTTGTAGTTTCTGCCGAGGTTGGTCCTCCCA
>ERZ825896.1417-NODE-1417-length-26742-cov-5.619253_pt1 | contig 26742 bp, 34 predicted proteins | sample MGYA00519858_ERZ825896 | MGnify/ENA primary metagenome ERZ825896 (study PRJEB31778, sample SAMEA3449214) | human gut metagenome | biome: human gut; feature: human-associated habitat; material: faeces | place: United Kingdom | collected 2010/2012 ...
CGAAGTACCGGCGACGGCCGGCTTCATCAAGTTCCTGCACGGCATCGAGTCGGAAACGCTCGGAAAGGAGGATGCCCATGATCCCACTCCCTGACAAGAAGTACAGCATCATCTACGCCGATCCTCCGTGGAGCTATCAGAACCGCGGCACCAGAGCGGCAGCCTCCAAGCACTACGACACCATGACCATCGAGGACATAAAGCGCATGGGCGTCGGAGCTGCGGGGGGGGGGGATTGCTAACGAGGATTGCGTGCTTTTCATGTGGGCGACCTTCCCCATGCTCCGCGAGGCCCTCGACGTGATCGAGGCGTGGGGCTTCAGCTACAAGACCGTCGCCTTCAACTGGGTAAAGCAGAACAGAAACGGCACCGGCACCTTCATGGGGCTCGGAAACTGGACGCGCAGCAACTCAGAGATCTGCCTGCTGGCGACCAAGGGCAAGCCGAAGCGCATCAGCGGCAGCGTCCGCAGCGTCGTCCCCTCCAACCGAGATATCAAGCCGGAAACCGGTGACGCGGGTCGCTTTAAGCAGCCTTTTCAGCGGCTTTCCGAGGCTGTCCCAGACCAGCTTGACCAGCGCGAAAATATCGCTGAGCGTCAGCTTCTGACTCTTGGGTTTGTCAGATTTGGGAGGCTTCCCGGATTTTCCCCGCTCCGTTTTCTGCGATTTTTGCGTTTCCTGCGGTTTATTCTGCTCAGCGGACTTGCTTTCATTCAGCGTCTGTTGGTCCGCAGTTTGTCCGCCGCCGGGATCTTCCGATTTCTCAAGCTCAGCGGCGGACTTCACGTCCTTCTCAGCCTTCTTGTCGCGGCGCTTCTGCTTTTTGGTTTTCGCCGGAATTCGCACCAGCGTTACGAAAAGCCAGCTTATTTTCAGCCGGAGTTCCCCGGGGTCGGAGTAGTCGAACCGCACCTTTACCGAGGTCATGAGCAGAATGAGAATGACTGCCACAACTGCACCTGCAATTATCCAGCCCATTTCCTCACCTCCGCTGCAAACTCGCTCAGCCACTCAGCCGCCTAGTCGCTTAATCGCTGCCGCTGAAATTCATCTCGTCGAACTCCTCAAGATCTATCTGGTCGGTGCTGTCCGGTATCGCCGGAAGCCCCTTTATATCGGTAAGCCCGAAGCACCGCAGAAAGTTCTCCGTAGTCTTGTAGGCTATCGGACGTCCCGGCAGGTCGAGTCTTCCGTACTCCTCGAGTAGATCGCGCTCCACAAGGCTGTTCACAACGCCGGAGCTGTCGCCTCCGCGCACCTGCTCCACAAAACTCTTGGTGACCGGCTGGTTGTACGCCACCACAGCCAGAACCTCCATCGCCGCCTGGGACAGCGGTACCTGCCGGCGGGTCTCCAGCGCGGTTTTGATATACGGCGCAAACTGCGGCTGAGTCATCATCTGGTAGCTGTCGCCGAGCCGGTTTATCCGGAACGCGCTTCCATTTTCCGTGTACCGGTCGTTCAGGCGGTCTATGATTTTCAGTACGGTATCCTTTTCGATCTCTCATGCCTCGGAGAGTTTCGCTGCGTCTATCGGCTCGCCGCACGCAAACAGCACGGCTTCAATTACCGCCATTCCTTCGCTGAATTTCACTGCTCCGCTCCCTCCGTTTCTGCGGGTCGTTCATCGTCGGACTTTCTCCGCAGCCTTACGCTGTTTCCGTCCTCAGATATGAATATCCTGCCCTCTTTCGAAAGCTCAAGTATCGCAAGGAACGTCGCCACGGTGCGTGACCGGGGCTGTCCCATGTAAAGCTCGTCCATCTGCACGGTTCCGTTCCTTCGCAGGCTTTTCAGCACCGCCACAATTCCGGTGAACACCGTAACGTAGCTTTTCGCGACGATCGGGCGTATCGACCTCGGGCGGTAGCTTGCCTTCCTGCGGGTTCGCTCGTTGAGCGCGCTGTAGGCAAGCATGAGTTCCTCCGGCTGGTGGAGCTTGTGGTAAGACTTGTCGATGTCAAGCTCCATAGGTTCCCTGACGAAAACTACGTCGCCGAGGTAGCGTTTTTTCAGGCGCTCCGCCATGGTCTTGCACAAGGCGTACTCGATAAGCGCTCCCTGGAGTTCGCGTTTCATCTGCTCGGCTTCCTCCCGAGGAAGCAGCGCCGCAGACTTTATCATTATGAGCCGCGCCGCCATCTCAAGAAAATCGGAGGTGATCTCCAGGTCAGCCTCCGCCATTCTGCTGAGGTACAGCATGAACTGATCCAGCAGCACGCTTATCTCGATGTCCTGGATATTCAGCTTGTGCTTCTGTATCAGCGCGAGCAGTGCGTCCAGAGGTCCTTCGAATATCTCAAGCTTGAAGCTAAGTCCCTCCATGCGTCACCCGAGGAAGAACGAAGCCTTGTCGAGCAGCCACATGATACCGTTGCAGGCAAGTCCGAACGGAACGGAGAGCACTCCGAACATGAGCAGCGCGAAGAATACCCAGTAGATTATCTGCTGATTCTTCTGCATGAAGTAGACCGCCCTGCCCGGCAGGAAGCTCGCCAGTATGTTGAAACCGTCGAACGGAGCGATCGGCACAAGGTTGAATACCGCAAGGTAAACGTTGATCTGCGCGGTGTAGTAAAGACCGAGGGCGATGTAAGCGCCGATGGTGGACGTGAGGTTCATAAGAACAAGCTTGTACGCTATTATCATGATATAGCTGAGCAGGATATTCGCGAGTGGACCTGCAAGGGAGGTCAGCGCCAGCGCCGCGCGGGGCTTGACCTTATTGCACCTGCGTATATCCACCGGGGTGGGCTTCGCCCAGCCTATGCGGAAGAGCATCATCATTACCGCGCCCATCACGTCGATGTGAGCGAATGGGTTCAGCGTGAGCCTTCCCTGACGTTCCGCGGTGTCGTCGCCAAGGATCTTCGCCATAAGGCCGTGGGCGCACTCGTGTATCGGGAACACCACGAAAATGATGACAAGCACCGAGAATACCGACAGAACAACGCTAACCACCTGGGATTCAGTGACGCTGCCTGAAAATAAGAGCATGAATAATTCTATAAGAGGTCCTCGAAACATAAAATCTCCTTACAACTTTAGCCTGTACACAAATATACAGTATATATTATAGCGCAGTTCAGCGGATTTTTCAAGTATCCGGACAAAAATAATTGCGCATTCCGGCGGAAAATGCCCGAATGCGCAATAATATGCGGTTTTATGAAGACGGTCAGGTCTCACTGAGCTTCCCGGGTGAAGGTGTAGGTATGCTCGGAGCCGTCTGCGCCGTTCACTGTGTAGGAGATGGTGCCGTCCTGCTCCATCTGCCGGAACATCTCCTGATAGCTGCCGGAAGGCGTCTTGAAGTGGATGTTCAGGTGGCTGCGTTCGGGGACGATATCCTCGTTCCGGTAGCAGGCTTTCTGGCGCTCGTTGTGAGCTTCGGCGTCGGCGATGTTGCTTTCCGTTCTGGGCTGGTTGCGGACAGTGGTGCGATCCACGCCGTCGTTTCTTGCCATGGAATCGCCTCCTTTCTTGGGTGGGTGTTGTAAGTTGCGTTTGGGGTGCGGGGTGACGGGGGGGGGTACGGCACTTTCTGCGAAAGTGTAACTACCCACTATGACACTTTCTGTCTTCCTGCGGAATCCAGCAAAGTGCCGTGGGCCAGAGCGCTCCGCCTCTGGACTTCGGGCAGGGGCGCTGCCCTCTGCACACCCGGCAGGCGCTGCCGCCCTGCACCCCGGCTCAAAGACAGGAAGCCATGCTTTTGACGGCATGGCTTCCTGCTTTGCGGGGTTGGTGCACGGTGGTGCGTTCTGGTGCCAAAGGTATCGCGCGATACGAAGCTGGAGATGGAATTGTAGTGCGTATGAGCACCAAAGAGCATCAGCAGCCGAAGCTGTCCAGCGCATCGTCGAGATCATCGTCGTCGGGCTCGTCATCTTGAGCAGAGGGAGATGCAGGAACAGCGGTTTTCAGGGCTTGCAGCAAATCTCCAAGCTGAACGGGTGCAGTCACCAGCTCCTCCCGGACGATGGAGCGAATCGTCTCCCTCAGGCTTTCGTCTGTGGCTGCCTTGCCATAATGGGCATTGACCGCCGGAACAATCAGCGCGCTGTAGGACAAGCCGCGCTCCGCGTGAAGCTGACGCAGCGGCCTGCGCGCTGGCTGGACTGCCCGATGCAGGCGAGGGTCAGAATATAGTGATCCGGGTCGCTGACCTTGTCCGGGGTGAACTCCCGGTGTCCGCTGCCGATGACGTGGTATTTGCCGTCGTAAATGAGCAAGTCCTGCGCGTAGGCAGGCTCGTGGTCGAAGGTCAGGACGCTGGCAGGGAAGATGCCGCTGGCAGTTTTCAGGTTGCCGTAGCCGTGGTCGATGCCAATGATTTGCATGTTCATAAGCTGTTTCATAAAGTACCTCTCTTTCGGTCGTTTGGAGTAAAAGTTATGTTTCTTATTCAGAATCTTTTACTTTTTGTCAATCTTTTTATCTTTATGGGTGTCCCTTGCCTGTTCCCGGCTAGAAACCTTGTTTGGCTCACAGTCAGTCCTGAAGAGGCGCTCGCTTCCGGGAAAGGTGCTTGCAACAGTGGTATATGGGAAAACCGGAAGGTCGTGGCGGTATATCGGGCAAGGAACTTCGGATGCAGTTGTCGAGGTTCATGCGACCCCTGGTCGCATGAACAGGATACCGCAATACCGGTTATGACGCTGAGAACGCCACAGATATGAAATTTTGGAGGACCGCTTCCGCAGAAAATCCCATATTTGAAATCTTGTGATTGAATAAAACTGCCCCCTTGTGGAGCAGTCCCGGATGAATTGTTTGTCCAGCCAGATTCTGTTATACTATGGGTAACCTGAATCAAAAGAGGAGATGTAGCAGCTTGCACGAGTACTTTCAGGGAACCGTTGGAGAACGGATTCAGGATTTACTGCGGGAAAAGAAGATGACGCAGGCGGTTCTGGCGCAGCGGACGCAGATTTCCAAAGCAACGCTGAACCGATATATCACTGACGAGAACAGCAGGATTCCGCATGATGCGCTGCTGCAGATCGCCCGGGTGTTGGGCGTCTCGACGGATTTCCTGCTTGGCGCAACCGACATTCCATACAGAACCAATTATGACATCGAGGAACTAGGGCTGACGGCAGCGGCTGCTGCCAAGCTCTACACCGGAGAGCTGAACCCGCATATCGTCAGTCAGCTTCTGGAGAATCCGTATTTCGCCCAGATGGTCAGCGAGATCGCCGCCTTTATGGAAGGAACCGAATCTACGGCAACGGCGACATACAACGGCATGATGAAGGTTGCCAGCAAAGTGATGTATCTTCAGGGGAAAAAACACCTGAAGGACAGAGAGGCAGCCAAGGCTGCGCTTCAGGACATGAAGAATCACATGATTCCTTCGATGCGGCCGGATATGACCATGATCCGTGCCGCTTTCGAAAACCTGCTTGCCGACCTCAGGAGGCAGGCGGATGAGTATGTTCAGCTCAGGGCAAACCTTACCAGCAGTACCATGGAGAGCATTATCCGGCGGCTGGAAAAGCGGCAGGATGGGCTGGACCTCAAGAAGATCACCCTGGAGGATATCGCCGGGGCTATTGCAGAACAGCTGGTGGATACGGGGATGCCGGATGAAAAGAAGGAAGGGCTGAGAAAAAAGCTGGTTGAAGTTTTGAATGATTGCGCAGAGCCGTGCAGAAAACAGGATTGATTTGAAGATCGCGATAAAAAACAAAGGCGAGCCAGACTCCACCTTTCGGCAATCGAAAGATGCGTCTGGCTCACTATCCGTCTGCGGAGAAATCGGGCAGAGAGGTATTGAGGAGGCACCGGGAGGTCTGCATCGCGCTGGATTCCGGGTGCCGGAGAAAAGAATTACCTAGACTCAGTGTCTTTCTGCCTCTCTTTCGGTTGCTCATGGATAAAGGAAAGACAGGCCATGAAGCCTGTCAGGGGAAGGGAGACGCTCCTTTTAGAAAACGGAGATGCGGAAGGAAATGTGGGCATCAAATCACCGCCTTTCAGGCTTTGGGGCAAAGAAAAAGCGCTGACGGGTTTTCCGCCAACGCTGGTTTGGTTTTATCTGATCAACTGGATGTACTGCCCGTGGATAGTTTTTAGGATTTGTAATCTGGCCAAATTATGATAAAATATAGGCAAGGGGGCTGTGCCGTAAGCTGTGTTTGGACCGGAACAATGGATACGGATTTGCGGGCAGACGAATGTGCGCTTCCTTTTTGAAAGGGAGCCCGCGCATGTACGTTAAAACGGGAGGGCGAACAGGATGATGTTGCCGCTGGTGATCGCGGTCATGCCGGAGGGAGCGGACCGGGATTATATGGAGTGGCTCTTTGTGGAGCATCATAGGCTGATGATGGTGACGGCCTTTGGCATCGTGCCGCAAAGCGCGGACGCAGACGAGATCGTCTCGGATAGCCTCATCGCCTTATACAAAAAGATCGATAAACTGCGCGGCATGGAGAAAAATGCGCTGCGTCTGTACATCGTTTCGACAGTTCGAAACACGTCGCTCAACTACCTGAAAAAGCATCAGCGAATGAACAGCCAGTTCCTGCACATGCCGGACGCGGTCATCTGCCAGGTACCCGGCAGGGACAACACGGAAGGAAAGATCGTCCTGTCCGAGGAACTGGATCGGGTGCGCATGGCCATCCGCGAATTGCCCGAGCGCGAGTGCATGGCGATTCAGCTCAAGTTTGACCTGGACAGGACGGATGCGGAGATTGCGCAGTTGATGGGCATCAGCGTGGACAGCGTCCGGCGGTACATCCATCGGGGGCGGGAGCGAATCCGGCAGAAGGTCTATCAGGAGGAGAAGGACGATGAATGAGAATCGTTTGAATTTTCCGGAGATTCAGGACGCGCACCTGGATCAGATGATCCGCCTGGCCTTCGCGCAGGAGGCCGCGCTGTTGGCACAGGAATGGATGGCGCAGAGTGAAACGCCAGAGACGCCGCAGGAACAGGAGCGGGCAGAGCGGCTTTTGAGGCGGATGTGGGCGCAGATTGACCGGGAGGAACGCGCTGTGCGGCGCAGAAGCCGGAGCGCCCGCCTGCGGCGGATCGTGCCGCGGGTTGTAGAAATTGCGGCCTGCGTGGTGCTGGCTGTCGCTGTGGCCACACCCTTTGCGATAGCGAACGTGGAATTCATCCGCTCAGCGGTGATGAAGCTGCTCATCCGTATCGACTGGGATGAGGACGTCATGCAGATGAATCTGGTGGAAGACGAGGGCGCTGCGTTTAACGTGCCGGCGGACTGGCCGGGTGAATACTTCCCGTCGTACCTGCCGGAGGGCCTTGAGGTGACGTGGAAGAGTTATTCTGGTGGAAGTCCGTGTATTGAGTACACGTCTGAATCCGGTGTGCAGGTAATCAGCTTTGGTGAAGCCGGTCCCAATACCACACAAGTCAGCGGTATTGAAGGCGCGGTCATCTCGTATATGGACATCAACGGGCAGACCGCTGTCGTGATTGAGACCGAGCATCCGGAAAATGAAGCGGATTACTACGTCGGTATCGCATGGGACAACGGGGAAAAGTGGTTCAGCGTGGATACCAGTGGGATACCCAAGGAGGAAACGATCAAAATCGCCCGCAGCGTCAAAAAAATACTCAAAAATTGAAAAAAGTTTGTCCGGTTTTGGCTGCCTCAGTTGTCTTATATAGTGAGAAGCAATTGAGGAGGTTTTTCCCATGAAAATGCATCAAGTCGCAGCAAGTATTCTGTGCATGGCTTTGCTCCTGGCGCTCTGCCTGTCTGCTGCCTACTCTGAAGAAATCATCCCCTTTGCGGAAAGTGGAAACAATGTTCAAGCTATACTGAGATTTTCAAATGGCAAGGCTATTAGTGACGGTAGAGTAGCCAAACTCGAAGCAGGGTGTACCGCAAGTACAACCGTCTATGTGCAGGCCAAGAGCGGGAGCGGATGGACGACCAAGGCTTCGGGAAGCGGTGGCCGGGAAGCAAGCGCTTCCTGCACAGCGCAAAAGGGTACGGAATACCGCGCTTATGCCGTTGCAACGATTTATGACAGCGAAGGGAACAAGGTCGATACGGTCAAGAGCTACAGCAGCTCCAGCGTGTATTGATGAATTTACCGGCAGAATAGAACTGTCATCAAGATATCGGAAAGAAAAGGCCGGTAATTACCATAATTCAAGAAAGGAGATGGTACCATTGGTTGGAAATGATAGTCATTTGCTACAGAAGAATTGGAAATAGGAAAAATGGAAGCTTTACAAATGAGACGAAGAACAAAAGGAGGATCATCTACTATGAAGAAAATCGTGCTGAGTCTTGCTCTTGTTGCTCTGATGCTTTTTGGCTTGGTAGCAGCCGCTGAAGGAATCGTCCCATATGGCAATCCGGATACTACATTGGATAATCCGCAGTCTCTTCCGTACAGTTCTTCCTTCAGTTTTAAGGAAGGTTCGACAACCAATGCATTCAAGACTTCTTCTGGTTCCATTACGGTGAAGCTGGAAGATGCTTATTTGACGACGAACAGGACGGCTAAAATCAGTATCAAAGCGTATTACTGGAATGGAAGTACGTGGAAATCGTCGGATTCTAGCAGTGTTACAATCAATAATACCAAGGCTGATTATTCCGTTACGCTGAGTGTTTCTGCAAACAAGCCGCTCTACGTAAGACTTTCCAAAACGGATTATACCGGATATTATGCTAAGGGAACGCTGACGATCGAATGACAGATCAAGTGAAAGTTCTTTTGCGTTAGGTGAGAAGAACTTCTCATTTTCCCACGACAAAGGAAGGTAAAAAAGATGAAACGACTTGTACTTGTGGCGCTGCTGTGTGTGCTGTTGGGCGCTGTGGCGTTTGCCGAAACGGAAGATGAAGCGCGCGCGGCGCTCCAAAACACGTTGATGGAATTGGAGGAGACGTACGGCGCCGAACTGTTGCCCGAAGAACAGATGCAGCTCAGCTTCCTGATCGATTGGGCGGATCGTTACGTGGAAAGCGAGCAATGGGCGCAGTTTGCCGAAGACTTCGGGCAATGCCAGGACGCCCAAAAGCTTTCGGAGCTGCTCAATACGGACTACATGGGCATCAACCAGGCCGAAGAAGGGCTGATGCAGCGCGAGGAAGCCCGGCAAAGAAGCATCGAGATTGTGCAGGCGGCGGGATTTGACCTCGAGCAAATGCCTTACGTATCCCTGGGCAGCAAGGGCGGTTGGAACGGCTGGGAAGTCAGGGTCTCCCAGATCCCGGGGGATGAGCAGCGCACACCGGGCGTCATGCTGGACCTGGCCAACGATGGAGCCGTCCGGTACATGGAGTACCTGGGCGAGCCCACCGAGGCGGCCATCGGCGCGGCCATCAGCGAGCAGCGAGCGCAGGAGATTGCCCTTGCGTTCATGACACAGTATGTGGACGCGGAGGGCGAAGCGGCCTGCACCGCGCAAGCAGAGGATTCGCACTGGAAGGTCACGTTCGAAGGGCAGGCGGACCAGCAGCCGTGTGAGGTATGGATTGACAACCAGACGGGCGCTGTCCTTCTTGTTGAAACGTTCACGAGGTAAAATCCAAATCACCTCGTTGCTGCCGCCTCTGTGAGGGGCACCTGGAATCCGTAACACAAGGACGGAGCAGGACAAGCCGTCCTGCTCTGTCTTGCACAGGAAAGGGGGGCGCGATTTCATGACATTCATGGCGAAAGGGCTGATGATGATCCTGCTCCTGCTGGCCGTTTCCGCCTGCGGCCTGGCACAATCGTGCATTCCTTTGGAGATTCAGCCCTTTGACTACACGCTGGATGTGCACGGCACGCGCTACGTGGGCACGGCCGTGGTCTCCCCGGTTCCCGGGGAGCCGGTGTATGAGCTGACCGCCGAAGGATACACCGGCGTGCGCGAGGACGCCGAACGGATCTATGCCCTGTTGGACCACGCGGGCGAGGCGATGGAGGAAAAACACATCAACAGGGAGTACACCCATTCGTACATCATTGGCACAAAACACGTGCATTTTTCGCCTGCGTGCTTGTACTATGGGGCGGATCTGGAGAAGCTGGATCAGTTCAACCGGGCGGGCGCGTGGATATCCGGGCTCCATGATACATATACAGACGTATATCGCGGATATCAACTCCCCTGGCGGGAAATCCCCTTGATTGCGCAGACGGACTTTGGGGCACGGGTAGAGGAGGCGTTTGCCATCCTGGAGAACATGGGCATTGCGTTCGGGGAGCCGGAGGCAGTTGCCTACTGGGACGTCTTTGCGATGCAAAGTGAGTACGACCGGTCACAGTTCGACCAAGAACCCCATACGTTTGAGGAAGCGGACGCGATACTGGAAATTCAAATGCCCACGTATCTGAACGGCATGCGCTTAAAGGCGGCCAGCATGGGAACTAGCGACGCCAGCCTCAACGATTGCCGGACATCCATCCGCGTGCGCATGACGCAGCAGCAGATCATGGAGATCGACGCGGGCGATTGCCGGTTTAAGGCGCCGCAACAGCAGCGGGGCGGCGAACCCATCCCGCCGGAGCAAGCGCTGGCGCAGTATGAGCAACACCTCAATCAGATGCTGGTCCTCGAAGAGGGGATGACGGAAATCACCGGCATACTGCTCGAGTACGATGTCTGGCATCGCTACACGGCAGGCGTGTTTTCCCCGACGTATCATTTTTACCCCGTCTGGAGCATCTACACAGCGAGGAGCTGCGATCAACCGGCGATGATGATTCACGCGCTGGATGGAACGGAAGTGATCTGGTGAACCGAAGCGAAAAGGCCAAAACAGCGGCCGCGCCGGCACGGCGGAATGTGCCGCATCGAATCTGCGTGTTTTTGAAAGAGACCTTCCTGACGCTGCGCTTTGCCGAGGGGGCGCTCCTGTGCTGCGGGATCTATGTTCTCGGCGATCTGGTCTGGTGGGGCGCGAAAAGCTTTCTCTATGTATTCGGCGCGTCCACGCTTTTCAGTTCCTTCATTTATCTGTTCCCGGTTTGCGCCGCGTTTCCCTACGCCCTGCGATACCGGGAAAACAGAAAGAACCATTTGGACTACATGATCTTGCAGCGGTGCTCGGTTTTCAGGTATTTGAACACCCTGTTTGTCCGCACCGCCGTCTCCGGTTTTGCCGTCATGGCGGTGGGCACGCTCCTGTTTCTTGGCCTGATTCCCGTGTGTTTCCCTCACGCCGTCCTTTCCTATGAGCTGGAAGAGATCGGCGGCCTCATCATGCCGTTCCTGGAAACTGTCGCCCAGGCGGAAAACTGGTTTGCGTACTTCGGATTTTATACGCTGCTCATCGGGATTTCCGGCGTTTTTTGGGGCGTTCTGGCCCTGACCGTCTCCGCATGGGTGGACAACACGTATGCGATTTACATTTTTCCCATTCTCTTTTTGTACGCGATGGACTATGCTGCCCCCAACCTTCACCTGTATTCGCTTTCAGGGCAAATGTTTGCCATGTATTACTATGAAACGTGGCAGCAGGCGCTGCTTTATCCGCTGGTGACCTTCGGGTCGATGAGCGTTTTGTGCTACCTGGCATTCATCTATCGGGGAAGGAGGAACTGCCGTGAGTCTTAACAGGCGTTCCAATCATCTGCTCAGGGACATGGTCATGAAAATGCGGTCCGTGTTCATCCTGCTGTTGATTGTCGCGTACGCAGGTCCCTATCTGAGCCAGGGATATGTGTACACAAGCCGATACGGGGCCGTTTTGAATGCGTGGGGCACGTTTGCCTGCGCCATGAGCAATGCGAAAATCCTGCTCGTCTGTTTTGTGGGCTATATCCTGCTGATCAGCGATGTCCCCTACTTTTCCGCAGCCAACATCTATGAGGTTGTGCGTTCCAAACGGTGGACGATCATGCCCGTGCGCGTCATTGCGCTGTTGAAGGTCACGTTGCTTTATTTTGCCGTGCTCTTTGTGCTTTTCTGCATTTTAGGCGGCTGTACGGATTTCAATCCCAACGTCTGGGACCGAATCCATTATTCCTACGCGCACGGGCAGTACATTGAGGACCTGTATATGGATGTTCCGGGGAATGTGATTGCAAACTACACGCCGTTTTCAGCCTTCGCGGTCAATCTGTGCCTGCTGTTGCTCGTCTTTACCAGCATGGGCCTGCTCTTGCTGTTTGCGGCCATGCTGTTGCCCGCAAAAAAAGTGCTGCTCATGAGCCTGTGCGCCTGGGGCGGGTTTGACATGGCGATTGACGAGATGGGCTTCGGCTACAAAATGTATCTGTATTCGCCGTTGTCCTATACGCGCCTGAACATCATTGACGCGCATCACACCAACCTGTATTACCCCTCAAAAGGACGAATCGTTGCGGCCGCGCTTTTCATTTGTGCTGCGGTCACCGCCGGATGCCTGCTTTTCCCCGTAGAACGCCGGTTGGGCTATCTGAATAAGAAGGAGTAATCATCATGAACCAAATCATCCTTCATGAAATGAGCAAGTCCTTTGGCAAGAAGAATGTGATCAAAGCGCAGAATGCCTGCTTTTCTCCGGGCCAGATCTACGGGATTGTCGGGCAAAACGGTTGTGGGAAAACCGTGCTGTTCAAATGCATGAGCGGCCTGATGCCCACGACGTCCGGGCGTATTGAAATCCAGCTGGACGACCCGGCCCAAAAGGCGCGCCCGTACTGCGGCGTTGTGATTGACGGCGCGGGATTCAATGATTCACTCAGCGGTCTGAGCAATCTCGTCGCCCTGGCGGACATCACAAAAAAAGCCGACAAAAAAGCAATCGCCAGCCTCATGGCGTCCGTAGGTCTTTCGCCAGACAACCGAAAAAAAGTGCGGTATTATTCCCTGGGCATGCGCCAGCGGCTGGCGATTGCCCAAGCGATTATGGAAGATCCCGCGATTTTGCTCCTCGATGAACCGCTGAATGGACTGGATTACGAAGGCGTAAAAACGGTTTACGACATCCTCAAGGTGCAAAAGGAGAGGGGGAAAATCATCCTCGTCGCCAGCCACCACGAGGAGGACATCCGCCTGCTCTGCGACGAGGTGTATTGGCTCAAGGATGGCATTCTGGAGCGGATTGAGGACATATCCGAATACACGCGGTTTAAAGAGGAATGGGTCAAAAACGAAAAAACGGATTGAGGAACTGCAAGCGTTTTCAAACAGTACAAAGCTCGCGCTTTACGACCTGCATGTTTGATTTCAAATCATCACAGGGCATACAGTGCGGGCTTGTCGTATATTCGTGGGGAGCAGAGGCACTTTGCCTGCGCGCTTGCCATGTTCAAACCATTTTACTATAACGAGAGCCTGAGTGTTTGGCTGCGGGGAAAACCGCGGAAAATACCTACGCGGAAGGCATAGGGCGGGGTGCGCAGGTATTCGACGGTTGTTCCCAAATAGGCCGCCAGCGCGTGCGCCATTGCCTTGCGGTCGGTGCAAATCGTTTTGATATTCATGGTGTAAGTGAAAACAATGCCCAAATGCGACGAACCAGAAGCCAAGAGCCTGCTTCCTCAATACATAAGGCTGCAGGCTCTGTCTATTGGTTATAATACGCTGTCACAAAGTCTCGGAATCCGCTGTTACCCATAATTCAACAGGTAAACCATGCTTTGCCGAAGCAAACCACCCATTTCTCCACAATCTCTTCATGATACGCTTCCAGCACGCGCATAATGTTGCGTAGCGCCGGTTCGGGAATCCTCGATCCGTTGCTGCACAGACGGCAGTGCCCGGATGCAAGGAGCCAGATCTTCGTCGCGTGGGGAACAGGATGTCCCTCTGACACATGTACATGAACAGGTTCCAGCGGTTTACCTTCGTTTGCCCAGAAGAATACACAGTAGCGGTCAATCCTCAAGACCAGAGGCACCGCGGAAGCCTCCTTTTTGCGAAAACTCTAGAATCAGCGGGGTCATCTTCAGAATGACCCTTTTGATGTGCTCAAGCTCGTCTGCTGTAAATCCGGCGGCCTCGCGCCATTCCTGCGCAGGGAGGGCATAAACGGCTCGGCAGAGCGCGTCTCTGCGAATATATACCAGCACGCTGCGGTCTGCAAGCATTTCGGAGTGGGAAATCTGCGTGCCGTCGTCGAGCGTGATAAAGGGATACTCCATGACCATTCCTCCTGTTGGGGTGGAGGAATCTGTCAAAACCCGCCGGGAAGAAAAAGAAGCGGGATCGTCGTGACTGACAACCCCGCTTGAGTTGGTGGAGCATAGCGGATTCGAACCGCTGACCTCTACAATGCGAATGTAGCGCGCTACCAACTGTGCTAATGCCCCAAATATTCCCGATGAATTTTGTGCAGATTCACCATTAACTGCCTTGAGTGTGGGGCGTACATCGGAGAACTTCGTTCTACCAACTGTGCTAATGCCCCGTATCGTATTCACTTGTTCGCTCGGAACGTTAGATAGTATATCACGGCTCTTTGGAAAATGCAACCCCTTTTTTTCAAATTTTTTCGGTTTTTTGCCTTTTTTCGAAAAAAGCCGTCGATCCGGCTCGCATGCCGAAAAACATCGGCCATGCGGGACAGAATCGACGGCTTTTAGGTTCAGCGTTTCAGTTTCAGGTGCCTCGGCAATCCCTTTTGATACTCCGGCTTGACCTCCTCGGCGATCAGCGGGCGGGCGTAGGCGAAGAAGGGCTCGCGCAGACGATAATGCTCCGCGTCGATCCAGTCCAGCGGAATCTTCTTTTCCAGATTGGCGATGTCGTGGATGTCGTGCAGCTCAAAGCCGCAGGCATACGGCGCGTCGCTCACGCGCTTGAGCGCGGCCATCATGCCGGTCTTGCCTGAGAACGCGGCGTCCACCGCGAAAGCGCCGACGCCAAACGCTTCGGAAACGTCCGTTTCGCTGGCGACGTGCGCGGCGCAGCGCTGGAGGGTGGAGAGCTCGACGGCGCGGGTCTTGCTGTGCAGCTTGGCGGCGACGAGGCTGGAGAGGTAATGCGCGGTGCCGCTCAGATAGGTGTGGCCGAACGCATCCACGTTAACGAGGGTATGCGCCAGCTCGCAGACGTAGCGCCCGTCTGCGATGTGCACGCCCTCGGAGACCGCGACGACCAGCGACGGCGTCTGCTGCTGAATGGCGTCCACGCGGGCGATGAAATGATCCGGGTCGAACGGGATTTCCGGCAGGCAGATCATCGCCGCACCCTCGCAATCCTCGTCCTCCGCGAGCGCGGCGGCGGCGGTCAGCCAGCCCGCGTTGCGCCCCATGATTTCCACGATGGTCACGGATTTGAGGTCGTAAATCGTGGAATCGCGCACCAGCTCCTTGATCGTCGTGCCGATGTATTTGGCGGCCGAGCCATAGCCCGGCGTGTGGTCGGTGTGGGTCAGATCGTTGTCGATCGTCTTGGGAACGCCGATAAAGCGGATGTCGCTGCCGACCTTGGCGGCGTAGTCGCTCAGTTTGAGGATGGTATCCATGCTGTCGTTGCCGCCGATATAGAAGAAGTAGCCGATATCATAGCGGCGCAGCACGTCGAAGATTTCCTGATAGACGGCCTCCATCTGGTCGCTTTCCGGCAGTTTGTAGCGGCAGCTTCCCAGATAAGAAGCGGGGGTGTGGCGCAGCAGGGTGAGCTGCCCCGGCGCGCTGAGCACGTCCGTCAGGTTGACCACGTCGTCCTTGAGCAGCCCCTGAACGCCGTGACGCATGCCGTAAACATGCTGTACGCCGTGCTTGCGGCAGGCGCTGAAAACGCCCGCAAGACTGGAATTGATGACACAGGTGGGGCCGCCGCTCTGGCCGACAATCGCGTTGATGCCCATGCTTGTAATCGCTCGCTTTCCATTTTTTTCCGTGTTATGGCGCGGCCGTCCCGCCGCCAAGCCATCCTGTCTATTATACCATCGGGATAAAGCCGAAACAAGGGACAAACTTTATTTTGCGGGAAAATTGTGGTATCATGGGAGGCAGAGCGAAAAAACGGAGGAAAAGCATGAGAAAACTGATTTGGATGCTGGCGGCGCTGCTGACGCTTGCGCCCGCGGCCTTTGCGCAGACGGCGCAGGAGATGACCGACCGATGCGCTTTTTCCAGCGTGGGCAAAAAGACGCTCGGCCGCATGACGGACGGGGATTATCGGACGTACTGGGCGTCGTCCTCGAACGGCTCGGCCTATGTGGAGATTGAGGCGGAGGACGCCATCGGCGGCGTGTATGTGCAGTTTTACGACGACGCGGCGGCGCTCGATGTGCAGACGCGGGATGCGTCCGGCGCATGGCAGACCGTCGCGCAGACGGACGGCGCGTTTTTGGCGGCGTATGCGGCGGTGGACGCAGGCGCAAAAACCGTGCGGATTCGCCCGAAGGACGGAAAAGGGCGGCTGTTTATCGCAGAGCTTCACATCCTCGGCGAGGGGGACGCGCCGAGCTGGGTGCAGCAATGGCAGGCGCCGCTTGAAAAGACGGACCTTCTGGCGCTGGCGGCGCACCCGGACGACGAAATCCTGTTTCTGGGCGGCACGATTCCCTATTACGCGGGGGAAATGGGCAAGGCGGTGCAGGTGGCCTACCTCGTGCCGACGATGCCGTATCGGCGGCTGGAGCTGCTGGACGGGCTTTGGCTCTGCGGGGTGAGGAATTACCCGATTCTCGGCCATTTCCCGGATCAGTTCCAGTTGACGCTTAAGGGAATGTATGCGCAGAAGGGATGGAGCCGGGAGAGCGTCTATCGCTTTGTGACGGAGGTTTACCGCGCTTGCAGGCCGGACGTCGTGGTCACGCAGGATGTGAACGGCGAATACGGACACGGTGCGCACCGGGCGGCGGCGGACGCGGCGCAGGCGGCTGTCGCGCTCGCGGCGGACGCGGGCTATCAGAAAAAGATGGCGCACAGCGAGCCATGGCAGATCAAGAAGCTCTACATCCACCTCTACGAGCAGAATCCGGTGAAGATGGATTGGCGGAAGCCGCTGGCGGCGTTTGAAGGCCAGACGGCGTTCGACGTGGCCTGCCGCGCGTTTGCGTGCCATATCTCCCAGCAGAAGACGGATTACCATGTGGAGGATTTTGGCCCGTATGACAATTCCCGGTTCGGTCTGGCGTTTTCGGCGGTTGGAGAGGACACGCGGAAGGACGACTTTTTTGAACATGTGGAGTGATACTAATTCTTGTTAAAATGGCTTAATCCGCGCACCATCTTTTTCGCTCTGACTTTGCCTCGTTCCGTTCAACGTACCTCCAGTACGCCTCACTTCACTTGGCTTCGTCAGAACAAAAAATCTGATGCGCTCTGTTAAGCATTTTAACTGCGAATTAGTATGAGTGAAAATCCGCTGAAAGAGACGAAAAAAACGGGGCTGTTTGCGCAGCTCCGTTTGATGATGATGGCCGGTTATTCGCCGAGCCAGCGGTGCATGATTTGACATTCTTCCCTGGCCATGCCGGGAAAAACGCCCTCGCGCAGGGCGCAGAGCGCGTCGTTGTGCGCTCGCAGGCGGGGGAGCAGGCGCGGCCAATCCATCACGCCCTGACCGAGCGGGCGGTTTTCCCACTTGCCCTCACGGCCAAACACGCCGTCCTTGATATGCAGAGCGCAGATGCGCTCGCCGAAGCAGGAAAGCGCGCGCTCCAAAATCTCCATCTGCGCCTCCGGCGCGGTGCTTTCGGGGGTGACGAGGTTCGCCGTATCGAGGATGACGCGCAAATTCGGGCTGTTCACGTCCGCAATCAGGCGGCGGGTCAGCTCCGGCGTATGGAGCGTGTGCAGCGCGACCGGCTCAATGCCCACCAGCGCGTTGACCTGCTCCGCGTGGGCGCAGACCTCGCGGGTGAAATCCAGCAGGCGGGCGTAAGCCGCCTCGCGTTCGGATTCCGGGAAGGTGAAATGGGTCGTTTCCGTGCCGACGCAGCCCGCGCCGAGCGTGACGCTCGCGGACAGGGCGCGCTTGAAACGTGCCTTCGCTTCGGCCAGCGCGTCGGGGTCGCGGTCGCTCGCGCTGACGTAGCAGCCCATGACGGGCAGGGCAAGCCCGGCGAACGCCTCGCGGATGTCGCAGAGCGCCTCGCGGGTCATGTATTGCTCGGCGGGGGCGGGAAACGCCTTGGTAAAGGCCAACTGCGTGGCTTCAAACCCGGTTTCGCGGATGGCCGCGGCGAGCGCCCGGGGTTCCATGCGGCCGAAATCGTGGCCGCGCATGCCGATAATCATGGGGGATTCCTCCTGCTTGACGTGATACGATCAGTATACGCCCGACGCGGGAAAAAAGAAAGAGGAAACGTGCGCTTGCCCTTCCGCCTTTTATGCCGTATAATAAATGAAAACGATCGCTGACGCGCCGGTTTGAAGCGGGAGACGCCGTTTTCTCCGCGCGCCGGCGGGGCTTACCGTTTTGCAAAAAAACATGCAGGAGGAAAAGAAAATGGAACTCAGCCAGATGCTCGCGATGGTGGATCATACGCTGCTCAAGCCCGAATCGACGTGGGCGCAGATCAAGGCCATCTGCGACGACGCGATGAAATACCACACGGCGACGGTGTGCATCCCGGCCTGCTATGTCGCGCGCTGCAAGGCGTATATGCAGGATAGAGCGGACAAGGTGGGCGTGTGCACGGTGATCGGTTTCCCGACCGGCTATTCCACGACGGAGACGAAGGTGTTTGAGGCCGCCGACGCGGTGAAGAACGGCGCGGACGAAGTGGACATGGTCATCAACATCGGCATGCTCAAGGACGGCCGCGACGACGAGGTGCTCGCCGAAATCAACGCGATCAAGGCGGCCTGCGCGGGGCATACGCTCAAGGTGATTATCGAGACCTGCCTGCTCAGCGAGGATGAGAAGATCCGCATGTGCGATATCGTCTCCAAATCCGACGCGGATTTTATCAAGACCTCGACTGGCTTTTCGACCGCCGGCGCGACGTTTGACGACGTGGCGCTGATGAAGGCGCACATGAAGCCGGGCAAGGGCATCAAGGCGGCGGGCGGCATCGCCTCGCTGGACGACGCATACCGCTTCATCGAGCTGGGCGCGACGCGGCTGGGCACAAGCCGCATCGTCAAGCTGGTGAAAAACGAAGAAGCGACGGGCTATTGACAGCGTATCGCAGGGGCGCGCGCGGCTCAGCCCAATTTTGACGGATAGGAAACTGCGCAAAATCGCCCGCGTGAGCCGGAATTTGATGTTTTGCGGACTTCGGCGGAGGGGAAGGCAGGCTCAGCCCGCTTTTTGCGGAATTTGACGGAAAATTGCGTCAAAATGATTGACACCAGCAGGAAAAACTGATATCATAGGAAGGCAAGCCGCTCGGGGCTGGTCTGCAAACGCCGAAAGGCTACCTAAACCCGGCGAGTATTTATGAGGAGGTGTCACCATAATGTACGCGATTATTGCGACTGGTGGCAAACAGTACCGCGTCAGTGAGGGCGACGTGATCTACATCGAGAAAATCGATGCTCAGGTTGACTCCACGGTTTCTTTTGACGTTCTGCTCATGGGCAATGACGGCGACGTGAAGATCGGCACGCCGGTTGTCGAGGGCGTCAAGGTCGAGGGCAAGGTCGTCGGCCAGATCCGCGGCGAGAAGATCGTCGTCTACAAGTACAAGTCCAAGAAGAACTATCGCCGTAAGCAGGGCCATCGCCAGCCGTATACCAAGGTGGAAATCACCAAGATCGGCTAAGAGATGACCACCATCACGGTCTATACTTCTGCCGACGGTGCGGTGCGCGGCTTTCTGGCCAGCGGCCACGCGGGCGGCAAGAAGATAAGGGGCTACGATCTGGTCTGCTGCGCGGTTTCCGCGCTGACGCAGACCGGCGTGAACGCGCTGGAAGCCGTCGCGAAGGTGACACCCGTTGTCGCCGTGCGGGACGGATATCTCCGGTGCGAGCTGCCGCAGGCGATTGACGCCGGGCGGATGGAAAAAGCGCAGATCGTGCTCCAAACGGTCATGACGGGACTGACAGACATTCAAAAAATTTATCCGAATCTCATTCGGATACAGCAAGAAGAATGGAGGCAAGCAGATGCTTACGATGAATCTTCAGCTCTTCGCTCATAAGAAGGGCACCGGTTCTTCCCACAACGGCCGCGACAGCGAGTCTAAGCGCCTCGGCGCGAAGCGTGCGGACGGCCAGTTCGTCCTGGCGGGCAACATCCTGTACCGTCAGCGCGGCACCCACATTCATCCCGGCACCAACTGCGGCATCGGCGGCGACGATACCCTGTTCGCTCTGGTGGACGGCGTCGTCCGTTTCGAGCGCATGGGCAAGAAGAAGACCCGCTGCAGCGTGTACCCGGTTGCGCAGTAATTTTTCTACGCAGATTCAGAACGTCTCTTGAAAAAGGGGCGTTCTTTTTTGATAACTCCTTCAGTCAGCTTCGCTGACAGACCTTCGGCGTTCCGCTTGCCTGCCTCCCGCACAGCGGGCGGCAAGCTCCACGCTCTCGAAGAGGGAGCCCTTTGATCGGTTTTTTCCGTCTAAGCAATACGTCGCGCCCCCTACAGCGTTTTATGCAGAATTTGCTTTTTTCTCAATGATTGTTTTTAACAATAAAGGAGACGGAATGTCTCTTCCGTCTCCCCGAGCGCCAACGCACTTTTTTGATTTCAGGCTTAATTTCAGTTTGCTTCCGGCAGGAATACCTCCGCCGCAGCCGCGCAGAGCCTTCTGGTGATGCGCATGATTCCGTCCTCCCGCGTGGTTTTGCAGCCGTTGGTCATCACGCAGAACACGGTCTGGCTGACCGGCTCGACATACAGGTTGCAGACGATCCCCTCGTCCGTGCCCTGATGGCCGTACACACGCCGCCCTTCGAGCAGCGAATCCTTTCGGATGGTGAAAAAGCTGTACGGCGTGTCGCTCGTGATGCCCGTCGTTTCCATGCTCTGCTCCTGCCGCATCATCGCAATCGCCTTTTCGCTGAGCACGCGCACGCCGTCCACCGTGCCGTCGCCGCAGAGGGCAATGCCCAGCCGCGTCAAATCGCGCGGGCGGATCAGCAGGCTGCCGACCGTCACGCGGTAATGCGTATCCGGCGTGGCGAACGCATCGTATGCCTGACGCAGCAGATAGCTCGGCGCGCGGTAGAGCGACCCGTCCTTGTGGTAGGTGGCGGTGAGATACGTTTCCGCTTCCTCAAGCTGCGTCGCGGTATAGGCCGCGTCGATGCCCAGCGGCGCGAAAAGGTATTCCCGCATGAAGGAAGACACGTCCTGCCCGGTGACGGATTCGATGATCGCGCCCGTGACGCCCGCGCCGAAGTTGGAATAGGCGTATTGGCTGCCGGGGCGGACGTCCTTGAAATTGGCCGCCGCCTTTTTATCCAGCGCAATCATGTCGCTGAGCTTGCTGGACAGTCTGGAATACGACGAATTTTCGTTCAGCCCCGACGTGTGGCTCATCAGCATACGCAGAGTGATCGGCACATCGGGATAGCGCGGGTTGCCCGCCTCGTACCCCAGATAAACGCTGATGTCCTCGTCCGGGTCAAGCAGGCCGTCGTCCATCATCCGCATCAGGCCGATGCCCGTGACGAGCTTGGTGACGGAGGCGCAGCGGAAATAGCTCTTTTCCGTCACCGGCACATGGGTCGTCTTCTGCTGCTCGCCGTAATAGCGTTCGTAGACGATCTCGCCCTCCTGTGCCACCAGAAACGCGCCGCCGACCGTCTTGGCGTCCCGAAAAATCCGATCCACCTGTTCATCCAGCGTCTGCGCCCCCGCCGCGGCGACGGCCGGCAAAAGCGCCAGCAGCAGGCAAGCGCATCCGATTCTTTTGATCTTTAGGCTCTTTATCTTCTCTATCACCGTTTGCACCGGCCGATTCCTCCCGTTATCGCTTTTTTCTGCGGTCTGCGCGCCGCCCCTCCGGGCGGGCGCTGTCGGCAAAGCCAACCGAGGCGTTATTATAACACCCGCGCGGGACGCTTGCAAGTCCCGCGCGGGTGTGCAATCAATTTTTGATGTATTCCGGGCATGCCGCGCGGATGGTCGCCTCATCCACATTCACGCGGGAAAGGTGCTTGGTCATCACGGCCTGCGCGGCCGCCACGTCCCTGCGCTCAATCGCATCGCAAATCGCCAGATGGTCGCTGATGATCTTCTGATCCTTCACCACTGAGAGCGACAGCGCGCGAACGCGGTCAAAGTGAGCCATCATGCCCTCCAGCATGCGCACGGTGTTGTCCTTATGCGCGATGTGAAAGAGCAGGCGGTGGAACTCGTTATCCAGCTCCATCAGATCGAATGTTCCGCTCATCTCCGGCTCTTGGGAAAGCTGCTGAAAGCGGACGTTCTGCCTGAGCTGCACGAGCGATTCCTCGGTCACGTTTTCGCAGACAATGGAGAGAATCGCGACCTCCAGCACCTCTCTGGCAAAGCGGGCTTCCTCCACCAGCGCATAATCAATCAGGCTGATTCGGCTGCCCCGCTGCGGCAGAATATCCACCAGCCCATACTGCGCCATGTCCATCAGCGCCTCGCGCACGGGCGTTCGGCTCAGGCCGAGCTGCGCGGCCAGCTCGTTTTCGCTGACCATCGCGCCGGGCTTCAGCTCCATGGAGATGATGTTCTCCTTGAGCATACGCAGCGCATACTCCCTCGCGGTTTCGGCGTAGTGTCTTTCCTCAAGTTTCACGGTTTCTTACCCCAAATACGCCTCAAGCGTCTTTCGAACGGCGCCTTCGCCCGCCAGCTCGGAAACGAACATCTCCTCGATGCGGTCGGCCATGCCGATTGCGGTCAGGTCGCTGCCGAAGATATTCGCGTTGGCGAGAATCGGGCGAATCTGCCCATGATACGTTTCCGGCTTGCCGACCTCAATGCCCGCAAGCTGCGCCTGCAATTCGTCCTTCATCGGGTCGGCGGAGATTTCGATGGCCTTGCCGTCGTCACCCACGCCGAGCAGGTAGCGCAGCCAGCCCGCAATCGCCAGAGAAAGCGCGGTCAGCTCATGCAGATCCCGCCCCTTCTCCACATAGCTCTTGATCGTCTCGCCGAAGCGGATGCCGACCTTCTGGGAGGTATCCGTCGCGATGCGCTGCGGGCTGTCCGGCATGAAGGGATTCGGCAGGCGCTGCTCGACCACCTCGTCGATAAACGCCTTCGGGCTGAGGATGACCGGATCGACGACGACCGGCAGACCCTCGACGTAGCCCAGCCGCTTGACCAGCTTCACCAGCGTCTCGTCCTTCATCTCGTCGCAGATCAGCGTATAGCCGAGCATGCAGCCGTACACCGCCAGCGCGGTATGCAGCGGGTTGAGGCAGGTCGTGACCTTCATGCGCTCGGTCTTGTTGACGGTCTCGCGGTCGGTCATGTAGACCCCCGCCTTCTCCAGCGGCGGACGGCCGTTGGGGAAGCGATCCTCCACCACGAGGTACTGCGGGCGCTCCGCGTTGACGAACGGCGCGATATACGTCCGCTTGGAGGTAATCACCGGGGCGATATCCTCGCAGCCGAGCTTCTCCAGCTCCTTGCAGACGGAATCGGCCGGGCGCGGCGTGATCTTGTCGATCATCGACCACGGGAACGCGACCTGCGCCTCGTCGGAGATGTAATCCACAAACGCCTGCGGCACAAAGCCCTTCTTCAGCCACTCGTCCGCCATGGTCAGCACCGCGCCGCGCAGCTTCTCGCCGTTGTGGCTGCAATTATCCATGGAGACGACGGCCAGCGGCGCCTTGCCGTTTTCAAAGCGGTGCAGCAGCATGGCGCAGACAATCGCCATCGCGCCGGTCGCCTTGTCCGGGCCGTTGTCGATATCCGCCTGAACGAACGGGAAGAACGCTCCGGCGGCGTTTTTGAGCGCGTAGCCCTTCTCCGTGATGGTGAAGGAAACCATTTGCAGGCTCGGGTCGGCGAAGACCGCCTTGAGGCGGCTCCATGCCTCCGGCACGCCCGACTGCGCCTTGATGGCCTCGCTCAGCGAGCCAAGCACGCGCTTGTCGGTCGTCGCGTCCGCGTTGAGCGTGACGGCCAGCACGAGGTTGTCATACGGCGCGTAAATCTGATCCACCACGTCAAAATCAAAGGTCTCCACGCAGGTGATGCCGCGATCCATTTCGCCCTTGGCGATCAGCGTATCGGCCAGACCGCCCACGAAGATGCGGAAGATGTTGCCCGCGCCGAAGTGCGCCCAGACCGGGTGCGCCTTCGCCTTTTCGGCCGCCGCCTGAACGTCGTATTCCGGCAGCTTGACGCCGGCGCTCTGCCACGCGGCGGTATCCTTGATTCCTTCAAACGTCAGTTTCATACGCTCATCCCCTCTTCGCGTTCTTGTCGATGGCTTCCCAGAGGCCGTTGAGGTACGCAATGCCCAGCGCGCGGTCATACAGGCCGTAGCCGGGGCGGCCGATCTCATCCCAAATCATGCGGCCGTGGTCCGGGCGGATGTAGGTATCCGGGCAGGTCTCATACGCGGCCTTCATAATCTCGTACATATCCAGATCGCCGTCGGAGGACAGGTGGCTGCTCTCGCGGAAGCGGCGGTCGCTGCCCAGATGCTTGATGTTGCGCACATGCAGGCAGCCGATGCGGTTCATCTCGCCGAAGTGGCGAACCATCGCCGGGATATCGTTCTGCACGTTGCTGCCCAGCGAGCCCGTGCACAGGCAGAGCGTGTTGCAGGGGCTGTCGTGCAGCTTCACCATGCGGTCAAAGCCCGCCTGGTCGTGCGTGATGCGCGGCAGGCCGAAGATCGGCCAGCCCGGATCGTCCGGATGGCAGGCCATCTTCACGCCGACCTCTTCGCAGGTCGGGATGATGCCGTCGAGGAAATACTTGAAGTTTTCAAACAGCTTCTCCTCGTCCACGCTCTTGTAGAGCTCCAGCACGTGCTCCAGCTCGGCCAGACGGGCGGGCTCCCAGCCCGGCAGGGTGAAGCCGTTGGAGTTTTCGGCCGTGCGGCGGACGATCTCCATCGGGGTCATCGCGCCCAGCTCGGCCTCGTCGTAATACAGGCTGTTGGAGCCGTCCTCCGGGATGACGCGCGCCAAATCGGTGCGCAGCCAGTCCAGCACCGGCATGAAGTTGTAGACGATGACCTTCACACCGTACTTCGCCAGATTGCGGATGGACTTGCAGTAATTCTCGATGTACATATCGCGCGTGGGCAGGCCGAGCTTGATATCCTCATGCACGTTGACACTCTCGATGACCTCGCACTCGAGCCCCGCGGCATGCACCTCGTCGATATACGTCTTGATCTCGTCTTCTTCCCAGACCTCGCCCGCGGCCTTGTAATCAAGCACGCCCATCAGGCCGGTGCAGCCGGGGATCTGCTTGATCTGCTTGAGCGTGATCTTGTCGCTCTGACTGCCATACCAGCGAAACGTCATTTTCATGTTCTTCCGTTCTCCTTTCGGTTCGTTCGGTCTCATGGTACAACGCCTTGTTGTTTACTAGTATTCTAGCACATTTCAAGGAGAATGGCTACCCTATTTTCATGTTTTTTCCTGTTATCCGACGACTTTTGCGCTCCGGATCAAACAATTCACGCAAAAAGAATTGCTTTTCCCGCCGCATCCAGATATACTATACTCATCCTGACGCTATAAATTAAGGAGTTGTTGATCCGATGCTGACCCTCTTTCCCAAGTTTAAGACGCGGCTGATCCTGTTTGAAGGGCTGTTTGTCGCGCTGATGGCGGCGCTCTATCTGCTCAAGCCGACGATGAACCCGATTGCGATGATCCTGATGCTGATTGTCGGCTGTCTGTTCATCGCCGCCGCGCAGTACATCAACGCCGCGAACACGCACAGCCGCCAGCTCAACCGGCTGTACAACCAGCTTGACGTGGACGGCTTTTTGAAGGAATACGAGCCGCACCTCCATCAGAACCCGAAGAACCCCAACCTGTATATGATGGTTCGGCTGCACCTGTCCAACGCCTATGCCGCGCAGGGGCGCTTTGACGACGCGATGAAGCTGCTGGCCGCCACGGAGATTCGGGAAGGCAAAAAGCCCGAGCAGGCGCTGATGAGCCGCTTTGCCGTCACCAGCAACCTGTGCTACTGCGCCGAACAGATGGGCGATCTCGACGCGGCGAAAAAATACCTCGACGAGCTGCACGGCTACAAGAAGCAGCTCGAGGCGATTCAGGAGACGAAAAAGCCCAAGCAGCGCATGGCTTTCTCCTGCGAGCTGAACGACCAGTGCATGAAGCTGCTCTCCACCGGCAAATGCGACATTCAGGCGCTCAAAACGCAGGTGCAGCAGAACAACACCCAGCAGCTCCACCGCATCACCACCTCGCTGTGGATTGCGCGCGCCTATCTGGCCGAGCAGAACCGCCGCGAGGCCGAGAACATCCTCCAGCAGATCGTCAAGCTCGCGCCCGATCTCTACCCCGGCCGGGAGGCCGCCCGCCTGCTCGCCGAGCTGCCCGCCAAGGCGGAAGGCTGATTGTTCGTCTCTCCTTTTCAGCGCTCCGCGCCCCTCGCTTTTGCGATTTCGGCGCGGGGCGCTGTTTTTTGCCGAAAATCGTCTTTTTCTGTAAAAAAGGGGTTGCTTTTTCCCGTCGGCCATGATATAATCCTTTTCGCGTTGAGCAATCAAGCACCTTTAGCTCAGTTGGTAGAGCACCTGACTCTTAATCAGGGTGCCCAGGGTTCGAGCCCCTGAAGGTGCACCATACAAACACAATTCGGGTTTATTCCGGATTGTCATGCACCTTTAGCTCAGTTGGTAGAGCACCTGACTCTTAATCAGGGTGCCCAGGGTTCGAGCCCCTGAAGGTGCACCATACAAACACAATTCGGGTTTATTCCGGATTGTCATGCACCTTTAGCTCAGTTGGTAGAGCACCTGACTCTTAATCAGGGTGCCCAGGGTT
>ERZ825896.1421-NODE-1421-length-26645-cov-4.284355_pt1 | contig 26645 bp, 13 predicted proteins | sample MGYA00519858_ERZ825896 | MGnify/ENA primary metagenome ERZ825896 (study PRJEB31778, sample SAMEA3449214) | human gut metagenome | biome: human gut; feature: human-associated habitat; material: faeces | place: United Kingdom | collected 2010/2012 ...
TAAAACCGATCTTTTTAGAATCGCGCACAGTTTTTGCCCAGCCGCAGACAGTAACCTTAGTACCATCCGCAGGGGTAGCTGTGTACAGCGATGCAAGTTCCGTTCTCTGCATGGAAATTCCTCTCCTCTATAACAATAATTATATTTATTATAACTAGTGTTGCAGGAAAAGTAAAGAACTGATTTTTACGGCTGCTGTCCGCCCAGCAGCTCCGCCAACGCCAGCGCAGCGAATTCCCCGGCCCGGAGGGCCTCCTCCAGCGTATTTCCGTGGCCGCCGATCTCGATCAGCAAACTGCCGGTGGTCAAATCCTGGTTGTAAAACCGGTAGCCGCACAACACCGGCCGCGTCAGGCCGGGAAAGCGGCTCTCCATGGCTTCCTCCCAGGCGGCGGCAAAGCGCAGGTTCAGCCGCCAGTTGGGCAGGCTGATGGTGCTGCCGTTGTCGCACCCGGCAATGATCATCACCTGGGCGGTGCTTGCGCCGTCGATGGTGCACACCGGCTTGACCAGCGTGCCGTCGGCATCCTCGATGGCATCCCGGTGGACGTCCAGCACCACTTTGATCGACGGATACTGCCGCAGATACTCCTGGGCCGTGGCGCGGCTGCGGTCGTAACTCTCGGTGTAGCTGGGGGAATCGTGCAGCGTTTCGTCGTGCAGCGTGTGGATGCCCGCCGCGTTCAGCACCTCGGCCATGCGGGCACCCACGGCGCACATGTTCAGCGCGGTGTTGCGGGTACGGGCGGCAGCACTGCGGTCGTATAGTAAATCGGGCCAGGTCTGGTAGGTCTCGGTGGCGTGGGTGTGCAGGATCAAAACCTGCGGCTCATCGCTGTTTAGTTCCACGGCAAAAGGCAGGTTGGCGGTGGTCACCGCCGCCCGCAGGTCGGCGTCGGCACAGGCGGTGCTGTTGCGGATGCTGCCCGCCGAAAGTGAGATGCTGCCCTCTCCCCTGCCGTGGCGGAACTGCTCGGCCCGGATAAGCCCGGCGTCCTCGATTTGCGGTGCGGTGCTGGGCTGCGGTGTAGGGCTTGGTTCCGGCGTGGGCGAAGCTGTGGGCGTTGGCGCCGGGGCCGGCGCAGGCGTAGGCTGTACCGGTGCCGTTGTGGGTATGGGCTGCGGCCCGGGGCGCGGCAGGGCGCAGGCCACTGCGGCCGCCGGGGACTGCATGGCCAGCAAGGCATGCTGCAAAATAGCCCGCTCCGGCAGGCAGGCCGCTGCCGCCAGCACCGAGGCGCAGGACGCGGCAAACACCACCCCGCCCGCCAGCCAGGCGGCGGCACGGTGCATAAAATCCATGCGGGCACCCCCTTTCCCAACCAATTTATGCGAAAAATCCGATTTTCATGAAGTTTTTTTTGAAAAACACTTGCAAGACCGAAAAAAATGTGGTAGGATAACTTGTACTGTTATGGGGAACCAAGGAGGTGGAACGAATGCCTAACATTAAGTCTCAGAAGGATCGTGTTGTCCAGTCTCAGAAGGAGGCCATGGCCAACAAGGTCGTCAAGTCCAACCTGAAAACAGTGATCAAGAAGGCAGACGCTGCCATCGTCAGCAACGCCGCTGATAAGGACGCTGTTATGAAAGCCGCTGTCTCTGCTATCGACTCTGCCAAGAGCAAGGGTGTCATCCATAAGAACACCGCTGCCCGTAAGGTCAGCCGTCTGGCTAAGCGCGCTAACAAGGCCGCTCAGTAATTGATCGCATGAACAATGCCCGCCGAGAAATCGACGGGCATTTTCATTTTTATATGGAGTTTGTAGTGGATTGTAGGGGCTGATGCAAGCATCAGCCCCTACAGGACGAATTGTGCCTTCAGAGCGAATCTTTATGTCATCATTTCATCTCAAACAGCGCTTTCTTCTTCATCCAGTAATACACCCCGCCCACGGCGTCGGCCAAAAACCAGCCGATAGGCACGCTCCACCAGATGCCTGTCACCCCGATTGCCGGGATGGCGGACAGCGCATAGGCCAGCACCACGCGGGTGCCCAGGGATACCACCGTCAGCACCACCGACATACCGGGCCGCCCCACAGCGCGGTACAGCCCGTAGAACAGGAACAGACAGCCGATGCCCGCATAGAACGCGCCCTCAATGCGCAGGTAGCGCACGCCCTCGATGATGACGGCGGTCTCCGAGCCGTCGATAAAAATACGCATCAGCAGCGCGGCAAACACAAACACCAGTGCGCTGACCGCGATGCTGAACCCGATGGCCGCCGCAAACGCGCCCCGTATTCCCTTGTGGATGCGGTCAGTCTTTTGCGCGCCGTAGTTCTGGGCAATAAAGATGGAGAACGCATTGCCGAAATCCTGCACCGGCAGATAGGCAAAGGCGTCGATTTTGACCGCCGCTGCAAACGCCGCCATGACCACCGTGCCAAAGCTGTTGACCAACCCCTGCACGGCCAAGATCCCTAAGTTCATGATGGATTGCTGGATGCAGGTCAGCGCCGAGAACCCGGCGATCTCCTTCATGCGGTTGGCCTTGAACTTGCTGTGGGCAGCCTGCCGCACCAGCGGGAACCGCACCCAGGTGTACACGGAAATGCCCACGCCGGAGACATACTGCGCAATGACCGTCGCCTCGGCCGCGCCGCCCACACCGCGCCCCAGTCCGCAGACGAACCACAGGTCCAGCGCGATGTTCAGCCCGGCGGACAGCGCCAGAAACAGCAGCGGTACCATCGAGTTGCCCAGCGCCCGCAGCAGAGAGGCAAAGTAGTTGTACAGGAAAATCGCCGCCAGCCCGGCAAACACGATCTTTAAGTAAGTGCGCATCAGCGGCGCAATCTCGGCGGGCAGGCGCAGGAACCAGATAATGCCCTCAAAACCCAGGTACACCGCGCCGGTCAGCACGGCGGTCACGATGGCCAGCAGCACAAAGGCGGCCAAAACACCCTCCCGCAGGCCGGTGTCGTCCTTTTGGCCAAACTTGATGGAAAACACCGTGCCGCTGCCCATGGCCAGCCCCAGCAAAATGGACGTGAGAAAGGTCATCAGCGTAAAGGCCGAGCCGACCGCCGCCAGCGCGTTGGTGCCGATGAACCGCCCGACAACCAACGTATCAGCGATATTATAGCATTGCTGCAGCAGGTCGCCTAAAATCATGGGCACCGCAAACCGCAGCATCGTGGGCATAACAGGCCCCTGGGTAAGTTGCTTTTGCATGGGAGTGGGTTCCTCTTTTCCTACAAATACACTTTTTCCAGTATACCACAAAGCTGCATAAAAAGCGAATTTTATTAAGGAAAGCGCCCTGCCTGCCCGGCAGAGCGCCTATAACGGCAAAATTTAAGGCAATACCGCACAATTCTAAGTGCCGATACGGCGAGCGAGGTGCGGCAGCTGCTAAGCCAAAAGCGCAGATAATACTTTGTGTATTATCGAGCATTTTGGCAACGCTGATGCCGTGCCGTAGCCGCTGGAGCGGTGCTTAAGCCGTAAGGCGGGAATTGTGCGGTGTTGCCCAAGGTCAGGCCGCCGGGGCGGCGTTTTCGGGGGTAACGGGGGTATCCTCTGCCCCGGGGTCGTTGGCCGGGGGCGTGGGGTCCGTCTCCCCTGCCCGGCCCGTGCTTTGTGCGGGCCGGGGGTCGGCTTCCGCCATGGCGAACACCGGGCGGGCGGCATCCTCGGTCATGGCCTGGCCCTCTGTGCGCAGGGAGACTTCCAGCCGGTCGGAATCGACGGTCTTTTCGCCGTTACCCACAGCCCAGATGGTGACCTTTTCGGTGTACTTCTCCAGTGCTCTGGTCTCGTCGTTGTCGCCGTCGGCGCGCTGGGTCATATCAGGCAGGGTAAGGCGGTAGCCCAGGGAATAATCGGTCATCTCGGCCTGGCGCAGGGCAGGCACGGTCTTGATGCGGTAGCTGGGGTTATCGTTGTCGATAGCGTGGTGGCCGGTCAGCGTGATGGGCTGGCTGACCAGCTCCGTCACTTCGGACGTCGTACCGTCATCATTCGTCACTGTGCGGGTCACCTGCACAATGCTCAAATCGTACCAGACATACTCATCCTCGGTGCCCTCGTTTGCAATGTTGCGGGCGGCCTCGGTGATGTCCAGCCAGTTGGCCGGGTCGTTTTCGTCCGAGCCAAACGGCAGTTTTTCCACCTTCAAAATATCGCCGCGGTGGGTCGTTATGGTTTGCGTACCATCGTCATTTTCCGTTACCACATCCGCCGGGGCCACGGTAAAGCGGATGTCGTAGCCTTCCTCGTTCGGGTCGTCAGCGGGCATATCCGCGGCAGGCGTCACGTGGAAGCGGTACTTCTCGGCAAAGTTGCGGGTGGTGCCGTCGGTATCGGTGTACTCGTTGACGGCAGGCCACTGCACAGCGTACTGGTGGATGGTGATCTCTGCGCTGTCAGGTTTCCAGGCTTCGCCCTCGGTGCCGTACAGCTTGCCCTCCACCGTGGATTCCACCGAGGTCACGCTGAGAACGCCGTCTTTTTCCGGCTTGTCCAGCTGGATCTTGGGCAGGTGCAAAGCGCCTGCGGCCCCGGCATAATCGTCCGGCACGTAGAACTTCCAGGAGGAGGAGGTAGCTGCCGTCTCGCTGTTGGCCACCATGGCGCGCAGGGCGGGCAGCAGGTAGCGGTTGGCGTCGGCGGGCTGCATGGTAAAAGCGTTGGCGTTGGGCGTGACCGTGTAGGACACGGTGGTGCCATCGCCGCTGACCTGGGTCTCGCTGCCCACGGTCTTGGAGGCTTCGGGGATCATCAGCGTTGCCTTATCCTCACGCAGGGCGGCATTCAGGGCGTCCAGGTTTTCTTTGGTGGGGTCGTCCATCCAGGTCTTGGCCTTGGCGCAGGCGTCGATGTAGCCGGCCTCATCATCAAACAAATAGCCGGTAAAGAAGTAGCTGGCGGCGTCGGCCTTGTCCACCGTCATCCGGATGGTCAGGTCATTGCAGAAAGCGTTCATCAGCGGCAGGGCGTCATTGACGGCCTTGCCCGTCCAGGTAAAGTCCACCTTGCGGATGGCCGGGGCCTCGGTGCGTTGGATGATGGTCTGCGGGTCGCTGACCTCGCCGTTGGGGCTGCGCAGCACGGTGGTGTCGCCGTCTGCCGGGCAGGCCACCACGTAGAACACCAGCGTTTCGCCCTGGTAAGCTTCCAGGTCCACGATGGTCTGGGTGTCTTTGATGAGCGTGGTGCTGTCGCCATCCGCCGGGTGCAGCTTAAAGGCTTCGCCCAGGGTGGTGCCGGCGGCGTTGGTGGTCTGCACCTGTGCCCACAGCTCATAGTGGTCCACGCGTTCATCCGAGACGGCAGGCCAGCTGATTTGATAGCGGGTCTGTTCGGCATTGCTGGTATCCACGGGGAACACCTGGCCGGGCTCGCCCACCTGCTGCAGGCGGCGCAGCACGGTATAGACGGCGGTGTCGGCTGCGCCGATGCCCTGGGTGGTGCCGGTGGTATCGCGGGTGACGCGCAGGCGCACTTTATCAAAGCGCCAGCTGTTGCTGCCGCCCGCAAGGTCGGTATCGATAGGGAGGGTGTAGCTGTAGGTGCCGTCCTTATACTGGACTTTGCTGTTGGCATCATCCGGCAGGGTGATGGTCTCCTCCGCCGTAGAAATCACATTGCCGTTTTCATCTCTGGTTTCGGTCACACCGTACAGCGTCAGCTTATACTTGGTGTTGCCGCCGCTGGCAGCCGCCTCGCCGGGTTGGGTCCAGGTAAAGGTGTAGGCCAGCTGGTTGTCGTTGGCCAGCTTGTCGGCGTCGTAATTCAGGTACAGGTCGCCATCGGCAGGCACGCCCGTCAACTTCGGGGCCTGGGCCACGGTAATGTTGTTTTGTTCAAAAATGACCTGGTTCGCGGCATAGCCAGCCCAGTTGCTGTAGTCTGTCAGATTCTGGCTTACAAAATACAGCGGGGTCAGGTTGGCAAAGCTGTAGCCGTTGCTTTCCCGCACGATTTCCAGGCCGCCATACCAGGACGCCGGGCGGGCGGGAGAGGAAGCCTGCAGCTTGGCCAGAGCTTCGGCATCGGCAGCATCCCAACGGGTGACCACATCCCCCAAACCGCTGGTGACCGGCACAGCCACGACCGTCCAGTTATCATAGTTGGTCAGGGTGTCGTCCGGCAGGTTATTGAAGGTAAAGGTAGTGCTGCTGTTGGGCACAACGTTCTGGCGTGCAGCCAGCGTGATGTACTGGCCTTTGAGATAGACATTTTCGCCGTTCAGCGTGACGGCCTCATCGCCCAAGTAGCGGCCCATGAGCATGACGCGGTAGGTTGGCTGTGTGCCGCTGACGCTGGCGGTAAAGTTCAGCGTAACCGTTACGGTCAGGTCGTCGATGGTAGCGCCGGTAATTTCGACATTTTGGGCAGCAAGTCTGCCCTCGGCCAGGCCGGAGTTGCTGTTGCCCCATGTGTTGTCGCCGGGAACCACGACCCAGGAGACCGGCATATACACCGTCTCGTCATACTGGCCGGAACGCATCCAGCGCTGGTCACTGCTGGTGGCTTCCGCCGTCATACGCTGGCTGCTGCCAAGTCTCTCCGAAATGCGTTTGGGCGTGGTATTCCCGTTGCTGAACCGGTAGGTGTCGCCGTTATCGCCGCCGACCTTGACTGTGACGCTCCAATCGGCCAGGCCGCTGTCCTGCATCAACGTATCGTATTCATCGGCATTGGTCAGCACCAGCTTTTGGCTGAACTGAACATGGCCGCCCTCCTCCGGCGTGGGCATCAGGCGAACCTCCAGCTCCGGCGTGGGCAGGGCGCGGACAAACTGCTGCCGGGCCGAAGCAGCTGCCGTGCCGGTACCCTTGCTGTTGACGCCGGCCACGCTGACCTTGAAATAGCGGCCCTTCCACTCGGCCTTACTTTCAAAGGTAAAGCGGGTGTCGTAGGCATCGGCCTCCAGCAGGGAGGTATTGCCGATACGGTCGCCGTTTTCATCGGTCTCGTAAACGGTGATATGGTAGTAGATGGCCGGGCTGCCGGTGGTGGGGGCATTCCAGGTCACGTTATAACGGCCGTAAATACTCTCGTTGCCGGAACCGGTAGCATCACTGCGTTCGATTTTCAGTCCTGTGGGGGCATCCGGGGTGCTGTTGTCCAGGATATTGCTGTAGTAGCGTTGGAGCACCTCATCGGTAATATCTTCCTTACTGGTCTTGTTGTCACCGTTGACGTCGTCGAAGAGGAGCAGGATCTTGCCGACATAGCCGACATTCCATTTCTCCGGCACAGGATACTGGGTCAGATCCTTGGCATCCGCTGCAAAGATATAACGCACAGACGAAGCTTCCGAGAAGCTTTGGCCCGGCAAGGTGGTAATATACGAGCTGCTCTTTTTTACAGCCTGCATCGAGACGACCGGTCTGCCATCGCTTGAAATCTTTGGCAGCATCGCAAAGAAGTGATAGAAGTTGTCGCTATCCTGGGCGGCGTTGGCACCGCTGTCCACACCGGCATACAGGCGATGCGCGTTTACGGCGGTAGTCGCACCGCCGCCTTCTTCGCTTTCATTGGTACCCTGGCTCCATCCCCCTGTAGCTTTGGTGCGGCCCAGGCCCTCTTGCAGCCCCTTAATGCCGGAATAGCCATCGAAGCTCTTATCCAGCTGCATGTAGTAGTTGTTGGAACCGGTCAGTCTTTCATTGGCTGTATGGCGATAGGCAATCGGGTACCAGATGCTGCCCGTATTGTTCTTGCTTTTATACAAGGCAAAACAATTGGTGATGGTCGTTTTCTTGTTAGAGGTGCTGCCGTTGCCGCGGTTGCCCCAGATGCCAGCTGAACGGATGGGGCCCCACATTTCGGTGCAATAGTTACGGCAGCGGTCAATGTTGACCTCAACGTTGGGGATAGCCGCCCACGGACCAATATAGCAGAAGATGCCGACAGACATCGACTGTGCCTGTAGTTCGACATTGGAGCCGTTGACGCACTCGATCACGTTGATGGTCATGGCATCGTTGTTATGGTCATTCGCCAGCTGTACCTTACCAAAAACGCCGCCTACGTCGTTTGCACCATTGGTCATCTTTTTTACGCTGCCATAGTTGCTGCAGCGATACAGGTTGGCCGCCGTACCGGCAACAGGATTATTGAAGTAACCTGCCACGCCGCCAACGGTGCCGGAGCTTTCGCCGTTGTTGGAGTTGGTGGTGATCTCGCCAAAGTTATAGCAGTTGGTCAGCGTACCGCCGTAGCTGAGCCAGTAGGCCAGCACACCACCCGCGTTGTTGGAGCGGCTGTTGAACACCGTGCCAATATTGATACATTTTTCCAGCGTCCAGCGGTCGCCGGTGCGGTTTTCCTGCGTACCAATAACGCCGCCTACATAGTTATCTGCTGCATTGTCACCTTTGGTGGTAGCATAGCGGTCATTATTAGCGTTGATATTGTCATCCGCCGTTCCCCGCGTGCCGCGCACAAAGCGGCGCACGGCGGCAAAGTTGACCAGGCCGCTGGTGGAATCCGCATTGGATTCGTTCTGGCCGATGACGCCGCCCGCGGCGCCCCAGCTCTGGTTGATGTTATCGGCGTAGACGAACCACTGGCCGCTGGCACTGTTGGTGATCTGGCCGGTGACATCGTTAAAGCCGGTGATGCCGCCCAGGTAACCGTCGGCCAGGCCGTTGCCATGGCTGGTGCTGCCCCGCAGCAAGACCAGCAGCTGGTTGACGCTGCGGTTGGTATAAACTGTATTATAGTTTTTATCGCCATAGGTCAGGGTATCAAAGCCCTGCATGGCCTTAAAGTCGATCTGCAGTTTTTTCTCTGCATCACCGCTGGCCTTGCCGGTCAGTACGCGGACCATCTGGTTCAGGTTGGCGTTCTGTTTGTCGGTGTCTACCACTTGGGCAGTGACTTTGTTGCCGTTTTCGTCGGTGGTGGTCTCGTCTTTATAGGGCACATCCAGCCAGGCGTTGATCTGCTTTACAAGGGGCTGTGTATCCAGGCCGCCGCTGGTGGAGATGCTGCCGCTGTTGGAGCCGGCCACGCCGCCCACAAAGCCGCTGCGGGCGGTGATGATACTACCCGTTTTGTCTTTGGTGCCGACGGTGCTGCCGGTGATCTCGCCGCGGTTGCGGCCCACGATACCGCCGATATGGGCGGCGCTGTTCATCTTGGTGGCAGCGTCCTGGCTGGCGCCCACGTTGGAGGCACCCTGCACTTTCAGCTCGATATAGCCGACCTTGCAGTCCTTCACCTTGCCGGTGGCGGCGGCAGTGCCGTCGGTGTTATACACCACGTCGTTGCTGCCCACGATGCCGCCCACGGTGCTGCCCACGGTGGTAAAGCCGTTATCCTTACCGATGGCGCCCGTATAGCTACACTTACTTAGGGTGCCGCTGCTGCTGCCAGCAACGCCGCCCAGGTTGAGATATTTTGCCATGCTGTCCTGCAGGTTGGTGCTTACGGTCACGTTCTCAGCCGTGCCGGTGTTTTCGCCCAGCGCGCCGCCCGCCGCGACAGTGCTGTCGACGGCCGTCAGGTTGGCAAGGCTGAGAGAACCGGCATCGACCTTACTATTTGTAACCTCACCCGCGTTATAGCCGACCAGGCCGCCCACCCGGGTAGCCGGGCCGTACAGGCGCACGTCGCCGCCGAAACTTGCCATATTGAACAGGTTCGCATCGCTGATCACTGCACCGGCTTCGTTGCAGGCTGTAATGCCGCCGATGGCGTCCGACGTGCCGCGAATATCCGAGCCGTAGACCCGGGACATTGTGATGCTGCCGTAGTTATGGGCGGTCACGCCGCCGGCTTCGCCGTTGGCTGCTGTAACGCTGCCGTTCATGGTAACGATCTCCAGCTTACCGCCGACCTCGTTGCAGCCGGCGATGCCGCCTGCAAAGCCACCGCCGGTATACAGCACACGGTTGCCGCTGGCTGCGTGCATGCAGCCGTAGATGCGGCCGCTGTTGCTGCCGGCAATGCCGCCCGCATACTGGTTTACCACCTGGATAGAGCCTGCGCGGTTCGTGGCGTTCTGGATCAGGCCCTCGTTGCGGCCTGCTACGCCGCCGCCCTGGGTGGTGGAGGAAACGGTCGTGCCGTTTTGCACGGTGATGGATATGCTGCCCGGGTCCGTCGGGTCCTGGCCAATCGTACCAGATGCCGCATTCAAGCCCGCCACACCGCCGGTCTGGGTGGTGCCGCTGACTTTTACCGTCACGCTCCTGGCGGTGACGGTGCCCAGGTTATAGCCTGCCACACCGCCGGTGGCGGTGATGCCGTAGACATTGCCGCTGGCATTTTCCAGCGTAATAACGCCGGATTTACTGTTATAACCGGCCACGCCGCCGATGTCCAGCCCGCCGCGGATGCTGCTGCTTTCCGCCGGGGCGGAGTTGGTGATGGTGCCGTTGTTGATGCCCGCGATGCCGCCCAGGTAGCGGTAGCCCTCCTGCTGGCTGCCCATGGAGTTGACCATCCGGCCGCCAGTGATGGTGCCGTTGTTGACGCCGGTCAGGCCGCCTGCGGCCACGGGGTGCTGCACGCCGCCGTAGTTGGTGCAATGATTCAGCGTGGTTTTGGCCGTAGTGCAGCCGATGATGCCGCCCGCAAAGTAGCCGTTGTGGTCGGGGTCCAGCTCGCCCAGCGAGACACCGCTGTCCAGCCTGTAGGCCCCGCCGTTGGCCGCGTCAGCCCTGGGGCTGAGGGCCAGGCCGCCGTAGGACTGTGCCTGGCTCTGGTTGCCGTTGCTGGCGTTTTCCAGCGTGAGGGTGGTGTCGGCTGCGTTGTAGCCGATGATGCCGCCCACGTAGGCGTTGGCGTAAATGTTGAACTGGTTGCTCAGGCTCGTCAGGGTGATGGCGCTGCCGCTAGGGTTCAGCTTCGGCTCGTCGAGGGCGTTGCCGCTGCTGAACTTAGGCAGCAAGGTCTGCAGGTCGGCCGCGATGGTGCCGTTCTTGTTCTGCAGGGCGTTTTTCAGCGTATCTGCGTTGACTACGCGGTTGTAGCCGATCATACCGCCCGCCACGCCGTCGGTCACGATGCGTCCGGTGCCGATGGTGGCGGCATTGGCCGCCGCGCCGCCGGCGTTGACAAATTTGAATTCGTTTGCGGGCAGGTTGGCGCCGATGACGCCGCCCACAAAGTGGACGCCCTCGATGCGGTTGGCGCTGACCTGCACAGTGGGCAGGCTGGCCGCGCCGTTCAGGCCGATGACGCCGCCCACGCAGTCGCCGGTGGCCACGATGGTGCCGGTGACGCTGAGGATGGTGGCTTGGCTGTTTGTGATGGTGGCGGTGGCGTCGTTGTAGCCCGCCACGCCGCCTACAAAGCTGCCGCCGTACAGCACCGCACCCAGGACCGCGCCCTTGTCGGACTCGGCCTGCCAGCTGATCTGACCGTGGGTGCCGTTGCAGCCGGCCACGCCGCCCACGAAATCGGCATAGCGGGGGGTGCCGTCCCCGGTCTGGCTCAACTGCTGCAGCAGCGCAATCTTGTTTTTATCCGTTACCTCAACAGTAGACATACTGTTGACGCTGTCCACCAGTTTGGCGGTCTCGTTTTTGGCGAGGGCCGCGCTGTCCTGCTTGCCCCAGGCAGCATCGTTGACGCCCGCAATGCCGCCCACGTAGGCCGCATTGGCGCCCAGGCCTGCCACCAGGCCCTTGTTGGTCATGTTTTCGATGGTGCTGTTCAGACCGTTGACCGAGACGATACCGCCCACGTAACGGTTGCCGAACACATAGCTGTTGTTGGTGCCGCCGCTGGTGTACAGGTTGCTGCCCACAAAACCGCCGACAAAGCCGCCCACGAAGCTGCGGCCCAGCACATACCCGGACTCGGTGTAGCAGTTGGTCATCTGGACATCGCGGCCAAAGCCCACCAGGCCGCCGACAAAGTCGCCCTTGAGGGGGCTGTTCTCGTTCAACGTACCGTCGGCGTTATAGCCCGCCTGCACAAGGTTGGTCAGGGTCGTCTCGCTCAGGCCGCTGCGGGTGGCGCTGTGGCACTTATCCAGTACAAGGCTGCGCGCATAGCCCGCAATGCCGCCGAAGAACTGGCCCAGCACGCGGCTTTGGCCTGCGGTACTGCCCTGGTAGTTGGCCCCGGCCAGCACGGTGCCCTGGTTGGCCAGGCCGGTCAGGGTTTTGGCGTTGCTGTCGTTCTCGGTGGTGGCGTACAGGTTGCCCGTGATGCCGCCCACGAAGGCATTGCCCACCACGGTGGACTTGTTGGTGATGTCCTTAAGGTTTTCGGCGTTCCCGGTGCCGGTCAGGTTGGTGGCGTCCAGTACACCGGCCACGCCGCCCACGCCCACGGCGCGCCAAAGGGTCTGGCTCTCGTTTTCGTTGGCGATGGCGTTATAGCGTGCTTTTTCTGCTGTATCGGCGCTGGTGCCGGTATCCGCACCGCTGTTGTTGGCGGCGTCCTCATCCTGGAAGATGCCCGCCACGGTGACGTTCTGGTCCAGCGTCAGGCCGGTGAGTTTGGCGCCGGTTTCGGGCATGGCAAAGCCGACGAGCCCGCCGATGCCGTGGGGTTCGTCTTTGTACAAGGTGCCGTCCACCCGGTTCACGCCGGTGGTCTTGCTGCTGAAGGTCAGCACAGCGGTGACCTTGGCCTCAGCGCCTCGGCGGCTGCTGCGGTCGACGGTGCAGTTGGTCAGGCTGCCGGTGTCCACGCCCGCCAGCGCGCCCACCGACCAGATCTCGGTGCGGTAGTCGGGGTCGGTATCGGCCAGGGCCTGCAGGTATTGGGTGCCGTTAGCATCCATCGCCATGGCGGTGTCGGCGTTTTGCCCGCCTGCGGATCTGACCTCGGCGTTGATCTGCACATCGGGGTCGCGCAGGGTGATATTTTTCAGTGTACCGTTGTTTTCACCCACCAGGCCTAGGTAGTGGTCGCGGGCCTTGTAGGCAGCTTCACCGGCATATTTCCGCTCCACGGCAGCGATAGAACTGCCCCGCAATTGCAGGTTGCTGATGACCACTTGCCCGCTGCCGCCGGTGCTGCCGTTGAGGGTGACGTCCTTGCCGATGGCGGGGATGGTGGGCCAGGCCACGACCTCGCCGGTGCGGCTGGGCACCTTGGCCACAGGCTCCGCGTTCTTCTTCTCGGGCGAGCAGTAGACGGTGACGCCGCCGTCGGTCCAATCCAGGGCGGTGTTTTTACCCGTAAAGGCATATTCGCCGCTATTTACCCAGCGCAGGTTGTACAGGTGGCGGAAGTATTTCAACGTGCCGCTGCTTGCCTTGCTGCCTGCGGCAAACAATGTATTTTCGGTATTGGACTGCTGCGGTTTGCTTTCGGTATAAAGATCCTGAAAGTTCGCGTTAGGACGTGCTTTCATCTTAACGTAAACATCTTTAGGAGCATTGTCCGTCAGGCGTGTAATGCTGAACAGGGTGGTCTTGGTGGAGCTCAGGTCGGCGCCGTCATTTTCGGCGGCACGCAGCAGGTTGGCGTCGCACATGGCGTCCAGCGTCAGGATAAAGCGGCCCTTGCTGTAGCTGAGGGGGAAGGTGTAGTCCTGGTACGTTTCGCTCCAGCCGTTTCCCTCAGCGTTGGGCCGGTACACCTTGATCTGGGCGTTGTTGTGGGTGGGGTCGGCAAGGACGCGGCTCCACTCGATCTCCAGCTTAAAGAGGGGCGCATTGGTCGTTGCATCGTAGAATTCAGCGTCATAAATGGTGTCGATGTCGCCGTTTTTGCTGTTGCCGCTCCAGTTTAAGGTCAGGGTCTCGTTGTTGATGAGCTGCGGGTTTTTGACTTTCAAGCGGGTCTGGCTCAGGGCCACCACGTTGACGGTGTCCTCGGCCGAGTAGTAGCCCACCAGCGAATCACCGCGGCGGTGGCCGAAGCTGCGGTCGTCAATAAGCATCGCGCCGTCGGCACCGTCATCAGAGGCAAAGCGCAGCTTATCGGACGCTGTATCGTAAAAAGCAGAGTAGACCTGCCCGGTCAGGCTGTCCACCTCCACCACAATGGACGCGTTGAAAAGCGACTCATCGTAGACGTAGGGGTCCAACAGGCCGCGCACCATCCTGCTGGCGTCGCTGTCGGGGTTCGCCTTATCATAGTACAACGCGTAGATCTGGCTGTTGAAGGCATTGGCTTTTTCCGCGGCTCCGTCACCGAACTGTTCGCTCAATCCATCAGCGCTGAAGTGGTCGCCCAGCGTGCCGACTTCGCGCAGCTCCGTCAAAAATGTATCCATATCGCCGCTGGTATCCTTGCGGGTCAGGGCGATCTGGGCGGTCTGGAACACGGTGCGGGCGCCGGATTCGTTATGTTCGAACCGGGCCAGGCGGACATAGGCGATCAGCCCGGTGCCCGCCAGGGCAGCCAGGATGCCAAGAATGAGCAGCACGACCATCAGCTCCACCATCGTGAAGCCCCGGGCGGTGCGCAGTTTTTGTTTGATTTCCTTTATAATAGGCAGCACAAGTGTACCTCGTTTATATCCGGGCGGTCGACGAAAATCGACAGAATTTTCCAATATAAGTAGGTTCATTATAGTATAACAATTTACAAGTTGCAAGAGGAAATATGGTAGTTTGCCTTGGCGGCGGGCACTAATTGTAGGGCTGCCCCTTGCCGCCGGCCAAGAAATTCCGTTCTTATATAACATAAAATTTGTCGAATCGCCTTGCATATTGTCGCAAGGTACAGTATACTTTAGTCTGTATAAAAAAATCCAACGGAAGGGGGGCGGCGGGATGCTGTCTGATCGTATCGGCGCGAAAGTCCGGGGTTCCCAGGATGCTCCGCCGCTCTCGATGGCGGAAAAGCTGCTGTTTGCGTTTTGCGCCGCCGCGCTGGTCTTCGTCTGCCTGGCCGGCTATACCCAGCTGGACCGCCAGGGCAAGGCCCGCGCCGCGCTGACCCAGGTCAAGGCCGCCCAGCTGGCCGCCCGCGCCGTGTCGGCCCAATGCTACTCTGCCGGTACGCCGTTTGCCGACCAATCCACCCACGATGGCTTCGCTGAGGGCATCGCCGGACAAATCGAGACCCTGGGCGCTCTGCCCGGCGCTGTGACTCTGCTGCAGATCAGCGAGGACGGCTACACCGTGGAGCAGCTGCTCTACGCCGAGGGCGACATGCGCGCGCTGTACGACGCCGAGACCGGCTATACTGTCTGGCGGGCCGAGCAGCGCATCCGCTTTGACAGATCGGAGGGCGCGTGATGCTGCTGGTGGAAGGTCTGCTGGGGCTCATCGCGTTTTTGCTGGGGGCCGCGCTGTTCAGCTTTATGAACGTCGTGGCCTGGCGGCTGCCCCGGGGTAAAAATCCGTTGACCGGCCGCAGTTTTTGCCCGCAATGCGGGGCTGCGCTCACCGCCGGGGATCTGGTTCCGGTGTTCAGCTGGCTATTCCTGCGCGGGCGGTGCCGCCACTGCAGGGCGCCCATCCCGGTGCGCTACCTGTTGGTGGAGCTGCTGGGCGGCGTGCTGGCGCTGGGCTGCCGTTGGCGGTTCGGCACGGCCTACATGCTGGGCGAGGGGCTGTTTGGCATGCGGTGGCAGGGGCTTCTGGCCCTGGCGCTCTGCGGCGTGCTGCTCAGCATCGCGCTGATCGATGCCGAGACCCAGCTTATCCCCAACCGGCTCAACGCCGCGGTGGCCGTGCTGGCGGTGCTCAACCTGCTGCTCTCCCCTGCCCGGTGGGCCGGGGCGCTCATCGGCATGGTGTGCATCAGCGTGCCGATGCTGCTGCTCTGCCTGGCGATCCCCGGCGCGTTCGGCGGCGGGGACATCAAGTTAATGGCCGCTGCCGGGCTGTTTTTGGGCTGGCAGCATACCCTGTTGGCGATGTTTTTTGGCATTTTGGGCGGCGGGTTTTACGGCATGTATCTGCTGGCCGTCCGCAAGGCCGACAAAAAAGACCACTTCGCATTTGGACCATTCCTCTGCGTCGGCATTGTGCTGGCGCTGCTTTTCGGCGATCCCGTGCTTGCATGGTACTGCCGGTTTTTATAACGTTTCATCGTAATTTCGGAGGTTTCCCATGCCGCGTTACCGCTACACAGCCACGGCGCTTTCGGGCAAGACACTGCACGGTGTCACCGAGGCCGCCAGCGCCGAAGCGCTGTACATCACCCTGCGGGAGCAAGACCTGTACATGACCGACGCCAAAGAGGTCGGCACCAATGCCAGCGTCTACCGCCCGCTGAAAACGCCGGAGCTGGCGGAGTTTTGCCGCAGCCTGGGCACACTGCTTTCGGCAGGTGTGCCGCTGGTGCGCGCGTTTCGCATCCTGGCGGACGAGCGCGGCCTGAACGCCCGCACCAAGCTGCTGTACAATACCTTATTAAAGGAGCTGCGCAAGGGCGTGCCGCTTTCCGACGCGATGCACCAGTGTGCGCCCGCTTTCCCGGAGCTGCTCATCGCCATGACCCGCAGCGCCGAGGGCACCGGCAGCATCGACGCCAGCTTTTTGCGCATGGGCCGCTACTACGACCGCGAGCACAAGGTCAACCAGCAGGTGGGCAACAGTTTGATGTACCCCATCATCCTGTCGGTCATGATCGTGGGTGTTATCGCTATTTTGATGGGCTTTGTGGTGCCCCAGTTCATGCCCATGTTTGAGCAGATGGATTCTCTGCCGCTGCCCACGGTAATTTTGTTTGCTGTATCGGACTTTGTTTCGGCCAACTGGGTGCTTATCATTTTAGTCGCAGCCTTTTTGGTGGTGGGCGGCCGCATCGCGCTGGCCCAGCCCGCCGTGCGCCGCCAGTGGGACCGCATGCAGCTGCATGCGCCCGTCATCGGCAAGCTGAACCAGAAGATCTGCACGGCCCGCTTCGCCCGCACGCTGTCCAACCTGTATTCCAGCGGTGTTCCCATCGTAGCTACGTTGATTGCCAGCCGCGACGCCGTGGGCAACCGCTGGATCATCAGCCAGTTTGACGAGGTGCTGGACAGGGTCCGCGCCGGCAACAGCCTGTCGGAATCGCTGGCACTGGTGGACGGCTTCGAGCAGTCGATGTCCTCCTCCATCGCCGTGGGCGAGGAGACCGGCAAGCTGGACGAGCTGCTGGCCACCATCAGCGAGACGCTGGACTTTGAGGCGGAGGTCGCCACCAAGCGGCTGGTAACGCTGCTGGAGCCCATCATGATCGTCATCATGGGCGTCATCGTGGCGTTCGTGGTGGTCGCCGTCATCCTGCCCATCTACCAGTCCTACGGCACGATCGGGCAGTCGAGTTCGACGTATTAACGTATACTTATAAAAGCCCCCCTGCGTGCCAGAGGGGGAACAGTGGCTGCGCGCAAGCGCAGACGGAGGGAGAGACAGTTCCACAAGCTGGCGATTCCCCAAATAAAAACGGTATCCTACTAAAGGAGAATGTCTATGCCCGTTTTAACCTCGCTTTATCTTTGCAACCGTACCGTGTATGCGGCGGTGGGCTCACCGACGGCGAATGGGGCCAAAATCACGGCGGCCTGCCAGACCGAACTGCCGGAGGGCTGCCTGATCAACGGCATCATCACCAACGAGGCCGAGCTGACCGCTGCGCTGCAAGGTTTTTTTGCCGCCAACGAGCTGCCCACCCAGCGTGTGGCGCTGGCGGTGGGCGGCAGCCAGTTCAACCACCGGGTGCTGACCCTGCCCCGCATGAGTGAAAAGAAGCGCGCGGCCGTGCTGACGCGGGAGTTTTCCACCGGCGGCGCCGACGTGACCGCCCCGCTGGACGACTACATGCTGCTTTCCACCGACAAAAAGACCAAGGCCGACACGGTGCTGGCCACCCGCGTGGAGAGCGCCGTGATCGAAACTTACATCAACCTGGCCGCAGCCTGCGGGCTGAAGCTGTACAGCATCGACCTGGCGCTGGCCGGGCAGATCAAGCTGGTGCGCGCCACCCCGGAGCTTGCCGGTAAGAGCTTTGTAATGTTGCAATTTGACGGTGATTCGCTGATTGCAGGGCTGTACGAAAAGGGGCAGTACAAATACTCCACCCGCAGCCGGTTGTTCAATCCCCGCGGGACCGAGGCTTCGGGCGCCGAGATCGGGCAGAAGCTTTCCGGTTTGGTCCAGTTCCAGACCGCTGCCAAGAGCGAGCACCCCATTAAGGCCGTTTATTTCGGCGGCAGCACCGCCGCTGACTTGGCTGTCTGTACGCCGGCTTGCCGGGCTTTGCAGTTGGAGGTTGCCGCCTACCCAGAGACGGAAAATATCAAGCTGCCGGAAGGCATCCGGCTGGCGGATATTACCTTGGCGGCCGGCAATTTGATTGGTCGTTGATTTTTTGTTCGCGTTCAGCGGAAGCCGCCACCATGCGGCGGCTTCCTTAATATAACAGCATACTGTTTTTAGGCCTTCCTTTTTGTGACCAAAAAGGAAGCGAAAAAGTCTCGCTGTTGCGAGGCAGCGAACCCCGCCCAAGGGGGGCACGCCCCCCTTGGAACCCCAAAATTGTGGTCAGCCGGTAAAAAAGCTAAAAATTGCAGGAGTGCTGCAATTTTCTTAACGCTTTTTCACCGTCTTCCATATTGACCCCTCCGGGGCCTAAAATCCTCTACGCCCATACCGTAGGGGCCGATGCTCGTCATCGGCCCGCATAGACAGGCGGCCACTTGCAGGGCGATGCAAGCATCGCCCCCTACACTTTAGCGAGACCGTATCCCGGTGTAGAGGAATCGGCGGCGGGCAGCCGCCAAACCAACCTTTGTTAAATTCTTAAGAGCGCGGCCCGCGGCGCGTAGCGACGCTTCGTGCGCAGCACGAACTAGCGCTCTTAAGCCGGGCCTCCCGCGCTATCGGAAGTAGCGGGGACCTTTTCGGTTCCTTTTGGGTCTCCAAAAGGAACACCTCAAAAGCAGGACGCCGTTGAATCGAGTGAAGCGCCGCATGGTGGCGCGCAACGGAAGCGGAAACCTAAAGAGAAGAAAGAACAATTTATTGTATTCCTCCCGCGACTATGGTATACTTGCCTTGTATATACTCGCAAAAGTGTACTAAAATTTGTAACGGGCGTGAGCCTGTTTTGGGAGGAAATCCCCTATGAAGCATCTCTCCTACCGCGAGCGGGCGTTTTTGCGCGGGCACCTCAACCGCGTGCGGCATGTTACGCTGGACCCCGACGGGCCGGGCGTCGTGCGCATCCACCTTATCCCCTGCACCAAGCCCGACCGCGATACGCCGTTTGTGGCCATTTTGAACGGCCAGGATATTCTGCCGCTCAACCTCAGCTGGGCCATTCTGCTGACCAACCTGATCGAGGCGCTGCAGCCCCACTCGGGGACCGAGTTAAAGGACTCCGACTGGTCGGCCATCAACGCCCAGGCAGTGGCGGCTACCCGTAAAATTTATCGTAAGACCGAACCTTTGCAGATCGAATCCGATTTGCAGCTGATGCTGGATACCCTTATCGCCGTGGCGCGGGGCAAGGAGCCGCCGCTGCACATCCAGCCGATCTCGCTGGCCCAGTACGCCCCCCGCATGGCCGCGCCCCACCGCATGGACCTGATGATCTCCACGATGGTGAAGGACAACGCCTGGCATTGCAATCAAAAATGTTTGCACTGCTACGCCGCCAACCAGCCCCTTTCCGCCGTGCCCGAAATGGACACCGACCAGTGGCTGGCGGTGATTGAAAAATGCCGCAGCATCGGCATACCGCAGCTGACTTTTACCGGCGGCGAGCCGACGCTGCGCCAGGATCTGGTCAAGCTGGTGCAGGCTGCGCAATGGTTTGTAACGCGGCTGAACACCAACGGCCGCATGCTGACCAGCGCCCTGTGCAAGGACCTGCGCGCTGCCAGCCTGGACGCAGTGCAAATTACGTTCTATTCTGCCGACGAGACCGTGCACAACGAGCTGGTGGGCGTGGACGGTTACACCGACACCGTGAACGGCATTAAGAACGCACTGGCCGCCGGCCTGAACGTGAGTTTGAACACGCCGCTCTGCCGCCTGAACAAAGATTATCGTGCTACCGTGGAATTTGCCCACAACCTGGGCATCCGGTACCTGACTTGCAGCGGGCTGATCCCGGCCGGCAACGCGGCGGAGTCGGCCAGCAAAAGCGTGCGGCTGACCCCCGAGGAGCTGACCGAGGTGCTGCGCCCTGCGATGGATTTTGCGCTTTCTCACGGCATGGAAGTGAACTTTACCAGCCCCGGCTGGCTGGACGAGGACACCCTGGCCGGGCTGGGATTTGCCCAGATCCCCAGCTGCGGCGCGTGCCTGAGCAACATGGCGGTGGCGCCCGACGGCACCGTGCTGCCCTGCCAGAGCTGGCTGACCGGCCACGGCTTGGGCCATATTTTGCGCACCCCGTGGAACCGCATCTGGCGAAGCCCGGAGTGCTGCGCGATCCGGACGGAGAGCGCCCGGATGAAGCGGCTGTGCCAGCTGGGGGATACCCCGATGCAGGAGGGTTTTTAAATGTTTCAGCGTAAGCGCTGGGGCGGTGTGGGGAAAGTTCCACGCGGCTTCGTATGCAGTTTTCTGTTATTGATTTTTGTTGCAGCGTCCCTGCTGTTCCCGCTGTCTGCCCGGGCGGAGAGCGGGCAGGCGGATTTGGACGGGCTGGCGCCGTATGCGGACGATGGGGATTTGGATTATATTCCCGACTACTTCGTCACGGTGGACCTGCGGGAGGATGGCTCGGCGGATATTGTCTACGACATCACCTGGCAGGTCATCGACGGCGACCAGACCGACTACCTCTCCTGGGTCAAGATCGGCCTGCCCAACGCCTACGCCGAGGACCTGACCCCGCTGACCGACACCATCTCCGATTTGCAGTACACCGGCGACGGCGGCAGCTACGCCAAGGTTGTGTTTGCACGGCGGTATTACTCGCCCGAGGTGGCCGCCCAAAACGGCGGCGAAAGCCGGGTGCGGTTCGCGTTCTCGGTGCATCAGAGCCACTTGTTTTCCTTGAATAGTGACGGTACAGCGACATTTGAGTTCACGCCCGGCTGGTTTGACGACCTGGTGGTGGAGCACATGCAGGTGCGCTGGCGCAGCGGCGACGGCTTTGTGGCCGACAACACCAGCGAGGAAGACGGCTACCTGATTTGGGACTTTGGCCCCATGGGCCACGGCCAGAGCGCCAACATCCACGTGACCGTGCCGGTGACGACGGCCGAGACCTTTGACCCCGACGCCCAGCTGACGGCGGCGGATTACGACGACGGCGGCATGACCGCCGATGAGATGATCGGCATCCTGACGGTGGTGATCGGGCTGCTGATTTTTGCCGCAGCACTGATTATTATTGTCGGCTCGATGACACCGGACTGGGGCGGCGGCTTCGGCAGCGGGCTGGACCCGGACGACTGGTTCTGGTACACCAACGGCGTACACACCATCCATGTGGCCCGCACCGCACCGCCCCCCAAGGGCTACACCCGCACCGACCCGCCGAAAAATTACCATACCGGCGGCGGTTCTTCCCGCGGCGGCGGCGTGGGGCGGCACAACAGCGGGTGCGCTTCCAGCTGCGCCTGCGCCTGTGCTTCCAGCTGCGCGTGTGCCTGCGCCTGTGCGGGCGGCGGCCGTGCCGGATGCACTGCAAAAGATTTTTACACGTACAAACTGCCCCATAAGGCGGACCGGGAGGATGACCAATGAGCCTGGAAGATCAGTATGATGCCTGGGTGCGCGGCCTGATGGGCGGTAAAAAATACGCCGCTACGTCGAAACAGGCCGAGGAGGCCAGCGACGCCGTGCAGCAGATGCAGGCAAGCCTGGACGCGCTGACCGCGGCCCAAAAGCGGCAGAGTGCGGCAGGCTCGGCGCTGGATGCTGTGCAAAAAGCGGGCGCTGCCACCGCCGAGAGCGTGCGGAAAATGAGCAGCGAGCTGACGAGATCACTGCATCAGGACGGGCTGCTGGGCGGGACCACCGCCGCGCCGGCTGCCGAACCGAAAAACGCGGACAAGCCCGTGAACACGGATTTTAGCGGTGCAGCGGATAAAATTAAAGCGCAGGTGCTGGGGCAGGACGCCTTTGTGTCGGCGCTGGTCAAGGCGTTCCGCCGCCCCTTTGTGATGGGCACAGCGGGGGACACCGGCCGCGCCCGCAACCTGATGCTGCTGTGCGGCCCCAACGGCACCGGCCGCCACTACGCGCTGACCTGCGCGGTGGAGGAGCTGGCCGGCCGGGGGATTTTGCGCAGTGCGGCCATTGAGCGGATGGACTTATCGCTCTATCCCGGCCCGGCCCAGGAAAAATTATTTTTACAGGATCTGTATGCGGCGCTGCAGTCCGACGCCGAGGTTTTGGCCTTTGACCACTACGAGGGCTGCGCGGCCAATTATTTAAATATGTTGTCGACACTGGCCATCGAGGGGACGCTTTCGCTGAGCAGCCGCTACGTGCTGCAGCGGGGCATCCTGGTGGACGTGGGCACCGCGCTGGCGCCCGGAGCCATCGGAGAATTGACGGCTGGCGGTAAATATTTTGTGTTTTTCTCCAACAAGGACGAGGCCGCGCTGGCCGATACCTTTGGGGCGCGGTTCGTGGATGCACTGGCCGGGGACGTCTGCCGCACCCAGGCCTTTACCCCCGAGGCGCTGGCCGCCGTGGCCGCCCGCGAGCTGAACTGGCTTGCGCAGCGTGTGCGCAAACAATGCGGTCTGGCGCTGTCCATGGGGGCCGATGTGCGCGACCTGCTGGCCGCCCAGTACGGCAAGACTACCGGCATGCAGGCCATGCGGGATTACTGCGAGACCGCCTACCGTGCCCTGGCCGAGTACGTGCTGGACGCGGAGGAGCCGCCCGCCGACGGCACACCCGCCGTGCTGACCGCTGCGGATGGAAAATTGTTGCTTAGCGTAAATGGCGGCGAGCCCTTTGACCTGCTGGCCCTGCTGCCCCAGCAGTACCGCGGTGACGTGGATGCCGTGGAGGCCGAGCTGGACGAGATCGTCGGTTTGGCTGAAGTGAAAAATTATGTGCGTGACATCGCCAAAAATGTGCAGGCCCAGCAGCGCCGCAAGGCCCAGGGCCTCAAGGTAGCCGAGGTCAACATGCACATGATTTTTACCGGAAACCCCGGCACCGGCAAAACCACCATCGCCCGCATTTTGGCGAAATATCTCAAGGCCATCGGTGCGCTGCGCGGCGGCCAGCTGGTGGAAGTGACCCGTGCGGACCTGGTGGGCCGGTATGTGGGGCACACCGCGCCCCTGACCAACACCGTGATACAGAGTGCGCTGGGCGGTGTGCTTTTCATCGATGAAGCGTACAGTTTGTACCGCGGGGGCGAGGACAGCTTCGGGCTGGAAGCCATTGATACCCTTGTGAAAGGCATTGAGGATAACCGGGGCGACCTGGTCGTGATTTTGGCCGGGTATACCAGGGAGATGCAGCTGTTTTTGTCGGCTAACTCGGGCTTGGCGAGCCGGTTCCCGAACCAGATCGAGTTCCCGGATTACACCGGCGAGGAGCTGTACCGCATCACCTTGTCGATTGCCAAGAGCAAGGGGTATCATTTGGACGAAAGCTGCCGGGATGTGCTGATTCAATGGTATGATGCGCAGCAGGCGGCGGATGCCGCGACCAACGGCAACGGACGTATGGCCCGGAATGTTTTGGAAAAGGCCATTTTGAACCAGGCAAAACGGCTTATTGCTGACGCTGACGCGGATCTGGCGCTGCTGCTGCCGGGGGATTTTGAATTGGATTGATTTGATTTTAATAGCAGCCTTCAAGAGGGACCACCATGCGGTCCCTCTTTCTATATAACAGCATACTGTTTTTAGGCCTTCCTTTTTGTGACCAAAAAGGAAGCGAAAAAGTCTCGCTGTTGCGAGGCAGCGAACCCCGCCCAAGGGGGGCACGCCCCCCTTGGAACCCCAAAATTGTGGTCAGCCGGTAAAAAAGCTAAAAATTGCAGGAGTGCTGCAATTTTCTTAACGCTTTTTCACCGTCTTCCATATTGACCCCTCCGGGGCCTAAAATCCTCTACGCCCATACCGTAGGGGCCGATGCTCGTCATCGGCCCGCATAGACAGGCGGCCACTTGCAGGGCGATGCAAGCATCGCCCCCTACACTTTAGCGAGACCGTATCCCGGTGTAGAGGAATCGGCGGCGGGCAGCCGCCAAACCAACCTTTGTTAAATTCTTAAGAGCGCGGCCCGCGGCGCGTAGCGACGCTTCGTGCGCAGCACGAACTAGCGCTCTTAAGCCGGGCCTCCCGCGCTATCGGAAGTAGCGGGGACCTTTTCGGTTCCTTTTGGGTCTCCAAAAGGAACACATAGCGGAAGAAAGCCGCTAAATCGAGTGAAGCGCCGCAGGGTGGCGCGAAACGGAAGCCGCCGGGCTAGCCGCACAGCATATATCATAAAGAGGTCATCCTTATGGCAACAAAACAAAACAACTTTTATCTGCAATACCAGCTGGCCGCTAAGGCGGGCAAAAATGCCGACCGTAAGGCATTTTTGCGCAAGGCGGCACCGGGGGCCCTCATTGTGGCCGGGTGCATGCTGGCCTGGGGCGGTGTGTTTCTGCACACGGCCACGATGCGCGCCGATACCCGCGACCTGCGGGCCTGGTGCGCCGATGAACAAAACCTTACGCCCTACCAGCAATCGCTGCAGGACCAGCAGGCCGCCGACGCTTACCACAGCCTGACTGACTACGCCAACAGCGTGACCAGCCTGCTGGCAAGCTACCCCGACCTGACCAGCAGCCTGCTCAACCGCATCGACGCGGCAGGTTCCGGCAGCGGCATCACGGTGGAGTTCACCAGCTACGACGCCGCCTCCGGGGTGCTGCAGTTCAACGCCACCTCCAATACCGTCATCGACATCCCCGCCTACGTGCGGGCGCTGCAAAACTGCGGTGTCTTTTCGGACGTGGACTACACCGGCTACCAGTCCACCAACGGCCGGGGCCAGCCCGCCGGGTACGCGCTGAACCTGCGCTGCACCTTGGCCGCACCGGAATAACCCTGTAAGGAGGACGCCATGACTACCGAGATCACCGCCCGCGACAAGCTGCTGCTTTATGTCGTAGGTATGTTAGCTTTCATCTTCTTCTTTGTGCAATTTATGCTCACCCCGGCCCTGGAAGCCAGCGACGAGGCCGCAGCAAGCCTGGCCGAGGCCCAGCAGGCGCAGATCGCCATGCAGGAGACCATCGCCCTGGCCGGCACCAACGCCGCCGCCAAAAACGAGAGCTGGGCCGCTTTGCAGCAGGCCAACGCCAACTACTACGGTCTGCTTTCCAGCAGCGACCTGGACACCCTCGTCTCCAATTTAGAGCTGGGGCATGATTTAGGGCCTGTCTCGCTGGACATCAGTGCCATTGACACCCAAAGCCTGACCGGCTACGCCGCCAGCACCCAGGCCGACGACACCGCCGCGCCGACGGACATTAACTCCGCCGACCCCATGCTGGCCACCGCCGACACCAACACCGTGCTGATGGAACTGGCCCCGCCGCTGACCCGCATCTATGCCCAGGCCGACTATTTTAAACAGTGTACCGTCACTTTCCGCTGCACCGGCAGTGACAGCAACTTCTACACCATGCTGGACGACCTGGCCGCGCAATACCCCTCGGTACAGCTGAAAAGCGTGCAGATCGACCATGCCGCCTACACCAACGCCAGCGGTGCCACCACCAACACCGCCACCTATACAGTACAGCTGAATGTGATCCTCTGCGATAAGGAGAGTGTGGTATCTTGAACAACATCCGTCTTGGCGATGTCCTGATCGACTTTGGCTATATCACCCGGGACCAGCTGCAGGCCGCCCTGGCCTACCAGAAAGAGCATAAGAATCTGCGTGTGGGTCAGGCTTTGCAGGAGCTTGGCTATGTCAACGAGCGCCAGGTGCTGGAAGCCCTGGCCCAGCGCCTGCATCTGCGGGTGATTGATTTTACACAGATCAACGCGGATATTTCCGCCGTGGAGAAGGTTCCCCGCGAGCTGGCCCAAAAGTACGACATGCTGCCCATCGCCATCAACGGCCGCAGCCTGGTCATTGCCGCCAACGACCCGCTGAACTACTACGCCATCGAGGACATCCGCCAGCTGACCAGCATGGAGCCGGAGATCGTGCTGGCAGAGCTGGAGCCCCTGCGCCGCAGCATCCAGTATTACTACGCCGAGGTGCGCGCCCGCAAGGCCGCCAGCAAGGCCAACAGCAGCGACATGGCCGCCGCCCGCAGCGAGGAGTTCGCCGTGGACATGACCGAGGAGGGCGGCGACACCGACGCGCCCATCATCCGCCTGCTGAACAGCCTGGTCCAGCGCGCTGCCACCACCGGCGCTTCCGATATTCACATCGAGCCGTTCGAGGGCGAAACGAAGGTGCGCATGCGCATTGACGGCGTTATCATCGATTATGTAACGCTGCAGCGTGCTTTGCACCAGTCTTTGATTGCCCGTATCAAGATCATGTCCAACCTGGACATTGCCGAACACCGCGTGCCCCAGGACGGGCATTTCCGCGCCCGGCTGGAGACCGGGCCGGACGTGAATGTGCGTGTGTCGATTTTGCCCACCGTGTTTGGCGAAAAAGCCGTGCTGCGTCTGCTGGCCACCAACACCCACATCGAACACGCCGACCACTTTGGCATGGACGACGAAACCTATAAGCGGTTCCGCCCGCTGCTGGACCGCCCCAACGGCATCGTCTACCTGACCGGCCCCACCGGCAGCGGCAAGACCACCACGCTGTACATGGTGCTGCAAGCCATCGCGCAGCGGCAGGTCAATGTCTCGACCATCGAGGACCCTGTCG
>ERZ825896.1423-NODE-1423-length-26586-cov-9.224756_pt1 | contig 26586 bp, 26 predicted proteins | sample MGYA00519858_ERZ825896 | MGnify/ENA primary metagenome ERZ825896 (study PRJEB31778, sample SAMEA3449214) | human gut metagenome | biome: human gut; feature: human-associated habitat; material: faeces | place: United Kingdom | collected 2010/2012 ...
AACAGTTACTGTTTGTCTGTTACTTAAAAATGTCCTTGACAAAGGGTACACTTTATACTCAAACCGTATCTCATTCAGCAAATCCTCCTTTCGTAAAAGATTTTTTGTTTTGCCGCGTCTTGCTTGGCATATTCTTGTCTGTGATTTTACACTGTTTCAAACAAAAAAGCCCCACCCTTTTTGCCAAAAAGGGTGGGAAAATGCAAAATTTTTTTAAGTTTTTTTGATTTTCTCCGGATTATAATTCCTCTTTTTTTAATTTCTTCCTTTTCTCATGGGGTTTTGGTTATTCCGCTTTTTTCACCATGCAGCCTTTTTTAAAGAAACAGATCGCATATTTTAGAATCGGCTGATAGCCGTCCTCTTCAAGCGAACTTTCGTATTTTTGCTCTTTCATCTGCGTGAGTGCTTCTTCGCACTTCTTTTCCATCCCCTGAATCGTGTCTGAAATTTTCAGTTCCAGAATCATCGCTCTGCCTCTGAATTTTGATTCCGTCATCACGATATCCGGTCTGCCGTTTCCGCTCTCGCGGTTGGATTTCACGCGGTAGCCGCCGATATTCACAAGAAGCCCTGCCATAAAGCCATGATAGAAATTCTCGGCATAATCGTAATAGCTGATGGTGTCCGCAAGCTGACTATTGATAAAGTCTTCCGCTGCCTCGCAGTCGCCTGTTTCGAGCGCATGTTTCAGCGGGCTGCGGTCGGTTTCTTTCATTCTCTGCTCAAACCAGTACGCAATGGAATTTTTGTAAATCGTCTTAATTTCCGTATTCGGAATCGCCATGGTCAGATACAGAGTCTCGCCGGATTCGTCCTTCCGCTCACTGATTTTTTTCAAATAACCCGTAAAGAACAGGAAGTTCCAAAGGTTATCCTGCGACTGATGAATATCGCCGTAGGTGATATCCTCATGCACAGGTTTTTCAATCGTGCCGTCATTGATCAAGGTTTCCAGATCTGCTTTTGCCATTTCGTCCGCTTCTCCTACCATTTCGCGCACAATGCTGTTAGAAGAGGTGTTCGACCAGTACGGCAATGCAAATTTCGTCACTTTATCTTTCCGGTCGTTGACATATTTGAGAATACTCCACGGATTGTAAATCTCGGTATTCGCGAACAAATAGCCATCATACCATTCTTTTACTTCCGATAGTTCCTGCTGCAAGCCATAGTAGGCAAGCATCGCTTCGACCTCTGCTTCGGTGAAGCCAAAGCTGTCTGCGTAGCGCGTATGCAGCACGCTATCGTTCTCCAGATTGTTGAGTCCGGTAAAAATGCTTTCCTTACTGATGCGCAGGCAGCCTGTGATGATACCCTTCTCCAGATACGGATTCGTCTTAAGTGCCGACTCGAACAGGGAACGGATGAACCCGATCATGTTGTCATAGAAGCCGTGCAGATAGGCGTTTTCCAATGGCACATCGTACTCGTCGATGAGGATGAAGGTATTATGTCCGTGATATCTGGCAAGGCATTCTGACAGAAACCCCAGCGCATCAGTGTAGAGGCTGTCATCATCCGCGACGCGTGACACGGCCTCGAAGCGTTCTTTTTCATCCGCGGTCAGGGTGTCCCCCATCAAAACATATTTGTGCCGCTTGTACTCCGCGCTCAGGCGTTTCTTTAATTCCATGTAAGCGAGCGCATACGTATCCTGCTTCGCTGACTTTAAGGTTAGAAAAATGACCGGATACTGCTGCTGATGGGAGAGAATCTCTTCGCCGCATTGCGTGATTGCCAGTCCGTCAAAGAGACCGCCGTTGTCGATCTTCTCGCCCTTTTCGGTGCGCTCGTCCTCAAAGAAGCGGCGGATCATGAACTGATTGAGCGTCTTGCCGAAGCGTCTTGGGCGGGTGAACAAGGTTACCTTTACATTACTTTCAATCAATTTTTTTATCATCAAAGTCTTATCGACAAAATATCCGTCTTTCTCGATTATTTCCTTAAAATCCTCCACACCGATGGAAATTTTTTTGCGTTTTTCCTGCTTGTTCATAGGCCGCAGCTCCTTTCTCATTCCTCGTATCCACACTTCCCCCGCGCCGCCGGAAATCTCCTGCTGATTTCGCGCCGCGCAGCTTTCTTTATCTATAGTATACTGGAATCTGCCCGAAGAAACAAGCAAAAAACAAAAGTCCGCAGCGCGACGGACAGGAACTATCTCAAAGATCTGTGAGCACGCGGCAGCAGATTTCTCTGCGCGCATGGCTGCCATGCATGACAGGCGCTTCGCAAGCTGCTTTATCGTGATTCCGGAAATATCGCAAGTGATATTTCCATGTATGACAAGATAGGCAAGCTGCAGATAAAGAGATTTACCGCAGCTTGCCCATACGTTCTAAAGTTTTTCAATTTCGGCAGCGGAGAGACCTGTCGCCTCTGCTATCTGCTCTTTCGTCAGATTGAGGGCTTTCAAATTCTTCGCAATCTCACGCTGCTTTTGCGCCTCACCTTTTTTGAGACCAACTGCTTCGCCTTTTTTAAGACCGGCTGCCTCGCCTTTTTTGAGGCCGGCTGCTTCACCTTTTTTGAGGCCTTGTGCAAGTCCCTGCTCTCTTGCCACGGATATCTCGGTGTTGTACTGCAGCTGGTATTTCAGCCTGGCTTCTCTGCGTTCATATTCCAGTTCGTCCTGCGAAACCTTGCGATAAGTGTTTTCCGTCATGTCCATGTCCTCCTCCGATAGGATTTGCCGCACATAGTCCTGGTATTCCTCATCGCTGGCATACTTTAGATAAGCACCTAATCTTTCAACTTCTGTCAGACTGCGCACCGGCTTCGTGACGTCGATCTTTTGCAGCTCCAAAAAATGAAACTCCACTCTGTCGCTGAGCAGCAGTCCGCTGTTTTTCTCCCGCACCGCAAAGATATTGTGACAAGAATCCAGCTCAGGAAAGAGATTGCCGTCGATGATGGATACGACTATGCTTTTTCTCATCTTATCATATTTTTCGCCGCCCTGCAACGAAGAATTCACCAGTCTGCCTCCATAGAACAGCGCGCGGCTCTGATAAAAGCTGAAGGAGTTTGCCTGCATTTCGATGTTTAATAGCTCTCCTGCGTCGGTTTCCGCTTTGATGTCCATAACCGTACCTTTTTCCATTTCCCGTTCCGGGGTCTCGATTGGATTTTTGATGACGATGGCGCGGATCGGATCCTGCTTGCGCGCGAGAATGATGTTCAAAATCTCCATCAGCGCGCCCTTGGATTCCGCTGTGTCCCGTCCGAAAACCGCGTGAAAGACGTAATCGTCTGTCAAAGGCATTTTGCCGCGAAAGGTATCGCGGAACAGGTCGAGCTTCTCCGGCGCGTCATGCTTGTGCTTCTGTATTTTTTGCTTCATGACACCTCCTAATTCGTTTCATGTTTCCTGAAACGCTCTTTAATACCAATAACTGTTTGCTCGAGCTGTTTCTACCTTAACACATTTTAATTTCCAGTTCAAGTGCTTTTTGGAATTATTTATATAAAATTTTCATGGCATGAAGTTGTTCTATGTAGGGGCACTTATGCGTGCCTCTTTTGTGCTTATCGTTATCCTTATTTTCGCGCGTAAAGCGCTTTTTCGCAAGCGATAAAAGTGTTGCAAAAGAAATCATAGATTCCGTTGCATGCACGCCGTTTAAGCCGCACCGCTTCACAAGCTGCTTTTGTCGTAATTTTGGAAATACCGCTGAGCGATATTTCCATGCATAATAAGATAGGCAAGCTGCAGATAAATGGATTTACCGCGGCTTGTCCATACGTTCTAAAGTTTTTCAATTTCGGCAGCGGAGAGTCCTGTCGCTTACGCCAGCGCGCTGACGCCGTAAGTCAGGCTAGTCACAATGATGCCGGCGATGGCGACACCGGCAGCAATGGCCGGAAAAGCGCGCTTAAGCTGCATATCCAGCATGGCAGCGACGAGCGCGCCGGACCACGCCCCCGTTCCGGGCAGCGGTATCGCTACAAAGATCATCAACCCCCAAAATTCGTAGCGCAGCACCTGCGCTTTTTTGCTCTCGGCTTTTTGTTCAAAATGTTTGACAACCTTGGCCAAACGCTCGCTTTTGCTCTGCATCCACTTAAAAATTTTGCGGATAAAAACGATAATGAACGGAATCGGCACCAGATTGCCGATCACCGCGGTCAATAAAGCGATCTTGATGTCCAGTCCGGCGATTACACCTGCCGGAATCGCCGCTCGCAGTTCCAGCACCGGAACCATCGAAATCAAAAATGTCATCAGTATACTGCCAAAGGTTGTTCCCTCAAGTGCTTCCATTCTCTGTCCCCTTTTTCGTTTGATTCCTTTTCAAAAGTGCGCCCGCACAGGAGCGCACTTTCATTTTTCGTTTTGACAGCCTTACGGCTTCGTTTTTTGGCACGTCCACGCGTCTGATTCGCGCCGTACCCGCTTTTGGCACGTCCACGCGTCTGATTCGCGCCGCGCCAGCTTTTGGCACGTCCACGCCTTATTCGCCCTGCGCTTCCTCGGCTCTGACCGCTGCCTGTGCCGCCGCCAGTCTTGCGATCGGTACGCGGAACGGAGAGCAGGATACATAATGCAGACCAATCCGGTGGCAAAAGGCAATCGTCTTGGGATCACCGCCATGCTCGCCGCAAATGCCGAGCTTGAGCTTCGGTCTGGTCTGCCTGCCCAGCTTCACTGCCATTTCGAGCAGCTTGCCGACACCGACCGTATCCAAAGTGCGGAATGGGTCCGCCTCCAAAATATCCTTCTGCATGTAGGTTTCAATCATCTTGCCGGTATCGTCTCTCGACAAACCGAAGGTCATCTGCGTTAAGTCGTTCGTGCCGAAGGAGAAGAACTCTGCGTCTTTGGCGATCTCGTCCGCTGTGAGAGCCGCTCGCGGAGTTTCTACCATCGTTCCGATTAAATAGTCCAGCGAGATGCCGGACTCGCGGATGCAGTCCTCTGCCGTCCGCGTAACGATATGCTTTACATATTTAAGCTCTGCTTCGCTGTTCACGAGCGGGATCATAATCTCCGGCACTAGCTCCGCGCCGGTTTCCTTTTTTACCTCCAGCGCGGCACCGATGATAGCTTCCGTCTGCATGACCGCGATAGTCGGAGAAGTGACCGCTAAGCGGCAGCCTCTGTTTCCGAGCATCGGATTGATCTCATGCAGCTCCGTCACCTTCGCCGCGATTTTTTTTGCGCTGACGCCCATCAGGGCCGCAACCTCCGCGATTTCCTCCTGCGTCTGCGGCAGGAATTCATGCAGCGGCGGGTCGAGCAGACGAATCGTCACCGGTCTGTCCCCCATCTCGAGGAATATCTCCTTAAAATCCTGCTGCTGCAGCGGACGGATGACCTCCAGCGCCTCCAACTCCTCCTCCGGCGTATCTGCCAGAATCATGCGGCGAATCGCCGGAATGCGCGCTTCGTCAAAAAACATATGCTCGGTACGGCAAAGTCCGATCCCCTCCGCGCCGAAATCCAAGGCCTGCCGCGCGTCGCGCGGATTATCGGCATTGGCTCTGATCTTCAGCTCGCGTAATTCATCCGCCCATTCCATAATGGTTTCAAAATCACCGGACAGTGTCGGCGTTTTGGTTCGGATTCTGCCTTCATAGACCTCTCCGGTACTGCCGTTGATGGATAAATAGTCTCCCGCTCGGTATTCCTTGCCGTCAGCGGTTGTCAATACCCGCGCGCCTTCATTCACGCGAATGGAGGAACAGCCCGCCACGCAGCATTTTCCCATACCGCGCGCGACCACCGCCGCATGGCTTGTCATGCCGCCGCGGGCAGTCAAAATGCCCTCCGCGATGACCATGCCTGCCAGATCCTCCGGTGAGGTTTCCTCCCGCGCCAAAAGTACCTTCTGTCCCTTGGCGGCAGCTGCCGCCGCCTCCTCCGCGGTAAAGCAGAGTCTGCCGCAGCCCGCACCCGGTGAGGCCGCGAGCCCTTTGGCAATCACTTGTGCCGCCGCAAGCTCCGCGGGATCAAAGGTCGGATGCAGCAGCTGGTCGATCTGCTGAGGCTCAATCCGCGTGACCGCGGTTTTTTTGTCGATCATTCCCTCGCGCACCATATCAACGGCAATTTTCACTGCTGCCTGCGCGGTGCGCTTGCCGCTTCGGGTCTGCAGCATATACAGTTTATTGTTCTCGATTGTGAACTCCATGTCCTGCATGTCTTTATAGTGCTTTTCCAGAAGTTCCGCGATCTTGACAAAACTCTTATAGGCATCAGGAAACGCCTCCGCCATCTTTTCAATGCCCTGCGGCGTGCGAATGCCGGCAACGACATCCTCTCCCTGCGCGTTGACTAAAAATTCGCCGTAAATCTCGTTGGCACCGGTTGCCGGATTCCTGGTAAAGGCAACTCCGGTACCGGAATGCTCCCCCATATTGCCGAATACCATCGACTGTACGTTGACAGCGGTACCGATGCTGGAGGGAATATCGTTCAGCTTGCGGTAGAGTACCGCGCGGTCGTTATTCCAGGAGCGAAAGACCGCTTGAATAGCCGCCAGCAGCTGTTCCTTCGGATCCTGTGGGAAAGCTTTGCCGCTTTCTGTCTCCACGAGCTGCTGATACGCGCAAATGACGGTTTCCAGATCTTCGCTCGTCAGATCGACGTCATAGATCACATGGGCTTTTTTCTTCTGCTCATCAAAGATCGCGTCGAATTTTGCCTTGGGAATTCCCAAAACCACATCGCCGAACATTTGTATGAAGCGGCGGTAGCTGTCCAGCGCGAACCTTCTGCTTCCGGTCAGCGCGGCCAGTCCCTCGATGCTCTCATCGTTCAGTCCCAGATTCAAAATGGTGTCCATCATGCCGGGCATCGAGACCGCGGCGCCCGAGCGCACAGAAACAAGCAGCGGATTTTCCTTGCTGCCAAAGGTCTTGCCGGTGACATGCTCCAGATCTTGAATTTTTTCTGTGATAGCGGCGCAGATATCCTCCGCGATGGTCTGATCCTCCTCATAATAGCGGCCGCACGCCTCCGTCGTTACGGTAAAGCCAAACGGAACGGGCAGCCCGATCCTGCTCATTTCCGCAAGATTCGCGCCCTTGCCGCCGAGCAGCTCACGCATATCCTTCGCGCCTTCATTGAATGAGTAGACGTATTTTTTCATACTCCTCCACTTCCGTCACTAAAATGACAATCTCTCCTCGATATAGGAACGCACCTCCGCGACCGGAATCCTCACCTGTTCCATCGTGTCTCTGTCACGAATGGTCACGCAGCCGTCAACCTCTGTATCGAAGTCCACACAGATGCAGAACGGCGTTCCGATTTCATCTTCTCTTCTGTACCGTTTGCCGATGGAGCCGGCCGCGTCGTAGTCAACCATGAAGTGCTTGGAAAGTTCCTCGTGAATCGGCTCCGCGATCGGCGCCAGCTTCTTAGCCAGCGGCAGCACAGCAGCCTTGAACGGCGCCAGCGCCGGATGGAATTTCATCACTACGCGCACGTCCTCTTTGCCGTTCGCGTCGGTCAGAACTTCCTCGTGGTAAGCGTTGCACAGGAATGCCAGCACACTTCTCTCCACGCCCAGCGACGGTTCGATAACATAAGGGATATAGTGTTCATTCTTATCCTGGTCAAAATAGGTCAGGTCCTGTCCGGAGGTGTTCTGATGCTGGGTCAGGTCGTAATCGGTACGGTCCGCGACACCCCAAAGCTCGCCCCAGCCGAATGGGAACTTGAATTCAAAGTCTGTCGTTGCCTTGGAGTAGAAGCAGAGTTCTTCCGGACTGTGATCACGCAGGCGGAGATTTTCGTCCTTGATGCCTAAGGAAAGCAGCCAGTTGTGACAGAAGCTTCTCCAATAGTCAAACCATTCCAAATCCGTCCCCGGTTCGCAGAAGAATTCCAGCTCCATCTGCTCGAATTCACGCACACGGAAAATGAAGTTGCCCGGTGTGATCTCGTTGCGGAAGGACTTGCCAATCTGGCCGATGCCGAACGGAACCTTCTTGCGGGAAGTTCTCTGAACATTCTTAAAATTGACGAAGATCCCCTGCGCGGTTTCCGGACGCAGATATAATTCGGATTTGGAATCCTCGGTTACGCCCTGAAACGTCTTGAACATCAGATTGAACTGGCGGATACCCGTAAAATCGGTCTTGCCGCAGTCCGGACAAGGGATGTTGTGCTCAGCGATGTATTTTTCGAGTTCTTCGTTGCTCCAACCGTCCACGACGATCTCCGGCATGCCGTTTGCCGCGTGAAAATCCTCGATCAGCTTATCCGCGCGGAATCTGGACTTGCACGCCTTGCAGTCTACCAGCGGGTCGGAGAATCCGCCCACGTGACCGGATGCCACCCAGGTCTGCGGGTTCATCAGAATCGCCGCGTCGAGGCCGACATTGTACTTGGACTCCTGCACGAATTTTCTCCACCAGGCGTTCTTGACGTTCTTTTTCAGTTCCGCGCCCAGTGGACCGTAATCCCATGTATTGGCCAGACCGCCGTAAATCTCGGAACCCGGATAGACAAACCCTCTGTTCTTCGCGAGGGCAACGATTTTTTCCATTGTAACTTCTCTGTTTACATCGCTCATGTTTTCTAAACCTACCTATTCTTTTTGTTCATTCTTTTGATTTTTATTCTTCCGAAGCGTCGCTTTTGGCAGTATCCGCAGGGTCCGCAGACGCTTTGTCCTCGGTCTTTGTCTCGGCTTCCGCCGGCGCGGACTCTTCCTTTTTTTGTGCTTCGGTTTCTTCTTTTTTCTTTCCTGCGAAAATGCTCCAAAAGCTGTTTTTCTCCTTAATCTTGTCGGAAGCTTCCCTTGCTTCGTCCGCGACCTCCGTCAGCGTCTCGCTGAGCTGCTCCGCCGCGTCTCCGGCTTTTTTCGCCGCGGTCGCGGCCATATCTCCGGCTGCGTCGCTGATGTGATCACAGAAATCTTCTACCTTTTCGCAGAATTCCTCCCACTCCTCATCGTCGTCGTCCGCTTCCTCCGCGCACGCTTCTTTTTTTGCCTTGAATTCATTGTATTTATCCGCTGCCGCGTCCTTGATTTTGTCATAGGTGCCCGCGACCTCCGAGGCGACATTATTGGCGACGATCGGTGCTTTTTCCTTGACGTTGTTCACGACATCGGTGCCTTTCGCCATCATGCCGTCGAATACGACAGAGCCTTTTTCCTTCATATCGCTGGCAAAGTTCTCCGCCTTGCCGCTTACGTCGATATGCTTGCCGTCTGTGGTGGTCAGCGTAATTTTGCAGCTGAAGCCAAACGCCGCGATTGCTGCGGCGATCATGCCCCAAGGCGCCACAATCGCGCCTACCACGCCGACATTGACCGGAACGTTGACGATCGTTGTATCGCCCTTTTGCACCGTAATCTTGGAAATGTTCCCCTTTCTGACGAAATCCTTGATCTTCGCTACGGTCTCCGCCGCGAAAGCGTTCGCCTTCGCGCCCGGCTTTACATCAACGGTTTCCTCGATGGCGATAATCGCGTCAACGACGCTGCCGTCCGCGGCTTCAAGCGCTTCTTTCGCTTCCTTGTAGGATACGCCGGTTCTGTCCTTGACCAGTTCGATTTTTTCCAATGTGATTTCCATTTGAATACCTCCTTAATCAATCTTGCCCATATAGCAAAAATACTTCGCTTTTGAGCTTTTCCACGCCAAAATGATAGGCAAGCCAGCTTCTCAGAATGGCATGAAGCTTTTTTAATATTTCATCCTCCAAAGCGATTCCCTGGAACGCTCGGAAGGATTCTTTTTGGAAATACTTTAATATATTTACTATATCAAAATTCGTGTCATAAATCAATGTTTCTTTGTCTGTCTTCCGCGTCAGCTGCCGCGCGCAGTCCGCGCAGATCATGCCGCCCTCTTCGACGCTGAAATATCGGTTCGCTCCTGCCTTGCCGCAGACGCTGCAGGCTTCGAGCCGCGGCATGGTGCCGAGCAAGTCGATGGCCTTGACGATATAGGCCTCGACCAGCGTTTCCTGCTTACGGCCGCGTTTTTCGAGCGCGTCGAGAAATTCCAAAAGCAGGCGGAACAGCGCAGGCTGCGGCAGTTCGTCCGCCAGGAGTTTTTCGGTCAGCTCCAGCACATAAGAGGCCGCCATATATTTGTCCAGATCCTCTCCGATGCCGTAGTAGCTCTTGATGACCTGCCCGCGGTTCAGATTATAGCTTTCGCGCCCCTTGAACAGCTCGTATCTTCCATAGCTAAACGGTCGCTGCGGCAGCGCGGACTTATTCTTGCCGCTCTCCGTCAGATTGCTGCCAACGCTGATCTTGCCGTATTTCTGTGAGAACAGGAGCAGCATGCGCCTGCCGTTGACGGTCTTGACCTGCCGCAGAACGATGGCCTCTGTATCCGTAAGCATGTAATCACCTACATTTCCTTATACCCGAAATTCGACAATGCAAAATCGGAATCCCGCCAGTTTTCCTTGATCTTGACCCAAAGCTCAAGATATACCTTCGTGCCGAGCAGCGCCTCGATCTCCAGACGCGCGCTCTTGCCGATGCCCTTGAGCTTACGCCCCTGCTTGCCGATGATGATGGCCTTGTGCGACTTGCGTTCGCAGTAGATGACGGCACTGATGCGAGTCAGATTCTTTTCCTCCTTGTACTGCTCGATCTCGACCGCCACGCCGTGCGGCACCTCGTCCTCAAGGTAGAGCAGCACCTTTTCGCGAATGATCTCACTGACGATGAAACGCTCCGGATGGTCGGTGACCATGTCCTCAGGGAAGTACATCGGCCCGTCCTCAAGAAAATCTCTCAGCCGCAGCAGCAGTTTCTCGACATTCTGTCCCTCGAGCGCGGAGATGCCGAAGATGTCATCAAACACGCCGAGCGCTTGATATTCTTCATAGATCGCGCGGAATTCCTCCGGACTCATGCGGTCGATCTTGTTGATGATGAGGAGCTTCGGCGTTTTAACTTCCTTGAGCATATTGAGGATGTAACGGTCTCCCGGTCCTTTGTCGAGCTTGCTGTCCACCAGAAACAGCACCACCTCTGTCTCCTTGAATGTATTGACGGCGGATTCCGTCATCAGCGCGCCGAGCTTGCTGTGCGGCTTGTGTATGCCGGGCGTATCGATGAAGACCATCTGCACACCTTTTTTGTAATCGCCCTCCGGAATATCCGTATAGATGCCGCGAATTGTGTTGCGCGTCGTCTGCGGCTTGCTCGATGTGATGGCGATCTTTTCTCCTAGAATCGCGTTAAGCAGTGTGGATTTGCCGACATTCGGCCGTCCGATAATTCCTATAAATCCTGTTTTCAATCTGTATATCCTTTCTTCTGCCCGCGTCCCGCGCGTATCGCCGCGATCTCATCCTTCGCGCCGCGTTTGGTGAAACCGGCGACGGATATCCGGCATGCCGCGCGTGGACAGCGCTTAGAGCCGAAAGCCCTCCGGCAGCATTTCCTCCATGGTATAGACGCGTAAGGTTTCCTCATCGTCGCCGGAGATGATTTTAAAGTCCGCGTCGCAGAATTCCTTCATGAATTGTCTGCAGATGCCGCAAGGCCATGCGGTTCCCTCGGAGCTGACGATGGCGATGGCTTCAAACTCTCTGCTTCCCTCGGAGATTGCCTTGACAAACGCGGTCCGTTCCGCGCAGATTGTCGCGCCGAACGAGGAATTCTCGACATTGCAGCCGGTGAATACCTCTCCGTCCTTTGTCAGCAGAGCGGCCCCCACCCGAAATTTTGAAAACGGCGCATAGGCCCTCGGCAGCATTTCCTGTGCCATCGTGTATAAATCTCTGTACAACATTTTGTTACCTCCTGTTCCGTTTCCGCGTTCCGCGTTATTCTGTCAAACCGCGGTTCGCTGTTCACTTCTTCCTGCAGCGGCAGTCCTGCCGCGCGCTTGCCGGTTCGCTTCCGCGCGTTTTGCCTGCGGCGCGGATTTTTTGATTCAGCGTGGAATCTCCATATAAGCCATGATTTCTTCTTCTCTTTGCCGCATGATTTTTTTATCGTTTTCTTCCTCGTGATCGTAACCCAAAAGGTGCAGTACGCTGTGCACAAACAGATAGACCAGCTCCCGCTCAAAGGAATGTCCAAATTCCTCCGCCTGCGCCTCAGCCTTGTCCTTGCAGATTACCACGTCACCCAGACAGATTTCCCCGACCTCCGGCACCTCGTCCGCGAGCGCCGCAAACTGCGGGAAAGACAGCACATCGGTCACGCGGTCGATGCCGCGGTATTCGCTGTTCAGGGCTTGAATCTCGTCTGGTCCCACAAAGCTCACGCTGATTTCACAGCGTGCGGGCTCCAAGCCGAAAATATCTTCCGTTTCGACAGCATATCCAGCAGCCCGCAGCATTTTTTCGCGGAGTTCCTCGGTCACGACTTGTCCTTCTTCAAAATACAGTTCCATTCGCTATCCCTCCTGCAGTTCCTCCGGGTGCTTTTGGTAGAACTGCTCGTAAGCGTTGATGATTTTTCTGACCAGCTCATGGCGCACCACATCGGTATCTTTTAAGTAGCAAAAGTCGATATCCCGCACATGCTTCAGCACGCGTTCCGCTTCCACCAGTCCGGATTTTTTGCCGCGCGGCAAGTCGATCTGGGTGATATCGCCGGTAACAACAACCTTTGAGCCGAAGCCCATACGGGTCAAAAACATTTTCATCTGCTCGCGCGTCGTATTCTGCGCCTCATCGAGAATGATAAACGCGTTGTCAAGCGTGCGGCCTCTCATATAGGCAAGAGGAACGACTTCGATGACTTCTTTTTCCTTGAGACGGAGCGCCGCGTCTCTGCCGAGTACATCGTAGAGCGCGTCGTACAGCGGACGCAGGTACGGGTCAACCTTATCCTGCAGATCTCCGGGCAGGAAGCCCAGACGTTCGCCCGCCTCTACCGCGGGACGCGCCAGGATGATCTTCTGCACTTCTTTATTTTTGTAAGCATTGACAGCCATCGCGACCGCGATGTAGGTCTTGCCGGTACCTGCCGGCCCAATGCCGAACACAATATCCTTTTGGCGCATGCTGTCTACGTATTTTTTTTGTCCGATGGTTTTAGGCTTCAGCGGCCTGCCGTTATGGGTAAAGCAGATTACGTCCCGATTCACCTTGCTTTCGGAGTAGGACACCCCCTCCTTTTTGAGGCTGATGATATAGAGGACCTTCTGCCTGTCTAGTTTTTCACCGTTTTCGAGGACGCGGCTCAGTTCTTCGAGCAGCGCTTCCGCGGTTTGCAGCGCGTCTTGATTCTCCCCCTTGAGGATCAGCTGATCCTCGCGCTGAATCATTTCGACGCCTGTCGCTTCTTTAATAAGATTGAGGTTGACATCCAGATTGCCAAAAAGCTCTGTGCGGTCAATCTCGCTGCTGATTTGCATTTTCTGTTCCAAATACAATCTCCTGTTCTTTTCCGATTTGTTGGCGGACCTCCAGGGTCACGCCTACTTCTATTATATTTTCTTTTTGGATAAAATTCAAACTTTTCTTTACAATTTCAGCGTTTTCCGGCAAATTTTCTTTGGCCCAGGTGCGAATCTGCTGTTCGGCCTTCGCTTTCGCCTGTTTTTGTGTCTTTTCGACGCGATTCGATACTACCGCAGGCTGCTCTGTCCGCGCGGTTTCATGCTGCGCGCTTGTCTTTGCGCTGCTGCGCTTCTCGACAGTTTCCGCCGCCTGCGTACCATTCGCTTCTGTCTGCTCGCCGCGCAGATAACGCTCCTGTCGGAAGGTCAGCCTGTATGGCACGCGTGCCCATACTTCACCGCGGGCACGTACATAATATTCCTTCGGCGCGTTCTCTTCGAACGTGGTCGGCTCGATCGGAATCCGTCCGCGGATCAGCACCTGTCCTTTCTTGACATAATCACCCGGCTCTGCCATCGCGTCGCCCCAGGTCGGATTGATGCTCTCGATATAGCCTCCGCGGGCGGCCACGATGTCGCAATAGCCGTCCCGCTTCGCGGGCGCCGGCACAAACAAGTCTTCTTCTTCCGAAAGCTCCGTTTCACCGCGGATAATCTTATGGCCGGTCTCCGCCACCTCCAGCACGACTAGCCTGCCGTCATACACAAGGCGCACCCACATAATCTGCGGAAAGGTTTCAAAAATCGCCGTTTCTGCCCTTTCCCAGTCGATGCCCGGGCGGTAAGTGCCCTCTCGGATGCCGGACTCCGCAAGGCAGGCACGCAGTTCGGATTCCGGGATTGCGCGATAGCCGTCTACCTCGATCGCCGCGACAAAAAAAGACTCCGCGATCACGATCGCCGCCGCCAGCAGCACCCCGATCGCCAGCACCGGCCGCCGCAGGAACGCGCGCGTCTGATACACTGCCCCGCGCCGCGCCCTGGGCTTCACGCGATATCTCGCGCCTGCCAGTTTTTGAAGCCGCTTTAAGTCGCAAGCCGCGATCTCAGCCTGCGCTTCCGTTTCCGCATACACTCGCACGCTGCGCAGCAGGATCCCGTTTTTCGCGGCGGCGTCCAGCAGCTTGCCGATTTGAAAACCTTCGATGCAGACTTCGACCCGGTCACTATAAAAATTCCACTTTTTGAACCTTGCCCTCAATCGCCAGTCTCCCCTCGCAGATCTCCCGGATCAGAAAATTTTCCCCGGACACCGTGACATACCGGCTGCCGTTATGCACCGTCACAGCACTGTCCGTCAACATCACGATCGACTGCACATTTTCCATGATCACCAGTCCTTCCTCGCAGATCACCCGCACTTTCCTAAAATCCAGATCATAAGATACTTCCTCAAGCAGTCTCATCCGCCGCCCCCCTGCTGTCACCGAATCGAAAGTCATACGCTTTCCTCTTCATAGCTTATGCGCCGGGCAGGCCGCGCATGCGAAGATTTATCGGTATCTGCTCTTCCCGCCGTTTTGCCGCGCGTAAAACAAAGCACCCGGTTCCTGCCAGGTTCCGAGTGCCTGCTAAGCGCTGTGGAGTTTTTCGCTTAAAGCGTTCTGTTAAGGATAGACCGTCATGCCGTACTTTTCGTGGAGCTGTGTAAAAGCTTCGCCTTTTGTAAGCATTTCCCGATATACGCCACACCTCATTCGAATCAATTTCCTATTTCATGGGGCGTTTCACGGATCTCCCAGTGTCCGCTGAATCCGCTTCCTACATAAGAAACTTCCGGTATGGATTTAAGTCTCCGCTTAACCGTGGACACGCTCACGCCTAATTCTCGCGCCATATCTTTGGTCGTAATTTTACGATATTGCCTGATCAATTCGGCAATTCGCTCGATTTCCTCCTTATGAGCGCCTTGCGCATCATATTGAGTGTCAGCTTGGGTGTCACATTGAGTGTCAACTTGAGTGTCAACTTGGGTGTCACGTTTGGTATTATCTTGCATGCCGGACGGCTCATACACATAAGCGGCTTCGCTTAGCCGATCAGACCGTTCCTTTTCCTTTCTGAAAAGAGTCACTTTGAACCCATCGCCGAATTCTTCAAACAGTGGGGCCGGCAATCCGTATTCTCGACATCGGTTTAGGATTCTTGGCAAGCCGGTTCCCCATGCCTCTGCGATACGCATATAATGAAATGCTTCCGCTATTGCTTCATTTCTACAGGTTGATTTTCCCGTCTTCGCAGTCTCTATATCTAAGCCTCCGTATAGCATTCCCGGAGACGAAACTTCCATTCTGTTGTCGTAAATACAAACCTGTATACAAGATCTGTCAAGATAGCTTCGGTGCAAAACTGCATTCGCGATTGTCTCTCGGATGGCCGATATCGGAAGCTCATATAGATCCCTTCGATATGCACCTTCAATTTCCGCTCCCATATCAATGTGCCGCAAAACGAAATTGTATGCATCGTCAATCTGCTCATAAATTGGCCCGCTAAATTCTTTTCGGTCAATAAAGATATCCCTGCTCTCCCCTTTAAACAAAGCGCACTGTATCTTGGCCGCTTTATTCGTATTATCTGTCAAAAGATCAAACGCATGGGTCGGATATGGATTCCTGCCGACTCTGCAAAGCAAGCCGAAGTCATGCAGTTTTTCCAAGGTAAGTTCTTTTACTGCAATTCTTTCTTCCTCCGCTTCACAAGCATCCATTGCAATCTGTTTCATTTTTTTGCATAGAGCCAATGCCTTTTCCTCATCATATTCACGACCGATTTCCTGGAGCGTGTCATACGATATACTTTGGCCTTCCAGCTCCAATTCCTGCAGTTTTCTCACGTCTGCAGGTCGGCTTGTGCCGTTAATCCGGATATAGGCACTGCTTTCTTTCCCCTTCTTCGCAAGGTAATACGGTCTGCATTTTCCCGGTACAATATCAATTTCAAGAATGGTTTTGTTCTCCAACGTTTGTATCGAAATGTCAGGTTCAATCTGCGGCACGCAGGCATCCGAAATCATGTTCGATATGGAATCGGACAGTTTAAACGGACTTTGTTCTCCTATCCCGCAGACAATCCCGGTGTCATCTTCAATGCCAAGGATTACCTTCCCACCTGTGCTGTTTGAAAAAGCAATCACATCTTTTAGGAGTTTTTCATGATTGCCGGGAATCTCACGTTTGAATTCTATGTTTTTGCTTTCTCCAAAAAAAGTTTTCTGAATCACTTCATCACCCACTTTCAATTTGCAGGGAAACACTGATTTTTCGTATCTCTTCCGATACATTAAATTATATGTCATTTCAGCGCCAATCACAAGAAAAAAATCTGAGGCAGCTCGCGTGAACTGCCTCAGTATTTTTTATTATGCATGGAAATATCGCTTGCGATGTTTCCGGAATATCGACAAAAGCATCTTGCGAAGTGTCTGCCATGCATGGCAGGCATGTGTGTAAAGGAATCTACGATCCCATTTTGCACACTTTTGTCCATTCCTATTATTTTTTAAGAAACGCTTCGACTTCTTTTTTTACGTCTCCGCCATCGGCAAGTCCTTTGACTTTGCCCATGACAGCGCCCATGAGCTTGCCCATGTTCTGCATGCCGCCCTCAATATTCAGGTCAGCAGCGACGCCTGCGATCACTTCACGCAGTTTCTCCGCGGAAAGCTGCTCCGGCAGATACTTTTTAAGAATATCGATTTCTGCTTGGTAAGATTCGGCCAAATCTGTTCTTCCGGCTTTTTCAAAATCAGCGAGGGCATCTTTTCTCATCTTTACCTGTTTGGATAAAATTGCGACAATGCCGTCATCGTCCAGTTCCTCCCGGTGGTCAACCTCATACTGCTTGATCGCCGCGCGCGCGAAACTGATCGTATTCTTAGCGACCTCATCGTGAGCCTTCATAGCCTCCTTGAAGTCTGCCATCAATTGTTCTTTCAATGCCATTTATATTTCACCTCGATTCGCGAAAACCTCGTTCGGTTTTCTCACCGCAGGCAAGAAATGACTGTGAATGGATTAGTATTTCTTAGCCTTTTTTCTAGCGGCTTCAGATTTTTTCTTTCTCTTTACGCTTGGTTTTTCGTAATGTTCTCTTTTTCTCAGTTCGCTCATCACGCCGTCTCTAGCGCAGGATCTTTTGAATCTTTTCAGAGCGGATTCCAAACTTTCGTTTTCTCTTACGATTACTTGTGCCATGTTCCAATTCACCTCCTGACTTCTATGAAATAGTGCAGCCATGAACAGATTTTGTGACACTTCAAATGTCACACCAAAAATATTATACACTTTTTTTAGGCGTTTCGCAAGTTATTTCTTTTAGAATTCACAAGGTTTCTTACAAAAATCTCTCTGCCCGCTATTTTTGATGGGCGTGGCGGAGCTCTTTGATGCGGTATTTGCGATACGGCGCGAACAGTACGCCAAGGCCGCGATTGTAAACCTTAAATCCCCAAACGCTGTAAAAGGCATCCTTCATCTCTGCCTTACGCGTGCGTTCACGTTCCTGTCCGCCGCAGCCGGCAAGCTGCCCTTCACGGATAGCCGCGATCAGGTCATCATTGCAGGTGATCTCACGATCGATGAACGTATAGGCCATACCGACATACGCTTCATTATGCGCGTCGGAGCCGCCGGTGCAGGGCTTGCCCAGTTTCTCAGCCAAAAGCTGTGCCAAACGGTTGGATTCCGGTTTTTCGCAGGTATTGAAGCCCTCGATAAAATCCACCTTTTGCAGGATTTCCGGTTTATTCTTGATCGTTTTGAAAAACATGGCGCTCGAGCTCCTCTGTCCGAACGGATGCGCCGGTCCCAGCACGCCTCCAAAAAGGTGCACAATCTGAATCAGACGCTCCGCGGACATCCCTCGAATCTGCAAAAGCCGCATCTTGACATGATCCGGCATAATGACAAGAAAATGTCCTGCGTCTTTGGTATCATATTCAATTCCGGCCAGCACGCAGAATTTTTTTTGTTCGCGTTCTTCCTCTGCCCGTTGTTTCGCCGGGGCGATGTGAAAGGTCTTTTCCAGTTTCTCTTCAATCTGCTCAATCGACCAAAAAGATCTGCCGTTTTGACGCATCCATTTGTGATAACCCTTATACGAGTCGTGGTCGGTGACCAGCATTCCATCGAATCCCTGAGCCGAAAGCAGCTCAATGTATCTTTCCACACTGACACTCGCGTCGATGGAGCCTGCCTTCGTGTGGCAGTGCATGTCAAATTTCATCATAGATATTCGTCCGGCCGCTCAGCGGCCTTGACTTCGCCTCCTTTTTGGCAGATGCTTCCGCTGCTTTGCCCTTAAAATGCCACGCGGCTTATGCGCTGCACTTTTGGGCGTGAGACCTGCCTCGCTTCTGCCTTCGCCTTACGGCTCGCCCCTTAAAATGCCTCGCGGCTTGCGCGCTGCAAATCAGTGGGCTGGGGCTGCAAATCGCAGTACCAAGTACATTGTATCACAGTCTAACAGAAACGGCGAAGTTTTTTTGTAATTTCCTATATTTTCTTTCGCGCGGCGCTTACACTTGTTTCGGGAACGGCGGCCAGCCCATCGGCTGCTTGCCGATCACATGGAAATGCAGATGCTTGACCGTTTGGAACGCGTCATCGCCGTTGTTGCTGACCACACGGTAGCCGTTCTCCAGTCCGAGATCCTTTGCGATATCCTTGATCTTACACAGCAGATAGCCAAGCAGCTCCTGATCCTCGTCGGTCGTCGCGTCCAACGACGCGATATGCTTTTTAGGGATTACCAGTACATGTACCGGTGCCTGTGGGTCCAGGTCGTGAAACGCGATAATCTTGTCATCCTCGTACGCGATATTAGATGGAATTTCGTGGTTTGCAATCATGCAGAATACACAGTCGCTCATGGTAAAATTTCTCCTTTCAGTCCGTCTTGATATATACTTAAAAGTTTTACTTTTTTGAAACAATGAAAATCCTCGGCGCTGCCCATCGCGTAAACCTTGACGTAATTCTCCGCGTAGCCGCAAAGCAGGCGTTTGTCTGCCGGCCGCGCATCATCGCCGTTTTCGATGTTTATGCCAGGCTCCCCCGCGTTCCGCGCCTCATCGCCCGCGTATTCCTCGAACAAGACGCTTCGCACCTCGCCGATGCTTTCCCTGAGGAAAATCTCCGCCTGCCGTTCTCCGGCTTCGATGAGGGCGGTCACTCTCGCATTTTTGATTTCTCCGGGCACCTGGTTTTTCATCTCATAGGCCGCGGTTCCCTCACGCTTGGAATATTTGAAGGCATGCACCTTGAGGAATCCCGCCTCCTCCACCATGCGCACGCTGTCGGCGAAGTCTTCGTCGGTTTCACCCGGAAAGCCGCAAATGATGTCGGTTGTAATCCCGTAATGCGGATCGCGTGCTTTGAGTACGCGCACAATGTCCAGATATTCCTCGCGGTTGTAATGCCGGTTCATCGCCGCGATAATCTTATCGCTGCCGCTCTGGATTGAGAGGTGCAGATGCGGGCAAAGCTTCTCATACGCCAAAAGCCGCTTGACATAATCGGCATTGACCACCGTAGGCTCCAGCGAGCTCAGTCGAATACGAAAATCGCCCTCCAGCGCGTTCAGTCTGCTGATGATGATTTCGATGCCCCGCATGCCGCGCTCCTGTTCAGAAGGCAGAAGCGGATACAAAAAATTTTCCTCGGTGCCGTAGAGCGCTGTGTTGATACCGGTCAGCACCAGTTCCTTGAAGCCGTTCGCGATCAGCGTCTGCGCTTCCAAAATGATCTCCCGCGGGTCGCGGCTGCGCACCTGCCCACGCGCAAACGGGATCAGACAATAGGAACAGAATCGGTTGCAGCCCTCCTGGATCTTGATATAGGCGCGGGTACGGGAATCCATGGACGTGATAATGCCCTTATCATGGTAGGATGTCAGCACGTCATACTCCAAAATATGCGTCTGCTTGCTGTGATTTTGCAGATATTCGCCGACGTATCGCACCAGATGGTTCTTTTCGCCGGTTCCTGCGACGATGTCAACCTCCGGCAGCGCCGCGACTTCCTCAGGTTTGACCTGCGCGTAACAGCCGGTCACCGCGACAATGGCCTGCGGACACTGTTTTTTCATGCGGCGGATATACTGCCGCGACTTGCGGTCCGCGAGGTTCGTCACAGTGCAGGTATTGATGATATAAACGTCCGCAGGGTCTTCTTCGCCGGTAATCTCGTATCCGGCGTCGCGAAACTGTTCCTTCATGGCTTCGGTTTCGTACTGGTTGACCTTGCAGCCCAATGTATGAAATGCAGCCTTCATCGGGCGCCTCCTTCTCGTAGTTTGCGGGCGCAGTCGGCCCTGCAGTAATTTATTTTACCACAAAATTCGTGTCCCGCAAAGTCTTCGCGCTTCTTTTTTTCTCTTTGCCGCATAAAATATACAGCCGTATCAGCGAAGCGTTGTCTTGTCTGTATTCCGCGGGAATCCGATTCTGTTCAGCGTCACCTTGCGAAAAGCTCCCCTTACGCGCGGCGGAAAGGTTCTGTTCTTATGAAAATTCGTAAATTTGATATTCTGCTTTTGCTATGCCTCATTTTGTTTCTGATTGCGGGGCTGTGGTCTTATGGCCGGGCTTGTCAACGGGCTGCGGCGGTGCTTCGCGATCCGGGCGCGGCGGTGCTTTCCCATGCCGCTGTCTCAGCACTGACGTTTTGTGCCGCGCCCCTGCCGGAAGACAGCCGGGAATCGATCGACATCCCAATCCTCATGTATCATGGCATCACAGACAACGACGGTAAAGAAAACGATTATTTTATCAGAGCGGAGCGTCTGGAAAGCGATCTCAAATGGCTGCGGGACAACGGTTACACCACGATTCTGCCGTCACGCCTCATCGCTTACGCCGCGGAGGGTGCCAAGCTTCCGCGAAAGCCTGTCATTCTGAGCTTCGATGATGGTTACTGCAACAACTATACCTATGCCTTCCCCCTGCTGCGGCAATATCAGGCCAAAGCTGTTATCGCGCTGATTGGCGCGGATTGCGCGCGCAGCTCCGATGACATCTATCGCGTCCCTGCAAGCTGCGCGCTTTCGTGGGGAGAAGTCGCGCTGATGAGCCGCTCCGGTCTTGTGGAATTTGCAAGCCATACCTATGATCTGCATCGCATCCGTAACGGTCGTAAGGGCGCTGACCGTAAAAAAGGGGAAGACTTCGAAACCTATGCGCGGCTTCTGCGCGAGGATTCGCAAAAAAATCAGAGATTGATCACAGCGGCGGCCGGCAAGCCGCCACAGGTTTTCGCCTGGCCTTACGGCGCTTATCCGATGGACGGCACGGCAGATTCGACGCTCAAGGCGCTCGGCATGCAAGCAACCTTCACCTCCTACCAGCGGACCTCCGTAGTGCGGCGCGGTGATGCAGATTCCCTCTACGGACTCGGACGGTATCTACGCACGCCGCGATTCGACATCACAAAAATTGCCGGAAACGCAAGCGGATGATATTTTCCGCTTCCGCGCAAAGTTGGGGCTTTCCTTTTACCCTCGTTTCTGTTAGAATGGAGAGAGAATACTTCCGTACGGATATCGGATAAACAAGGGGGTTCCAAACATGAAACGTAAAGATAAACAGAATAAAAAAAGACGCAACAACGATTTGGTTGAAGTGAGCGTGAATGTGGATGTTTCTAAAATTGTAAGGAATGCCGCCATTGCGGGCGTTTTCATCGTCGGCATCGTTTTTGGCTGCAGCACCTATCGCAAAATGCTGGAATGGCAGCGCGACGACAAATAGGGAGGCTCGCATATGAAACTGCAAGAATCCGGTGAAATGTACCTGGAGACGATTTATGTTCTTTCAAAGGAGCTGCCTGCGGTACGTTCCATCGACGTCGGGGAATATATGGGGTTCAGCAAGCCGAGCGTCAGCCGGGCAGTCGGTCTCCTCAAAGAAAACGGTTACATTACTGTGGATGACGGCGGTCATCTGCGTCTGACCGCGAGCGGGCACGAGATCGCGGAAAAAATCTATGAGCGGCACACCGTACTTACCGCGGTTCTGACCTATATCGGCGTAGATTCCAAGACTGCGGCGGAGGATGCCTGCAAGATTGAGCATGATATCAGCGATGAAACCTTCGCGGCCATCAAGCGTCACGTAAAGTCGAAACAGGAAGAACGCGAGGCAGACAAGTCTGAAGCGTAAGTGAGGCTGCGTCGCCGCGATCCCTACGAACGCGAAGCGAACCGGCAATGCAAGCGGCATGCCCACAGACGCGAAGCGGACCGCGACAATGCGAGCAGCATACCCACAGACGCGAAGCGGACCGGCAATGCAGGCGGCATGCCCACAGACGCGAAGTGAGTCGGTAATGCGAGCAGCATACCCATGAACGCGAGGCGGACCGCGGCGCGAAAAGCATAGGCATGGATCGCGCATAACATAATCTGAAAAGTCCTGCGCGCATGCCGCTTAGAAGAACAAAAGTGTGCAAAACGGAACCTGCGATTCCTTTATACACATTCTGCCATGCATGGCAGGCGCTTCGCGAGATACTTTCGTCAATATTCCGGAAATATCGCAAGCGATATTTCCTACATAACCAAAAGAAAGAGCCGACGTTCCGCGGCGCGCAAAACAGCGCCGCAGCGGAACGTCGGCTTTTTGCCGCGCGCGGATTGCTCCGCGCGCGATCGGCGGCGCGGCTTCGCGCGGTCATCTCTGCCGCGCCGCGCTACAGCTCGTATTCGTACATGATCATCGCCAGCGCTGCCATGCCCGCGGTTTCGGTACGCAGAATAATCTTGCCAAGGCTGACGATTTGCGCCGGTGTCGGCAGCGCGCGCAGCTTGGCGATTTCTTCATCGGCAAAGCCGCCCTCCGGCCCGATGATGAGAGCAATCTTTCGCGGCGGTATGTTGTCCGCGAAAGACGCGCCGGACACGCCGCGTCTTTCGCAGGGATTCTTCTCATTAGATCCATCTTTACCGAAGCTGCCGCATGCCTCACGCAGACAATCCTTTAAGGTTCTCCCTGTTTCATTTTCGTAGGGACAGAGAATCAGGTCATAATCTTCCAGCTTTCTGCACATTTCGTCAAAATCGAGCTGCGGCTCAACCTGTGGAATTTTGCCGCGCTTGCACTGCTTCACAGCTTCATCGGCAATTTTTTGCCAGCGTGTCATTTTTTTTGAAAAATTCCCTTTTTCGACAACCACAGTCCGCGCTGTAAAAACCGGCACAATGCAATCCACGCCCAGTTCGACAGTCTTTTGAATGACCGTTTCCATCTTCGCCGCCTTCGGCACACCCTGAAACAGAGTTACGCGCGTCAACGGTTCTGTCGCGTCCTTCTGCCTGTCTACAATGCGCAGTGTCACACAAGCATCTTCGATTTCTTCGATTTCCGTTTCGTATTCCCATCCGGTGCCGTCGCAGACGGTGACCGCGTCGCCGCATTTCGCGCGCAGGACGCGCGTCAAATGTTTGATGTCCTGCGCGTCCTCCAAATAGATTCGGCTGCTTGTCACTGCTTCTTCCTCAACAAAAAATTTAATCATATTCTCCTGCGTTTCCTATCTGTTTTTTAAATCCCTCGACTAACGCTTGGCCACAATCGCGCACCACATGCCATCCTCTTTGACCTCCATGATGGCGAAACCGAGCGCGCGCATTGCGTCAACAACCTCCGGCATTTTTTCGACCAGAATTCCCGAGGAAATATATCTGCCGCCCGGCAGCAGATGTCTCGCGACATCCTTGCTGAGGGTCACGACCAGATCTGCCATCAGATTCGCTACGATGACGTCTGCCTGAAAGTCAATGCCCTTGGTCAAATCTCCGTACTGCGCGGAAGCGATTCGCTCTACATGATTCAGAGCGATGTTTTCGCCGGCGATTGCCACCGCGTCCGGGTCGATCTCCACGCCAAGCACTTCCGAAGCGCCGAGCAGCGCGCCCGCGATGGAAAGAATGCCGGAGCCGCAGCCTACGTCTAAAACTTTTTCTCCGGGCACGAGATAGTCCTCCATCAGCCGGATGCACAGAGAGGTTGTTTCATGTGTGCCGGTGCCAAAAGCCATGCCCGGGTCGATTTCAATGATTTTTTCGCCTGCTTTCGGTTCGTAAGACTCCCATGTCGGTTTGACGACGATAGATCTGCTGACCTTCGCGGGTTTGAAATATGCCTTCCAGTTGTCCTTCCACTCGCTGTCGTCCTCACAGCGAATCTCGGTTTGCAGGCTGCCGATATCGAGCTGCTCGCCGAAGGCTCCTGCCTCTGCCTGCGTCTTGAGCTCGCGCATGGCCGCGCGAACCGCTTCGGCTTTTTCGCGCCCCTCTTCGTCGTCGTTCATATATATGGTCACCTTCGGTGTCTCGTTCTTTAACTCCAGTACGCTGTCATCGATATAATCCCATTCGTAGCCTTTTTCTTTTTTGAGCAGGTCATCGATGTCCGCGGGATCTTCCACCACCGCGTCTGTAATGCCCAGATTCATCAGCGCCGACAGGATCAATTCGATTCCCTCTCGCCGCGTTTCGATTCCGATTTCTAAATATTTCATCATGCGTTCCTCTTACTTCTTTGATTCCTTCCTTATGGCAGTGTCGATTATTGGGACAAGACCATAATACGACAAGTTCATAGCCGGCTCTTGCCGGTGAACTTCAGCATAAGGTTTGTCTAGCCATTCACACTTCGCATTTGCTCGTGTGCATGGGACAAGACCATTATACCACAGGGGGGCTTCAAAGAGCAAGTTTCTCCCTGTTTTTGCCGGCGCGCGCCTTCGCCGGTTCCCAAAAAGCCGCTGTCAAACAATGCGAAAATGTGATAAAATGATTTTAACGCGGAGCGATTCTAAAATATTTTCGCAGGGGAGGCGCAGGCACTATGAAAAAAAACAAAACCTATTTTACGACCGGAGAATTTGCCAAGCTGTTCGGAATCAAAAAACAAACCTTGTTTCACTATGACCAGTGCGGCATCTTCAAGCCTGATGTGATCGGCGAAAACGGCTATCGCTACTATTCCTACTCACAGCCGGAAACCTTTGCCATCATCGCCATGCTGCGGGAACTCGGTGTGAGCATCCATGAAATCAAGGAGCACATGGATCATCGCTCGCCGGAGGCTCTGATTCAGCTTTTGGAGTCCAAAAAAGCGACAATCGACGAACGCATCGCTGCTTTGACTTGGGCGAAGGGCTATATCGATAAAAAGATTCAGGAAACAGAAGAAGGTCTGCGCGCGCCGATCGGCAAGATCATCATCGAAAAAGCGCCGGATGAATATTTCATTACCACCGAATACAAGGGCGCGGACGATGAGCGCGCGGTTGCCGAAGCTTTGGGCAAGCATTTTGCTTTTTGTCAATCTCTCGGTCTTTACAGCGCTTACCCCATCGGCGCCGCGATTCCGCGTGATTCTGTCACCGCGGACGGCTATCAGTACTCTGAATTCTACACCTATGTGCATCCTTCTGAGCTGGCGGATGTTGACAGTAAACAGGTCTCGCTGAGCGGCGGCGGCACTTTTTTGGTGCTCTACGACGCGCATGGCTATGAAAATATTCACGCGAACTGTCTCAAACTGCTCGCCTACGCAAAGGAACATCATTTGAAGCTTGACAATTACTTCTACGAGGACGTCATCCTCGATGATCTCTCCACCGAAGGCTATGACAACTATCTGGTCAAGCTGTCCATCGCCATTCTTTCGTGATCCGCGTGAAAAATGAAGCCTCGCCACGCGGGAAGCGCATCGGAAGGCCATACTGTTTCCTTCACTTTCACGATCGCGCCGCTTTTTGGGGTAAAAAGTGCCCAAAGATGTAACGAAGTTGGCCTTGGCTCAGATGCCGCATGGAATGTCAAGCACACCCCCTCTGATTTTTGTTGCATGTGCCAATATATTTTCATAAATTTTATGTTTGCTCATAGTTTTTTGAAAATAAGATGGAAATTTCATCTATTTTGCCTAAAAAACCTTGAGGCACGCGCAGGAAACAGGCGATGCATTACATCTTTTTGCTTAAACTACGCGAAAATGGGAACTTTCACTTGCGCTTTCCTCTTTCCTGAAACATCGCAAGCGATCATTCCTGGTAGAGTAAAAAAGACAGAACAAAATTCCGTCACATTTGTAAGCTGACAGCTAGGATAAAAGTGCGCATAACCAAATCAGAGATATCTATGCGCACATGGCGCTCACCCATGAACGCCGCTTCGCAAGGTGCTTTTGTCGTTATTCCGGAAATATTGCTATGCGATATTTCCACAGCCCCTACATAAAAAAAGTGGCTGCGCCACATAAGTGTAGGCAAAAGTTATCTTGCTGCCTGC
>ERZ825896.1424-NODE-1424-length-26554-cov-7.921205_pt1 | contig 26554 bp, 22 predicted proteins | sample MGYA00519858_ERZ825896 | MGnify/ENA primary metagenome ERZ825896 (study PRJEB31778, sample SAMEA3449214) | human gut metagenome | biome: human gut; feature: human-associated habitat; material: faeces | place: United Kingdom | collected 2010/2012 ...
AATATCGCGTGCAGGCTTCGGTTGTGATGGTAAAGCCCTGCGGGACCGGAAGACCCAGTTTGGTCATTTCCGCGAGGTTCGCGCCCTTGCCGCCGAGCAGATTGCGCATGCTCGCGTCACCTTCTGAAAATAGATAGACATATTTGTGGGTCATAGTTTTCCCTCCGTTTCTGATAAAAATGTGATTGATTCTTATTTGCCGTTTACAGACTCGATGGCCTGCTGCAGTCTGCCCGGGATCGCGCGGCATTCTTCGACCGTATTGGAGGCAACGGATACGCGGATACCAGGTCCGAGCGGGATCGCGAATACATTGAGCGCCTGCAGTGCTTTACCGACCTCTTCCGCATTTTCGCATGGAACGGTGATGAAAAAGCCGGAATCATATGGGCAGCATTTGAGCCCGATTTTGTCCGCTTCTTCCATGAAAGCGCGTCCGCGTTCCTGTAAGATCTGCATGTAATGGTTGCGCTCATCCGTGACCTTGGCTAAAAGTGCGTCATCCGCGAAAATCTTGCTGATGACTGCCATAGCAGAATGATTGCCGTTTGACCAGGAGGCGCGGCTGGCAACGGACGCGGCATCCCGAAACTCCTTGGCAAGATCCGCAGTCGGAGCCATGCACAGCAGTGCACCGCAGCGCATGCCGTACATGGTGAAGCCCTTGGATGCACTGAAAGCAATCAGCGGCAGGATATGGTGCGGCAGTCCACTCAGCTTTTTGAGAAAAGCACGATATGCATGCGCTTCTCCCGCAAAGTCCAGATAGGCAATATCTACCACACAGATGATATTTTTGTTTGGAAAACTTTTGAAAATATCGATTACCTTATCCCAGTCCTCCAAGGTGAATGTATAGCCGGTCGGGTTGTGCGCAGGGGTATTGATGATAACGACCGCCTGATCTTGTACCGCGAGGATTTCACGCAGCGACTTGCGGAAGGAAGCATCATTAAAATGATAATCTTCATCAAACAGGGTGTAAGTCTTGACTTCCCGGCCGAGTTCCGCAGCAATCACGTTGTACGGTGCCCAATGCCAGTCCGCGGTGAGGATCTTGTCTCCCGGGCTGCTGTAGCAGGAGATCGCGTTGCGCAGTGCGCCGGTACCGCCCGGTGCGTAGCAGGTTTCGATAAAGAGGTCCTGCGGGACTTCATCCAAAAAAACTGCCTTGGTTACGGCTTCCTTGTATTCCGGGATACCGATGATCGGTGCATAAGCCGCGAATTCTTCCGGGCGCAGTTCATGCAGTGCTTCCATAACAGAGGAAAGAACGACCAGCTTGCCGTTGTCATCCAACAGAACGCCGAGGGTAGAGTTGATTACGTTTTCTTTGCCGATCTCGGCAATGCGTGCTTTGGCCAGCGCGCTGACGCCGAATAATTTATCCGGTTTTCCGATTGTGTTTCTTCCGTTGATACGAATCATTTGCTTACCTCCTTTTTCCCAAAGAATGCGAGGCAGCGGTCTGCCATGACTTCCATGGGATCCATATAAAAATCATTTAATTGTTTATCAGCTTTGATCACAGACAGCTCTGTACAGGCAAGAAGCGCACATTTGCAGCCCATCGCATGCAGCTTTTCATCGATAATCTGCCAGGCGGCTTCGTCGACGGGTTTCCCTGGCTTCACGCAATCATAGATTTCATGCATGACGAGCGACTGTCCCTCTGCATCAAGGACACAAGGAATGACGTTCTCGGCAGCTAAAGCCTTTTGATAAAGCTCAGTTCTGATTGTGCCGTCTGTCGCGAGAATACCGACCTTTTCGCCGGGACAAGCGGCAGCAGCAGCTTTGGCAGTCTCCCTGATCATGTGAATGAAAGGAATGTTTATCTGATCCGCGATCTGGTCTACGAAATAGTGCGCTGTGTTGCAGGTCACCGCGATACAGTCTGCGCCCAGCGTTTCCAGCGTCTTGGCATCAGACAGCAGTTTTTGTGCGGTTTCCTGGATACGCTGCGGATCTTTGGAGAGAATCGCAGCTGTTCGATCCGGCATGGAAGCATGGCCGAGGATGATTGTATCCAGATGCTCCTGATCACAGGTTACAGGTGTTTTTTCAATGATCATTTTGTAAAAAAGTTCGGTTGCCATCGGCCCCATACCGCCGATGATGCCGAGAATCGGGTTTTCCCAGTTCAGATCTGTTTTTTTCATTATATTTTCTCCTTTAAAGTCGCCTGGAACAATTGATTTTTTGTCCAAAATACACTATACTGTTTTTGTATATTTCTAGAAAAGCATGAGGAACACACGATGGAGCAACTCGATAAAATCGATCGGAAAATCATATCAATTTTAAGTAAAAATGCGCGCATTTCCTTAAGCCATCTTTCAGAGCAGGTTTATCTGACACCGCCCGCAGTTTCATCCAGAATCGAAAAGCTGGAGAAGGCGGGAATCATCACCGGATACAAAGCCTGCATCAACTATGAAAAGATCGGACTGCCGATCACGGCCTACATTGAAGTGACCATTCCGCCGAATGTGCGGGACGAATTCTGCAAGTATGTTGAGGCAGACAAGCGTGTACTGGAATGCTATTATCTGTCCGGTGACTATTCAATGCTTCTCAAGGTCACGACACCGACAACGACGGATCTGAATGCCTTCCTCAGACTTTTGCAGAAGTTCGGCAGGACGCAGACCCACGTCGTGCTTCTCAAGATTTTCTCCAGAGATTACGATTTGGACACTATTTAGCAAGCTGTCTATACCGGATAAGCTTTGTTTTGCAAATCGGCCTTTTTCGGGTCGATTTTTGTTTGCTGTGCTTCTCGATATTGAAAGAACTCCTCTGCGACATTCGGGAAAAGTGCGTAGGTGAGGACGTCTTCCGTTTGCTGCTTATAGCGCGAGACCTTTGCTTCCAGTTCCGGCAGTTCCGGCGGAATCAAATCCGCAGGTCTGCAGGTGATCGGCGTTTCCTCTCCGAGGGCTTCCTTCTGCACTTTCGGGTTGAACGGTTTGATCGTTTTGCCGTATTCCCCTTTCAGCAAGGCCTTGGTTTCCTTTGACATGGCGGAGTAGCGTTCACCGGTCAGCACGTTGAGCACAGACTGTGTGCCGACAATCTGAGAAGATGGGGTGACCAGAGGCGGCTCGCCGAGGTCTTCGCGGACCTTTGGAATCTCCCGCAGCACTTCATAATACCGATCCGCGGCGTGCTGCTCCTTGAGCTGTGATACCAGATTCGAGAGCATGCCGCCGGGAACCTGATAGAGCAGGGTTTTGATATCGACATTCAGTACTTTCGGATCAAGCAGACCACTGGCCAGTGCCTGAGCCTGAATCGGACGGAAATAGTCTGCGATTTCCGCAAGGAGACCTTGATCGAGATGGGTGTCAAACGGAGTCCCCTTGAAGGTTTCAGCCATCACTTCGGTCGGCGGCTGGCTCGTTCCCATGGAGAACGGGGAAATGGCAGTGTCGATGACATCTGCACCTGCTTCTGCTGCCTTAAGGTAGGTCATGGCAGCGACACCGCTCGTGCAGTGCGTATGGAGCTGAATGGGTACGCTGACGGTTTGCTTCAGCGCTGAGAGCAGTTCATACGCATCATACGGGAGCAGGAGTCCGGCCATGTCCTTGAGGCAAATCGAATCCGCGCCCATGTTCTCCATGTTCTTTGCAAGGTTGAGCCAGTAATCTTTGGTATATGCCTCACCTAAGGTGTAAGACATCGCAAGTTGTACGTGGCCGCCTTCTTTTTTTGCGGCCTTGACGGAAGTTTCCAGATTGCGCAGATCATTGAGCGCATCAAAGATCCGCAGAATATCGATGCCGTTGGCAATGGATTTTTGAACAAAATAGGCAACGACATCATCTGCATAATGTCGATAACCCAGGATGTTCTGTCCGCGCAGCAGCATCTGCAGTTTTGTCTTTTTGAAGCCGTCCCGCAAAAGACGCAGGCGCTTCCAAGGGTCCTCCTTCAGAAAGCGCAGCGAGGCATCAAAGGTCGCGCCGCCCCAGCATTCGACGGAGTGATAGCCAACCTGATCCATCGTATCAAGGATGGGGAGCATCTGCTCGGTCGGCATTCTGGTAGCAATCAGAGACTGTTGTGCGTCTCGCAGCACAGTTTCTGTAATCCCAAGTTTTCTGGGTGTCGTTTGATTCATATATTCCATAAAGTCCTCCTGATTCCTGCAATAGGGTTCTGTAAAATGTAAAAGTTGTACGCGTTCAGGATACGCCGAACATCGCGAGGAAAGTTCCTGCTGCGACTGCGGTGCCGATCACGCCGGCCACATTCGGCCCCATTGCGTGCATAAGCAGAAAATTGGTAGGATCCGCTTCCGCACCGACTTTTTGCGATACTCTCGCCGCCATCGGTACAGCCGAGACGCCGGCGGAACCGATCAGTGGATTCACCTTTCCATGTGTCAGCTTGCACATGATTTTACCGCAGACAACGCCTGCGGCGGTGCCGAATGCAAATGCGATCAGACCGAGAGCGACGATTTTGATCGTCGTCCAGTTCAGGAACGCTTCCGCACTGGTCGTTGCGCCTACCGAGGTACCCAGCAGGATGACAACGATATACATCAGCGCGTTGGAGGCCGTTTCCTGCAGTTGGCGGACCACGCCGGATTCCCGGAACAGGTTGCCGAGCATCAGCATACCGACTAAAGGCGTAGTAGCCGGGAGCAGCCCGCATACAACGATGGTAACAACGATCGGGAAGCAGATGCGTTCAGCCTTGCTGACCGGCCGCAATTGTTCCATTTTGATCTTGCGTTCTTCCTCTGTCGTCAGCAGTCTCATGATCGGCGGCTGAATGACCGGGACCAGAGACATATAAGAGTAGGCTGCAACTGCAATCGGACCCAGCAGATCTTTTTGTTTGAGCATCATGGCCAGATAGATGGAGGTTGGTCCATCGGCACCGCCGATGATGGAAATAGCCGCCGCAGCAGCCTCATTGAAGCCCAGCAGCAACGCACCGATAAAGGCAGCGTAAATGCCGAACTGCGCCGCTGCGCCTAAAAGGAAGCTTTTGGGATTCGCAATCAGCGGGCCAAAATCTGTCATCGCGCCGACGCCGAGGAAGATCAGCGATGGCAGGATCGTCCACTCATCCAGAAGATAGAAGTAATGCAGCAAGCCGCCTTCCTCCATAATGCTCGGACAGATGTTGACCAGGAGCATGCCGAAAGAGATTGGAACAAGCAGCAGTGGCTCATATCCGCGTCCGATGGCAAGATACAGGAAGAAGAGCGCGGCCAAAATCATGATGAAATTGCCTGGCGTCATACCTAAAAAGGCAACCTGATGCAGTAAATTGCTGAAGGTCGTAAAGATGTTCTCCATTTTATTCACCTGCAGACTGTGGCTTTAGGCATGCAACGGTGTCGCCGGTTTCGATACTGTCACCTTCTGCAGCGTTGATGGAAAGCACTTGCCCGTCTTCCGGAGCGACAACAGGGATCTCCATTTTCATCGCCTCTAAAATAACAAGGGTATCACCGCGCTTCACGATATCTCCGGCGGCAGCAACAACCTTCCAAATTTTACCGGAGGTTCCGGAAGTGACCTTGAGGGTACTCTCATCAACAGCTGCTGCGGGAGCAGCAGCGATTTTTGACTCTTTTGTCTGCGGGTGTGCGGGTGCTGCCTGCGGTGTGCATTCCGGCTGCAGCTGTGATTTTTTTTGTACGGTGACTTCATAAGCAGTCCCGTCTACGGTAACAATATAGGTTTCCATTTGTGTTTCCTCGTTTCTGTTCTTCTATTTTGCTTCATGTCGGATACGGCGAATGTTTCTGACTACGTAATCGTCGCCGCTCGCTGCCTGTCCATGCTCTGCTTCATAAGCGGCAATGGCTGCAGTCATAACGGCGGCAAGCTTTCTGCGGTCGTCGCCGCTCGCTGCCTGCATGCCGCCTGCGGCATCGCTGGTGGCAGAGGCTACAGGTGCAACCGCAGTCGGCTTTGGCTTTTGCAGCCGGTCCAGGATGACCGGAATGTATCGCAGCCAGCCTATGATGAGGCTGATGACGATCAGCAGCGCGAACACGGTGCCCATACCGAGCAGCGTCGTGGAAAATGCCTTTGCTAAAATAGCGGAGATACTCATATCTTGATCCTTCTCTTTCCTTATGGCAGCATCAGCGCTTCCAGTGCGCCAATGACATATTTTCTGGTGTCTTGCGGATAAATGATTTTATCGACAGCACCCTTATCTACCGCTGCGGCTTCTGCACCGTAAAGAATGTGATAACGCTCTTTGGCCATCATGCCGACCTCGGCTCCGTCCCATGCAAAGATAAAATCCGTCCCCAATCCATGACTGTTGAGAATCGCGTGGCAGCTTCCCAGCGACTTGCCGATGATGACATTGATGCGAGGCATGCGTGCCTTTGCAAGTTTACCGACCAGTTTATTCACCGCAGTACTGAAGTGCGCCTCCGTTTCAAAATCCGTCGCGAAACCATCGATGTCCACCAGAGAAAGTACCGGGATAGAAAACCTGCTGCAAAACGCAATGAAATGGCTCAGCTTGTCGCAGCCTGCGGCACTGAGTCTGGAGGCTCCGTCGATGCGGTTGTTTCCAATCACCGCGATGGTTCTGCCGTTGAGACGAATAAAGCCGGTGACGGTTCTTTTGCCGAAGAGAGATTTTGTTTCATAAAACAGACCATCATCTGCAATCGCGCCGGCAACTTCCCGTACGAAGCTTTCTGCGCCTTCATCAAAAAGACAAGGGCGGTTCAAATCCGCACTTTCATAAACCTGGACAATGCCTTCTGTCTGGCTGGAAGGCAGAATTTCAATCAGGCTGCGCACTTTCGCAGTGATCTCGTGCATGCTGCCGATCAGATCGATCGATTTGCTGACGATATGCTCGCTTTCGGTACTGTTTTGATCTAAGGTATCGGGCGGATTGATGAAGTAGTCGCCGCCTTCTTCATTCACAAAAACAAAATCGCCCATGGTGGCCGCGAGGGCGAGTCCGCCGCCGCAGGAACCCTTGACAATCATGTATTGCGGGATGCTGGCAGCCTCTTCTCTTTGAAAGCAGTAGAGCTCTCCGAGCTTTTCCATAATCTCCATACCTTGATCCAGAACAAGACCTGTGGAATGAAAGATTCCAATCAATGGGGCTTTGCTTTTGACGGCCATACGGTAAGCGCGCAGGATCCGCTCGATATGGGCAGGACCGCAGGCGCCGCTGTGAACCTGATCGTTTTGACCGAAAGCATAGACCAACCGATTGTTGATCGTGCCATAGCCGATGATGACGTTCTCGTCTTCCCGGGCTCCGATCTGCATGAAACTGTTATCGTCAAAGAGCATTCTCAAAACTTCACTTGTGTGCATGCTGTCACTCTCCTTGCTTCATTCTTTTGGTGATATTTTAATGTAGCAAGATTGTAATTTCAAGAGGTGCGGGAAGGAAAAGAAAAATGCAAAGATTTTTTTTATTTGACTTAAAAAAGATAAAAAAACGTTCCTGAATATTTCGATTTTAAAGGGGAAACAGATCGTACGGCACGCAGAATCCGCCCAGGCGATGCGGTTTATGACCGAAGCGTTTGATGAGGGCGGATTTTTGGAGCAGGGACCTTTACCTAGGCTGCATGAATGCGTGCTTCGCCTAGAAAAGTAAGGATGAATTACTTCTGCTTTGCGCGCGACCAGCCCATCCAGACCACGAACGGCAGGCTGACGAGAAGCATCGGCAGAGCCTCGTTGGATAAGGCAAAGAAAGAAATGATGATCCAGGAGATCCCCAGACCTGCGGAAGCGGCGGCATAGTCAAGCTGCGCGCGCCGCGGGTCTTTTGCTGCGAATACGGGGTTCCACCGCAAATACAAGGTGATCGCGTTCCAGAGCCAGTAAATGCCGAACAGGAAGATGGTTGTATTGCAGATTGGTAAGATTCTGGCAGCGGACAGCCATAAACCCATGGCTGCGAGCAGCAGATAGCCGATCCAGTAAATGAGTTTTTTTGTTTTTGTTGACATGGAAGACATGAGAGATACCCCTTTCTCTGAAATGTGTGTCGAAACATCGCTACCGGTGTGTTTTGTCATCATTTTAACAGAATGCTCAGGTTTTGACAAGGCGATGCAGGAAATTCTACCCGACTTTTGCTTTGCTTTTACCGGAATATCTGATACAATAAAGGGGCAAGTTAATAGGGTAAGTTAATGGGGTAAGTTAATGGGGCATATTCCGCATGAGTCAGGAGGTTATTATGGCATTGCCGATCAATGTATCAGATCTAATTCAACAACGCGTGATTGAGAGCGCACGCATTGAATACAAAAGTGACTGGAACCCTGAGCCAATTCTGCATTCTATTTGCGCTTTTGCAAATGATATCGATAACTGGGATAGAAGAAAAAGAGTTGTTTATGCTGGCGAACAATCAGCCCTATGATGATCGCCCAAATCCGGCAGCTAAAATAGAGGACTTGAAGTCCAGCCTGATCTCAGAATTTCTTTATGCGGTAAAAAGTGATCTGTATGAACGATCGCTTAGTCAACCGGTCGCTGAAACCGCTGCCTCTATGCGCTTAATTGGAGGACCTTTAGAATGGAGAAAGCCACTGAACGTAGGGTTGATGTTTTTTAATGAGCGTCCGGAGGATTTCTTTCCGTATGCCCGTATTGAAGTGGTTGATAAGCCGGACCCAACCGGTATTGGCATGACAGAAAAGATATTTACAGGTCCTCTCAATCGTCAGCTGCGGGATGCACTTAGCTATATTAAAAATTACATTATTAAGGAAAAGGTGATCAAGATTTCTAATCAGGCAGAAGCCGTACGCATTTTTAATTTGCCGTATGCGGCGGTAGAGGAAAGTCTGTCCAATGCTGTTTATCACAAGTCCTACCAAATTGGAGAACCGATCACGGTTACGGTCACGCCGGAGCGTATGGAAATCACTAGCCTGCCGGGGCCGGACCGGACGATCAGCAATGAGGATCTGATGAACCGTCGATTGATTTCAAGGCGTTATCGAAACAGGAGAATCGGGGATTTTTTGAAGGAGCTGAAGCTGGTAGAGGGACGGAACACCGGAATTCCCACAATTCTCCATGCGATGGAAGCGAATGGCTCAGAATTGCCATTGTTTGAAACAGATGAAGATAGGACTTACTTCACAGTGATTTTACCTGTTCATAAGCAATTTCTCGTGCCGGAAACTGCCGCTCCAAAGAAAAAACAGCGTCGCAGCCTGCCGGAGCTGAAAGAGCTTATCGTGATTACGCTAGCTGAAAGCGGAAACATTTCCACTTCGGGACTGGCGTCTAAGCTGGGATATACGAAAGTAACTTCCACCTTATCGAAAGCGCTAAAAGAACTGATGGCAGAAGGAATCCTTCAGTATTCAGAGCCGGAGAAGGTGCGTTCAAGAAACCAAAAACTGCAGCTTGCAAAGGAACAAAGAAAAAAGGAATGACAAGGGACTTCCATATGATCGCGTTTCAGAACCAGTTAGAACCATGCAGGAAATTTCTCATTAGGGTGGCGCGTCAGGCGATTTTCTGATAAAATAAGGGAGTCCGGTCCGCCGATCCACGTTTCGGCGGCAGGGAATTTTGAAACAGAAATTTCAGAAGCAGAAAAGGAAGTACAGATTAAGATGATAGAACCGAACAGAGTAAGGGAAGCAGCAGAGAAACAAGAGGAAGAAAACTGGATGTTCCGTACTTTTTTAAAGATGTGTGCGGACGAAAAAGAACTGGACAAGCAGTTCAAACGGCTGCATGAAGAGATTTTTCCCCAGTATGACTGCAGCAAATGCCGAAACTGCTGCAGGGAATATACCATTGAAATTCCGAAGAAGGATTTAGAGAAGATCGCAAAAAAACTTGAGATGTCAAAGTCTCTTGTAATCAGCACATTTTTGAAAAAGGAACCAAAAAACGAAAACTATCTGACACAGGGGGATTCTTGCGCTTTTTTAAATCAGGAGGGAGCTTGCATTCTGGGTCATTGTAAACCGGAGGCATGCAGGGATTATCCTTTTACAAATCAGCCGGGAAGAATGGGCAGTCTGATGGATATCGTACAAAATACCGCGATCTGTCCGATTGTATTTGAAATTTACGAAAGACTGAAACTGGAATACGGTTTTTCAGATACCGGCGAAATGAGCGAGCGCGGCAAACGCAGCATTTTGAAAAGTGCAAAGGAATTTGTGAACTCTTATGAACTCGAGCCATTGTCGGCAGCCGGCTTGGAGTATACGCAATATATTTTTCCGGAAATAAACGAGAAACTTGACGAGGCTACGATGGAGCTTTTCGCAGCAACGGAAGAGGAAAAGACAGTCGAAAAGATGATCTCGGAGGCAAAAAACGCGGATGAGTTTTTTAAGCTGATGCGCAAACCAATGAAGATACAGAATCGGCAAAAATTCAGAAAGAAACTGCTTGAGAATGAAGAGAACTTGATTGATTTTATCAAAGAAAAAGCATTACGGAACGCGCAGGATATTTTCATCGAGAATGCGCTCTATTTTTTCCTGCATGCGAAAACCGACTGCTGCGACTGGATTTTGACGGAGTATAAAAATGTGCGCAGCGCTTACATGCAGTCTATGCTATGCCTTGCCCTCGGCGTGCGCGGGGATATCGCGGTGGTTCCGTTTTTACAGAAAGAAGCGATGCGGTTTATGACTGAAGATTTTAATGAGGACGGATTTTTGGAGCAGGGACCTTTATATGGGCTGCATGAATTAGTGCTTCGTTTGGAAAAGTAACGGCAGCGCTTCGCTGCATAAAGCAAAGAAAGAAATCGCGAAGAAGGGTTGAATATAATAAAAAGATCGGGCTGAGAGGTGAATATGAAGCAAAAGACAGAGTTTGAGGTTATCATCGTCGGGGCAGGCCCATCTGGGCTGGCGGCGGCATTGACGCTGCTTGAGGAAGGTATTTCAGACATTATCGTAATGGAGCGATTCGCATTTCCGCGCTACAAGTGCTGCGCCGGATATATTACCGGAAAGACGAAAGCGGTCTATGAGACTTTCGGATTAAATATTGAAGAGGCACATTACAGTCTGATAAAGGAGTTCAACATTTTTTACAGGCTGAAAAAAAGACAGACGATTGCCAATCAATTTTTATACACAAATCGCATGATTGATCGGGTAGAACTGGACAACGCCTTTGCAGAGCTTGCAAAATCAAAGGGCATCCGAATAAAAGAGAATACGACTATCTCGGAGCATGATGCAGACAAAAAAGAACTGAAACTTTCCAACGGTGAAAGGCTTACATATCAAAAGATTATTTTTGCAGATGGAACGAGCGGATTCGGAAGCCGTCTGCAGCCAGATCGCAAAAAGAATATTGCCATGCAGCTTGTTTTCCCACACGTTGCGCCCGAAGAGATTCAGATTCATTTCGGTATGACAAAGCGCGGGTACGGGTGGGTCAGCTCTTATGGTGGTTTTACCAATGTCGGACTGACGGATGTTTTTGACAAATCAGTAAACTATCATGAGGTTTTTGCAGATTTCATGAAGAAACTCGGATTGCAGGCAGATATGGGCGAGCTTCGAGGGGCCTTTACTCCGATGGAAATCGGCGAAGGGAAAGTCGGTGAAGATGTTTACTTCGTCGGTGATGCGGTCGGCGCCTGTGACCCCATGACGTTATCGGGTCTTCGATATAGTCTTGACAGCGGGAGACTTTGCGCAGAGGCGATTGCGAGAAAAGATGACTGCCTGTATTTTGTATGTATTCGCAAAATGAAGAAAAAATTTGCACTGATGCGTGCCTTGCAAAAGATTTTTTATCTGAAATTCTGTCAGGTTTGTGTATTCGACATCGGCTGCAGGTGCTGCCACCGCATGATTGCGTATGTATTTAATCAATTTTTTGTGAACAAGAAATAAAATTACATTTTTATGTCCTTAAAAGTGCGGACGAACACATTTTTATGTCCTTAAAAATGTTGACGACGGATTTGAAAACGGTTATACTAAGTGCATGGCGGGACAAAAGTGCGCATAACGCAATCTGAGATTTCTATGCGTACATGGTGTGCATGGAAGAGCACCGCTCCGTAAGGTGCTTTTGCCGTTATTCCGGAAATATCGCTGAGCGATATTTCTTGCCTACATAATAAAAAAGGACAGGAGAGATGCAATGAATCGACATGCGATCAAACGATTGGAGCACTGGAAGGATGCAAAAGGGCGCAAACCGATGATTATCCGGGGTGCCAGGCAAGTTGGAAAAACATGGCTGATGAAAGAATTCGGAAGGACGCGGTTTGCGAAGACTGCATATGTCAATTTTGAGAATAATGACAGAGCGAAAGCAATCTTCGAAATGGATTTTGATATTGCGCGTATGATTTTGGCGCTCAGTGCAGAAACCGGTGTTGATATACAGGCAGAGGACACGCTTTTGATTTTCGACGAAATTCAGGAAGCACCGAAGGCCTTGACCTCCCTCAAATATTTTTATGAGAATGCGCCGCAGTATTGTATTGTTGCAGCGGGGTCCCTTCTCGGTGTTGCCATTCACCATGGGACTTCGTTTCCGGTAGGGAAAGTGGATTTTATGGATTTGTATCCGCTGAGCTATACGGAATTTTTGGAGGCCTTGGGCGAGGAACGATTCGCAAAGCTGCTTGCTGCCGGAGACACGGAAATGATGCGAGTCTTCAAATCTAAGTTTATCGAGCGTCTCAAAGAATACTATTTCGTCGGCGGAATGCCCGAGGCAGTTTTGACCTTTGTAGAAAAGAAGAATTATCAAAGTGTGCGGGAAATTCAGAAAAATCTTCTGAATTACTATCAGCAGGACTTTTCGAAGCACGCGCAGACAAATCTGATTCCAAGGCTGAATCTGGTTTGGAATTCCATCCCGGGGCAGCTTGCAAAAGAAAACAGAAAATACATTTACGGGCAGGGCCGGGGAGGGGCGCGCGCGAAGGACTTCGAGCTTGCGATTCAGTGGCTGCTTGACTGCGGGCTGATTCATAAAGTGCACAGGGTCTCCAAACCGCAGCTTCCACTAAAGGCCTATATGGAGCTTGACACATTCAAAATGTTTTTGCTGGATGTGGGGCTTCTTGCGGCGATGGGAGACTTGAGCGAAAAGGTGATTTTAGAGGGCAGCCGGATTTTTACGGAGTTTAAAGGGGCGCTTACGGAGCAGTATGTTTTGCAGCAGCTTGTATCGGAGCTGGGTGTGACGGCATATTATTATTCGACACCAAACTCAAGAGGCGAAATCGACTTCCTGCTGCAGGCAGATACGAGCGTGATCCCGCTGGAGGTCAAGGCAGAAGAAAATCTGAAAGCAAGGAGCTTGCGTGCTTTTTGCGAAAAATACAATCCGCGCTTTGCGGTGCGAAGCTCGATGTCGGACTTTCGCGAGCAGGACTGGATGACGAATATACCGCTTTATGATTTGCTGTACCTTGCAAATTATTTGAGCGAGGGACAAAAGCGCGCATAACGCAATCTGCGATTTCTATGCGCACATGGCGCGCAACCGTGAGCGCCGCTTCACAAGGTGCTTTCGTCGCTATTTCGGAAACATCGCACAGCGATATTTTCATGCATGATTAATAAGAAAGCTGCAAACGCGGCTAGCAAATACAGAATTTAAGAAAAGGAGTGAGACGATGATACAACTGGACAGTATCAGGGGGATGCTTCCGTCGCTTGCGGAAACGCTCAAAGAAGTCGGTGACTCTCTTTGACCTCGCAAGACTGAGAGAAGAATTAGAACGAGCGAACCGGGAGATCGAACAACCGGACTTTTGGAACAATCCGGAGTATGCCCAAAAGGTTATGAAAGAAAAAAGAAGCATGGAGGCGACGGTCGAGAACTACGAAAGTCTCGAAAAATCGCTCGGCGATATCGGTGAGATGATCGAGCTGACCGAGATGGAGGAGGCGAGCGGCGCTTCGTCGGAAGAGCTTGCCGAAATGGCCGCGGGTATCGAAAGCGACTTTGCAGCGGTGCAGGAGCGCCTAGAGGAGCTGCGGCTCAAGACCCTCTTAACCGGAAAGTATGACCACTGCGGCGCGATCCTTTCGATCCATGCAGGTACCGGCGGCGTCGATGCGATGGACTGGGCATCCATGCTGCTCAGAATGTACACGCGCTGGTGCGAAAAAAAAGCTTATCATGTCAAAATCCTCGATTTGCAGAGGGATCCTGAAGCCGGCATCAAGAGCGCGACCCTTTTGGTCGAGGGAGAGAACGCCTACGGCTATCTGAAGAACGAAAAAGGCGTGCATCGTCTGGTGCGCATTTCGCCGTTCAATGCGGCGGGGAAACGCCAGACATCGTTTGCGATGCTGGAAGTCGTGCCGGAGCTGGACGAGGATATTACTGTGGAAATCAACCCGGAGGATCTGCGGATCGACACCTACCGCAGCAGCGGCGCGGGCGGTCAGCATGTCAACAAGACGGATTCTGCGATCCGTATCACGCATCTGCCGACCAATATCGTTGTCACTTGCCAGAATGAACGCAGCCAGCACCAGAACAAGGAAATGGCGATGAAGATCCTGACCGCGCGGCTGACCGAACTGGCGGAGCAGGAACACAAGGAAAACCTCGCCGAGCTCAAGGGTGACTACTCGATGAATACTTGGGGCTCGCAGATCCGTTCCTATGTGTTCCAGCCGTATACGATGGTCAAGGATCACCGGACCGGCGCGGAAACCGCAAACGTCAACGCCGTTATGGACGGCGACCTTGACTATTTCATCAATGCCAAGCTCAAACAGCGTGAAGAGGCGTAGGGGACACAGAGGGCGTTGGAATACGAGGACCTGCGGGAAGCTGCGGCTGACGGCGCGTCGTGCGTGCGGCTGCGCGCGAGCAATCCGCAAGAAAAATACAAACACAAACACAGATAGAAAAGGAAACCATATATGGATATTATCGCAAAACTGGCGGCAGAATTTCACATTCGCACCGCGCAGGTGGAACAAACCGTAGCACTCATCGATGAAGGAAACACCATTCCGTTCATCGCCAGATACCGCAAGGAGGTCACCGGCGGACTCAGCGACGTGGTGCTGCGTGATCTGGACGAACGCCTCAAATATCTGCGGAATCTCGAGGAACGCAAGGAAGAAGTGCTGCGTCTGATTGAAGAACAGGGCAAGCTGACGGAGGAACTCAAAGCGGAAATCGAAAAGGCAGAGGTGCTACAGCGCGTCGAGGATTTATACAAACCGTTCAAGCAAAAGAAGGCGACACGTGCCTCCAAGGCCAAGGAAAAGGGACTGGAACCACTGGCTATGATTCTTTACGCGCAGCAGCTGACCGATGGTACGCCGGAGGAGACCGCCGCGCCGTTTGTAGATCCGGAGAAAGAAGTCCATACGCCGCAGGAAGCGCTGGCGGGGGCTTGTGATATCATCGCGGAAATGATCGCTGACGATCCGGAGATCACACAGGATGTCAGAGACAAAACGCTTGCGATCGCGACCCTTGTCACCGAGGCGGTCGATCCGGAGGAAAAGACCGTCTACGAGATGTATTATGACCGCGCGGAGGCTTTGGCGAAGATTCCGAACCATCGCGTGCTGGCGATCAACCGCGGCGAAAAAGAAAAAAAGCTGAAGGTCAAGCTTTCCTTAGAGACCGAGAAGATCCACGAATTGATCGCGGCATCCGTCATCCGGAACGAAAAAAGCATCTTTTACGAGATGCTGCAAGGCACCATTGCCGATGCCTACAAACGGCTGATGGCACCGTCCATCGAGCGCGAGATGCGCAATATGCTGACGGAACGCGCAGAGGCGGAGGCAGTCAAGATTTTCGCGAAGAATACGGAGAGCCTGCTGATGACGCCGCCGGTGCGGGGCAAGAAGGTCATCGCGATCGACCCGGGCTATCGGACCGGCTGCAAGGTGGCGGTGCTCGACGAAACAGGCAAGCTCAAGGCATACACGACGGTTTATCCGACCGAGCCAAAGAAGGATGTCGCGGGTACCGAGGCGACACTCAAAAAGATTGTCGAAAAGTTCCATACGGACATCATCGTGGTCGGCAACGGAACGGCTTCGCGCGAGACCGAAGAGGTGGTCGCAAACTTCATTAAAAAGAACGGTTACGATATCCAATATACGATCGTCAACGAAGCGGGCGCGTCGGTCTACTCTGCCTCCAAACTGGCGACAGAGGAATATCCGGATCTGGATGTGACGACTCGCGGCGCGATGTCGCTGGGACGACGGCTGCAGGACCCGCTGGCGGAGCTGGTCAAGATCGACCCGAAGAGCATCGGTGTCGGTCAGTATCAGCATGACATTAACCAAAAGCTGCTGGAGGGTGCACTGACGAATGTGGTCGAGGACTGCGTGAACCGCGTCGGCGTGGATCTGAATACGGCATCGCCGTCACTGCTTTCGTATATCGCGGGCGTGAACATGGGCATTGCCAAGAATATCGTCAAATACAGAGAAGAAAACGGCAAATTCACCGACCGTAAGCAGCTGATGCAGGTGCCGAAGCTCGGAGAAAAGGCTTTCAATCAGTGTGCCGGTTTTCTGCGCATCACAGGCGGCAAGAATCCGCTGGACGCGACTTCGGTACACCCGGAATCCTACGGCGCGGCGCAGGCCATGATGGAAAAGCTCGGCGTGGAGGCTGACGCGATCCAGCACGGCGGCGATAAGGATATGGAAAAAAAGATCAAAAAGGCTTATCCGGCGAAGTCGCTGACACAGAGCATTGCCGCTATGGCAGGCGATCTGGGCGTCGGTGCGCTGACGCTGACCGACATCATTGAGGAAATGAAAAAACCGGCGCGCGACCCGCGTGAGGACGCGCCGCCGGTCGTGTTCCGCGGCGATGTCAAGCAGTTTGAGGATCTGAAAATTGACATGGAGATGACCGGAACGGTCAGAAACGTCGTGGACTTCGGCGCGTTTGTCGATATCGGTGTCAAAAACGATGGTCTGGTACATATATCGCAATTAAGCGATAAGTTTATCAAACACCCGATGGACGTGGTTTCAGTCGGCGATACGGTCAAGGTCAAGATCATTTCCATTGACTACGACAAGCACCGCGTCGGCCTGACGATGAAAGGATTGAATTAAAGCATGAGCAAGATTACAACGATTTTATTCGATTTTGACGGGACGCTGGTCAACACCAACGATGTCATCATTGCGTCGTGGCAGCATACGTACCGTCACTATACGGGCAAGGAAGAAAGCCTCGAGAAGATCACGGCATGCTTCGGCGAGCCACTGCTGCTGACGATGGCAAGAGAGTTTCCGGCGATCGATCCGGAGGAATCCGCCGGAATCTACCGCACGTTCCAGCAGGAAAATGCAGACGAGCTGGTGACGATTTTCCCGGGTATTCTGGATATGCTGCGGGATTTGAAAAACGCAGGCTATCGGCTGGCGATCGTGACCTCCAGGACCAGAGAGTCGGCACAGCGCTATATGGACATGTTCGGCATTGCATCGTACTTTGACGATATGGTGTCCTGTGAGGATACAAACGTACATAAGCCGAATCCGGAGCCGATCTTGTTGTGTATGCAGAAGCTGGGCGTCTCGCATGAGGACTGTATCATGATCGGGGACAGTCCATTTGATATCAAGTGCGCGAATAATGCAGGTGTTTTGAGCGTATTGGTGGCGTGGAGGATTACCGGCAGCGGTGCGCCGGAGGTCGCGGACGCAAAATGGGATTACGAAATCGCGGAACCTGCAGATCTTTTGACGTTGCTGGTGCGGATTAACTGTGCCGAACAGCCGCACGCGGCCATGGCCGCACTTTGATCGTACACTGTCCCTGCGGCGATGAGACAGCGCGGTCAGGAGAGAAACCGGCGCAGCTTTGCCGCAGCCGGATGCTTCCTATGATGTGATGACGAAGGAGACGGCGCGGCGGTGAATCTGCACGCGGCGGGATTCGGCAGATGGGAGATAAACAATGCTGCATCTATATTACGGAAGAGAAAACATTGACAAAGAAAATTTTATCTTTGACCATTTACAGGGTCGGGCGCTTTTACTTGTGCCCGACCAATTTACATTGCAGATGGAGCGCGCGCTGCTCGCGCGCGCCGGCAAGGAAGCGCTCATGGATATTGAGGTGCTTTCGATGTCCAGGCTCGGCGATCGCCTTTTGTCGGAGCTCGGCGGCAGCAAGCGCAGTTTCATCGATAAATACGGGCGGCATATGATTCTTTCGGATGTTGCCCGCGCAGAGCGGGAGCGTTTGCAGGTATTCCGCGGCCTGGAGCGCAAAAATTCCTTCATCGAAATGGTGAATAATTTCATCTCGGAGCTCAAGCAGTTTAACTGCGGCAGCGCGGAACTCACGCAGATCGCGGAGGCGCTGCCGGAGGACTCCTACGCGGCGAAGAAGCTGACAGATCTGACTCTGCTGTACGAAAGCTACGAACGGCGGATTGAAGGGAAGTACACCGATTCAGAGGACTATATCGATCTTTTTTTGAGTAAGATCGCGCAGTCCGCGTTGATTCAGGATCAAGATATCTGGATCTATGGCTTTGACAGTTTCGCACCAAAGGCGATGTCTGTCATCGGGGAACTGATGCGCAGCGCGCGCGAGGTTCAGGTGGTGCTGACCGCGGACCATGATCGGAGCAGCAGAGACAGCGAGCTGTTTACGCTGCCGGAGCTCGTCATGCACAAATTGCAGGAGGCTGCGGAGGCGAGCGGCATCGACTGCAAGCGGCAGGCGATACCGGAATGCTACCGGATTCGGGATCGTGCCGCGGCGGTTAGACAAATCGAACAGGAGCTTTACGCCCTGCCCGCAAGACCGGCCAAAGATCTCGATGCCTGCGAGGGGCTGCGTTTGGTGACCGCGGCGAATCTGTACAACGAAGCCGAGAGCGCAGCGGTTTATGTTTTGCATCTGGTGCGGGATCTGGGATATCATTACCACGAAATTCAACTCATCTGCAACGATCAGCAGGAGCGCGGACCGATTTTGCGGCGGATCTTCCGCGAATACGGAATTGATCTGATTTCGGACGCCAGCCGCGATATCCTGCAGAGTCCGATCGTGCGCTATATCACCGCGCAAATCAGCGTGGTCATCGAAAAATACAGGACTGATACGGTACTGCGCGTCCTCAAATCCGGATTCAGCGATTTGACAGCGGACGAGGTGACCGACCTGGAGAACTATGTCATCCAGTACCGCGTCCGCGGAAGCATGTGGAAAAGGCCATTTGTCAAGGGACTGCAGGAGTACGGGGAGGAAGAACTGAAGCGTCTTGACGCCCTCCGCGAAAGCGCGATCGCGCCGATGCGTTCCTTCGAAAAGATTTTTCAAAGAGAAACGACTGCAGACTTTATCGCGGCGCTCTATCAATATTTTTATCAGGAAGCGCGCCTGCCGGAACGGATTGGCGAACTCATTCGTGCGCAAGAGGAGATGGGCAGAGAGGATCTTGCCGAGGAAACGCGGCAAATTTGGGGCAAGGTGATCGGTATTCTTGACCAGATGCAGGAGATTGCGGGGCAGCAGGATTTCGACGCGCGTGCCTTTTTAGACCTATTTAAGGTAGGTTTGTCGCAGGTCGAGCTCGGCGTGCTGCCGCCAACAAAGGACGGACTGATGATGGGAACGATGCAGCGGACCAGAAGCGGCAATATCAAGGCTCTGGTCGTGGTCGGCGCAAATGAGGGAATCTTGCCGCAGGATAAGCCAGCGCAGGGTCTGTTCGGCGATGAAGAAAAAGAACTCTTCCGGCAAAAGGGCGTGGAGCTCTGCAAGGTAGACAGTGTGCGGCAGATGGAGGAACGGCTGGCAATCTACCGTAATCTTTCAAGGCCGCGCGCGCAGCTTTGGATGAGCTGCAGCATGGCTGATATCGAGGGAAATCTCAGCAAACCGTCCGGCGTTTTTACGAAGCTTATCGAAATTTTCCCGCAGCTTGCGGTCGAGAAGGACATACTCAACCGTACGGCTGAGGCGCAGACAGAGCTGGCCTGCGGCGGCATGGCACCGCTACGTCATTTGACCGAAGCTTTGCAGGATACCTTGGAGGGAAAGCCGCTCGGCACACCGTGGAGGGAAATGCTCACATGGTATCAGCAGCACGATGACGCGAAACTGACCCCAATTCGCAAGGGGTTGGCGTTTACCAACAAACAGGAGGCACTCGGCAGACAGGTTGCTGACGCCTTGTATCAACGTGACGTGGACACCGCGCTGAGCCTCAGCCCATCGCGGCTGGAGCGTTATGCGCGCTGCGCGTTTTCTCATTTGATCCAGTACGGTCTGAAGCCGGAGGAACGCCGCGTCTTTGAAGTCGCGCCGCGAGAGATCGGTGACATCTATCATCGGTGTCTGATGGAACTGACAGCGAAGCTGACCCTGCCGGATGTGCCGGTGACCGCGCCGGAATCGCCATGGATGACCTTAACGCGAGAGGCATGCAGAAACTTCGTGGAACAGACGGTCGCGCGGGAAACATCAAACTACCGCGAAGGGTTGTTTCAGCTCGGCCATGAGGAACAGTACCGCAGCCGCCGCATCGCGGACATCTGCGAAAAGGTGTGCTGGGTTTGTGTCGAGCAGGTACGGGCCGGACAGATCTTGTCCAGCCGTTTTGAAGTGCCGTTCGGCCGCGGCCGCGCGATTCCGCCGATCGCGGTGGAGGCGGAGGGCAGACAGATTTTTATTGAGGGCAAGATCGACCGCGTGGATATTCTGCGCGGCGAGCGCGTAAAGATCATCGACTACAAGACCGGAAACGAGAATTTCAGCAAAAGCGAGGCAGAAGCGGGCTACCGTCTGCAGCTCATGCTCTATCTCAATGCCTGCCTGGGTGAGCGTACAGGCGGCGAAGCGAGAAAGCCCGCGGGAGTCTTTTATTTTCATATCAGTGAGCCGATGGTGGTTTGGTCGGCAAAAGAACCGGACGCAGAGAAGCTGGCGCAGGAAGTGCGCAAGAATTTTAAGATGAACGGCGTGCTGGTCGATGACCCGCAGGTCATCGAAAGCATCGCGGGAGACTTCAGTGGCTATTCAGAGATCCTGCCGCTGCGAAACGGCAAGGACGGCGTCAGCGCGACCGGCGGCGATACCTTGCTCAGCGAGACGGAGTTTGAGGCGCTGACCGAGACCGTTTCCCAAAAAGTGACGGAGCTTTGCCGCGATCTCGCCGCGGGGAAGATCGACATCGAGCCGATGAAGACCCGCGATCGCTCCGCCTGCACCTACTGCCAGTACAAAGGCATCTGCCGCTTCGATACGATATTCGAAGGCTGCCGGTGGCGGATCGTGTGAAATGAAGGGGTACTATGCGCTGATCTCACCGCGCAGGTTGGTGGTCATCAGTTTTTTGATGGTTTCTTTCGGGTAGCCGCAGCTGAAGAGGTAGTAAAGCTTGGTGACAGCAGCCTCTGTGGTCATGTCATTGCAGCCGACGGCACCGGACTCCTTGAGGGCGTTGCTGGTCGCATAGGTGCCGAGCTTGGTCGTGCCGCGGTAGCATTGGGAGCAGACGGAGACGATCGCGCCGTTCTCGGAGGCGCGGCGGATGCTGCTGACCAGCGTGCGGTTGTTGCTCGGGATATTTCCCTCACCGAAGGTTTCCAGCACAACGCCGCTGAGCTTTTCGGAAACGATCTGCTCGAACAACTCGAACTGGATGCCCGGGAAGAGCTTCAAGACGCCAATCGGCACCTGACGCAGCTCGGTCAGCTTGAATTCAGGCGCCTGCGCCGGCATGATGAGTGCCTGCTGGTTGTACTTGATATCGATGCCGACGTCTGCCAGAACCGGGTAGTTCGGCGAGGCGAAAGCCATCAGCTCATCCGATGAGACCTTGGTAGAGCGGTTGCCGCGCAGGAGCTTGCCCGCGAAGTACAGGCAGACCTCGTTGACGCGGCCTTCGGCGGCGATCACCATCGAATTGATGAGGTTATCGCGGCCGTCGCTGCGCAGCTCGCAGAGCGGGATCTGAGAGCCGGTCAGAATGACCGGTTTGTCAAGACCCTCAAGCATGAACGAAAGCGCGGAAGCGGTATAGGCCATGGTGTCGGTGCCGTGCAGGACGACGAAGCCGTCATACATGTGGTAGCGGTCGCGGATCTCCCGCCCGATGTTGACCCACTGCTCGACCGCGACATTCGCCGAATCCAGTAGCGGATCAAATTCGACAACATCCCAGTTTGGCATATCCTTGTTTTTGAGCTGTGAGATCTCATCCAGCAAACTCGAAAAATATTTTTTCTTCGGCGCGTAGCCAAGCTCTGTCGGCACCATACCGATGGTGCCGCCCGTATATAAAACGCAGACTCTTTTTTTCATATCGATCTCCATTCCGCCGTTAAACTTCGACGCCATCAGGCGTGAAAAAAGTCCGGCAAGATTATTTTCTTGGATTTTAGCAAAGTTTATGATAAACTATCCTTAGGTACGATGTAATCATACCATAGACCGAAAAAAAATTCTATTGTAAAAATCATGGGAGGGAGAATAAATGTCAAAGATTCCGACACCGCATATCGCGGCAAAAGCAGGCGACTTTGCCGAAACTGTTTTAATGCCGGGCGATCCGCTTCGCGCAAAATTCATCGCGGAGACCTTTTTAACGAATCCGGTGCTGGTCAATAATGTCAGAGGCGTGCAGGGCTATACAGGAGATTACCGGGGAAAACGTGTTTCCGTCATGGCTTCGGGCATGGGCATTCCGTCGATCGGCATCTACTCTTATGAGCTTTTCAATTTTTACGATGTCAAAAACATCATTCGTGTCGGCACTGCCGGCGTGATCCGTCCGGATCTCAAGGTCCGAGATATCGTGATCGGACAGGGCGCCTGCACCAATTCCAATTTCGCGGAGCAGTTTGAGCTGCCGGGAACCTTCGCGCCGATCTGCTCCTATGAGCTCTTGAGGAAGGCGGTCAGCGCGGCAAAAGATCTGGGCGTGGAACCGGTAGTTGGTAATCTGTATTCGTCAGATATGTTCTACGATGATTCGCAGGGCTTATCTAAATGGCAGAAAATGGGCGTTTTGGCTGTTGAGATGGAGGCCGCAGCGCTATATATGAACGCGGCCAGAGCCGGTAAGAATGCGCTGGCAATCTGCACAATCTCTGACAATCCGTTTACCGGAGAGGCAACAACCGCGGAAGAACGGCAACAGAATTTTACAAAAATGATGGAAATTGCGCTTACCATCGCGTAATATTGATCAAGAAGTCAAAAAAACACGAAAAATAATAAAAAAACAAGAAAAAAAGCCACTCGAAAAAGTGGCTTTTTGTTGATACCGCCGCGCAAAAATGGTACAATAATCTAATAGTTACCGGCGGCAAATACATGTTTTGACAGCTTGTCTGCCGCCCATCAAAGCAGGAGGACAGAAAATGGAGGAAAGATATCCGAGGCTAGAGATTAATCTGGCCCACTTAAAACATAATGTGACGAAGGTCGTAGAAAAATGTGGAGACATGGGCATTCAGGTCGCGGGCGTTATCAAGGGCGCGACGGGTCTGCCGGAGGTCGCGAAAGCATTTGACGAGGGCGGCGCTGCATTCATCGCATCCTCCAGACTGGAACAGTTGGAAGACGCGAAGAACGCCGACATCCAAAAACCATTGCTGATGATTCGGATTCCGATGCTCAGCGAGGTAGAGGATGTCGTTCGCCTGACCGATATCAGCTTGAACAGCGAACTGGTTGTGATCAAGGCACTGAATGAAGCGGCGAAGCGCCAAAACAAGGTACATCAGATCATTTTGATGGCCGATATGGGAGACCTCAGAGAAGGCTATTGGGACAAAGAAGAAATGGCTGAAGTCGCGGTATATGTCGAAAACGAGCTGGATAATATCAAACTGGTCGGAATCGGCACCAATGTCGGCTGCTACGGTTCCATCGCGCCAACTCCGGAAATGCTCGAGGAATTGGTCGCGATCGCGGAGCACATAGAAAAAAGGCTGGGACGCAGACTGGAATACATTTCGGGCGGCGCGACCAGCAGCCTGATGCGTGTATGGGATGGCAATATGCCGGAAAGAATCAATCTGCTGCGTGTCGGCGAAGGCATCTTGCTGGCCAGAGACTTGGATGTATTCTACGGGTATGACATGTCGGAGCTGTATCAGGATATTTTCCGACTTAAGGCCGAGGTCATTGAGGTCAAGGTCAAACCGTCGCATCCGGTCGGTACGATTGCCATTGACGCGTTCGGACACACGCCAACCTATGTGGACCGCGGCATGCGTAAGCGCGCGCTGCTTGCGGTGGGCAAGGTGGATTACGCGGATCCCGCAGAGTTGATTCCTATGGAAAAGGGCATTGAAATTCTCGGCGCGTCCAGCGACCATACGATTGTTGATATTGAAAACGCCGAAAAGGATTATCAGGTCGGCGATATCATGGAATTCGACATTTGCTACGCGACGATTGTGTTCCTGACAAACTGCAGGAACGTCAGGATCGTGTATGTATAAATTACGAAATTATGGAGGGAATATAGATGGCAGACGAAATTCTGTTGACCCAAGAGGGTTATGATAAAATTGTAGCGGAGCATGAAGAACTGGTATCCGTCAGAAGAAAGGAAATTTCCGAGAAGCTCAAGGAAGCGATCTCTTACGGCGACCTTTCCGAAAACGCGGAGTATGATGCGGCGAAGAACGAACAGGCAGAGTTGGAAGAACGAATCTTCAAGCTGGAGGATATGATCAAAAAGGCCAAGATCATCAAGGAAGAAGAGATGAGCAACGACTTTGTCGGTGTCGGTTCCCGCGTATCCGTTAAGGACATGGATAACGGCGATGAAATGGACTTTACCATCGTCGGCTCCACCGAAGCAGACCCGTTCGCGGGCAAGATTTCCAATGAATCCCTGGTAGGACAACATCTGATCGGACAAAAAACCGGAACGATTGTAGAAATCATTGTACCGGACGGAACCTTACATTACAAAATTACGAACATCAGCAGATAGACAGACGAGAAAGGATAAAAAATGAGTACAGAAGAAGTAAGAACCGCGCAGAATCCGGAGGCTGCGGAAGTAGATACAGAGGAATTTTCGGCAGAGCAATTGAGCGAACAGAGAAAGATTCGCCGCGAAAAATTAAGAACGCTGCAGGAAGCGGACAGAAACCCATATCTGGAGGAAAACTGGAACGTGACCGCGCACAGCAAGGATATTAAGGATAATTTCGAAGCGATGGAAGATCAGGAGGTTTCCTGCGCGGGCAGGATCATGGCCTTCCGCCAGATGGGCAAAGCTTCTTTTATCGATCTGCAGGATAAGCAGGGCAGGATCCAGTGTTTCGTTTCCAGAGACGCGATCGGCGCGGACGAATACAAGTTCTTTAAGACCTACGACATCGGCGATATTGTCGGCGTGGAGGGTACAGTATTCAAGACCAAGACCGGGGAGGTTTCCATCAAGGCAAGCCGTCTGGTTCTGCTTTCCAAGTCTTTGCAGGTACTGCCAAACAAGTGGCAGGGGCTGAAGGATCAGGATATCCGCTATCGTCAGAGATATGTGGATTTGATCATGAATCCGGAAGTACAGGAAATGTTCTACAAGAGAGCCAGAATCATCAAGGAGATTAAGAGAGTTCTGGAAGAAGATTACGGCTATCTGGAAGTGGATACCCCAATCCTGACGACCATCGCCGGCGGCGCGAACGCGAGACCGTTCAATACGCACCACAATACGCTGGATCTGGATATGAAGCTGCGTATTTCCAACGAGCTGTTCTTAAAGAGACTGATCGTCGGCGGCCTCGACAGAGTATATGAAATGGGCAAGATGTTCCGTAACGAGGGCATGGACAGAAATCACAATCCGGAATTCACATCCATGGAATGCTACGCGGCGTATGGCGATATGGAGCTGGTGATTGAGGTAACCGAACAGATTGTCTACAAGGCAGCGATGGCTGTGAACGGAACGCCGATTCTCAAGTATCAGGGCAAGGAATTCGATGTAACACCGCCTTGGAAGAGAATCGACATGACAGACTTCGTTTGTGAAGTCACCGGAATTGATTTCCATCATATCGAGGATGATGAAACTGCGAGAGCGGAAGCGATCAAGTACGGCATGGATGAGGAAGAAGTGCGGCACTGGACACGCGGTAAGATTATCGCGGAAATGTTCGAGGAATACTGCGAAGATCTTCCGGGTGTGCTGGACGGACCGGCGCCGGTATTTGTCACCGGACATCCGGTGGAGATCTCACCGCTGGCAAAGAGAAGCAAGGTAGATCCGAGAATCACGCGTCGTTTCGAAGGCTATATCAACGGCTGGGAAATCTGCAACGGCTTTTCCGAGCTGAACGACCCGATTGACCAGTATAACCGTTTTGCGGAGCAGCAGGCACAGCTTGACGCGGGGCTGGATGAAGAAGCGCACCCGATGGATATGGACTTCGTCAACGCGCTGGAGGTTGGTCTGCCTCCGACAGGCGGACTGGGCATCGGCATCGACAGAGTCATCATGCTGATCACCGACGCGCCGAGCATTCGCGATATTATCCTCTTCCCGACAATGAAATCCTTAGATGGTGTAAATAAGAAAAATGATGTAAATAATACAGCTTCTGAAGCACCTGAAA
>ERZ825896.1425-NODE-1425-length-26551-cov-3.632246_pt1 | contig 26551 bp, 30 predicted proteins | sample MGYA00519858_ERZ825896 | MGnify/ENA primary metagenome ERZ825896 (study PRJEB31778, sample SAMEA3449214) | human gut metagenome | biome: human gut; feature: human-associated habitat; material: faeces | place: United Kingdom | collected 2010/2012 ...
AAAGCGTTATTATTGTGAACGTCAGTATGATAGGATAATAAAGCGTACTAATATAATTGGAAAAGATTTAACACTTAATAATACCAGTGCAGACAAAGCACACGCAAAAGAAGAGTTGGATTACGTTGATACAAAAATAGCAGAATTTTATGATAAACTGTTACCTACTGCTTATAGTTGAGGTGAGCTTATGAGTGCAGATTGGTATTTAATAAATTCACCACATTACACAGAAGGCACAGAAACTAATGATTTCGAGTTTAACGCTAATCTTGGCGTAGATGATTTTTTAACAGATACACCATTATCAAGTAAAATTTTTCTTTGCAAAGGTAAATTTAACAATGATGATAAATCATTTGAATTTGAATACGAAACAGAAGGTATTCTGCAAGGAGTGTCTCCTGAAACTCAAACTAAAGGTTGGCAACGTCAATTATTAACGAGATTAAGAACAATATCTGATTATAAATATGTAAAGATATATGATGAAGATTATAAACGATGGAATATTTGGCTTATAATGACGATGCCTACTAATAACAAGGTGTATGAAAAAGTAGTTTTGTATTTATGCAATTACATAGCTAAATGGCAAGATGGCGATGGTAATATAATTTATCAGCCGTTTCACGTTGAAAATGCTTCTCAGTATAATACAGGTGAAGAAGGAGATAAAATTCTTACACTTGGATATAATCAACTTTTAGTTTATACATCATTAGATGATAATACAGTATATCTTAATCGTACAAAACGAATGTTTATTGATTATAATGACATAAATCCATTACCGTATAGAATTACAAGAATAGATACTGTTAGTGAATCCTATGGTGAAAATCGTGTGATTTGTCTTGTATTTACAGAAGATGTTTATGATCCAGATACAGATTCAATCGAAAATTGGCTTTGTGATTATATCAAGCCCAACTCCCCTACTCCGATAGAGATTATATACACAGGCAAACCTGTAATTCGTATCGGTGGTTCTGCTAAAACATTTACTGCTAATACAGCCGAAGATGTTGCTTGGGCTATTGATAACAATTTTAACGATGCTGTGTCTGTTGTTTCAAATGGTAATACTTGCAAGGTTAAATGTGCTTTTAATGAGGATATTGTAAATCAGACATTTACATTATCTTGCACAGATAAAAATAAAAATATCGGAATGGTTGAGATCACTATAACTGGAGGTGTTTGATATAGGTAAATATGATAACCTAATTGAAGATTATCGTAATGTCATAACAAACACGCTGTTATCAAATGAAACGATAATTTCACTTTTGAGCAAAGATACTCTTGGTATCGAAGATGCAGATAGTTTGCTTTGGGATAGGATAATCCCTCAACAGTATGTTCCCGATACTATCACTGACACAGGCTCATATATTCTTTATGACGTAGATGAAAATATCATTTCTCGACAAGACAAAACTTATATTGAATTGCCTATTTATTTTTGGGTATTTACACATAGAAAGTCTCCTATTTACAAAGGTAGACTTTGTAATGATATTTTGGTCAGAGAAATAAAGAATATGTTTTCAGAGAAGGATTTGCTTGGTCTTGCAAATATTCATTTTGTATCCAATCGTATTCAATATAATATCTCAAATAAATATGCTGGTCGCTTATTAACCTTTAGGGTAACGGATTGGTCTGACAAGGTACGATTAAAAAATGAATAATTTCAGCTTATTACACAAATTCACTTATGAAGTAAATGATAATATAACAATCAACATTCCAAAAGTAGGAGATATATGGGATAGTGATAGCAAGTATGAAAGATACGAAAAATATTATTTAAGTATGGTATCATTATTTACTCAAACACCTACAGATATGATGATTGAGCTTGACGACATGGGATTAGATTGGACTGAAGTTGATGAGTATAGTTTATTTATTATTCTAATGAGTTCATTTTTGTCTGACATAAAAAATCCCGATTTTCCCATCAAATGGAACTCATTATTTCTCAATTTAGATTATAAAGATATTGTCTTAAAAGCAGATGACGCAGAAAATAATTTTGCTTTTGTAAATTCAAATGGAGATGTTATATTTAATAAACAAATATATAATTACATATCCGATTTGCTTTGTGCTGTTTTATTAACAACAAAAAATCGAGAATATGCAAAAGTTCCAGAAATAGATACTCGCAAATATATTCTTGAACGTGCAAGATTAAAACGAAAAAGGCGTTTAGAAAGATTAAATAATAAAAGAGAAACAACCTCATCTTCCGTTTTAGATGGAGTTATTTTATTTTTAGTCAATAATAATGCCTTTAAATATAATTTTGAAACAGTAAAAGAATTGAGTATTTATGATTTATATGCTTCATTTAAGCAGATAAATAAAAACCAAGAGATTGATGGTCTTATGACGGGTTACTGGTATGGTAACGTTGACTTGTCTAAGATTTCAGACTCTAAGTTAAAAAGAATAATTTTATAAAAAGAAAGGATACGATGATTATGACTCATATTATTGCTATGCTTGAAGGCTGGACTATTACATCTGTAGAGACAATTGAAAACTATTCTCGTACAGACGATACTTGTATTAATATTCTCGATGAGATCAAGAATGTAAAGCTTTCTAACACAGAAAACAGTTCTGATGTAACTGGTAAGAATGATGCTACACTCTTTACAATCAAGAAGGGTAAGGCTGTTGAAGGTTCTGGTTCTTCGGGTTATATTTCTGGTTCGCTTATGTCACTTCAGACGGGTTCTGATGCTGTAGAGGGCAAGATTAAGTTCAGAAAGAGAGAAGTAATTTCTTTTGAAGCAAATGCTGGTGAAGTAACTACAGTTGAAACTGCTGTTGGAACTGCTGGTTCTGAAATTCTTAGTGTTCTTATTACAGTTGATAATACAACAACTAAGTATGAACAGGCTTCTGCTGCTGATGGCACACATTTCTCTTATGCTACTACTACAAAGAAGCTTTCCCTTCCAACTGATGTAGTTAAAGCAGGTACAATTGAAGTAGTTTATGATTATGAAAAGGATGGTGCTTCCGTAGGTAACTCTTCCGATACATATGGTAAGACAACTCATACATTTATCAACTGCCTTGGCAAGAATACTTGCGATGAAGTTTACTTTGTACAGATTGAAATTTATCGTTGCGACTGGAACGCTAACTTTGACTTCGACCTTGGTGGCGATGGTGTAGAACACCCATTCCAGTTCAAGAGCCTTGTTGACAAGTGTGGCAACGGTGACTCCAAGTTCTGGGACTACAAGGTTTACAAGAAGGCATAATTATAAAGTAGGTAAAATCCTATGGAAGTAATTAAGCACTGTCTTGTTTGTGGAAAAGAATTTAAAGCTTGCAATACTTGTCAGAAGAATATTCCCGAAATGCTTCAGTGGCGCAGAGTAGTCTGTTGCCCTGAGCATTTTTCTTTTCATATGCCTATTATTGAATATCATAATGGTGTTATAGATAAGGAAACTGCAAAGTCAGAATTACAGAACGCTATTGATGCCTATGGGAATATTGATTTTTGCGACAATGTAAAAGGCATTGTTGAAGAAATCCTCACAGAAGATGAGGTAACATCTGAATGTGATGCACAAACATATAATACTGAGTTTATTCCTAAATTCACAAACAAGAGCAAAAAGAGAAACAAGTAAATACAGGGAGGACAACCATTTATCGACAACCGTTGAACGTGGTTGTCCTCCCTATTTTTTTATGTTATATAGGAAGTGAGCAATAATTAAGTTTATAGCAATAGACCAAGCAAGTGCCGTTAGTGGACTTGCTATTTTTGAGGATAATGAGCTTGTACAATATAACATTATAGAATTAAAGAAAATTAAAGATACAAATGAAAGAATACATGAAATGATAAAACAGTTACATAATCAGATAGTTGAAAATAATGTAGATTATGTTGTTTTTGAAGATGTAAGTCTCCAAACAAATGTATCAACTTTAATACTATTGGCTCAGATACAGGGTGCTATTATAAACACTTGTGTAATGAATAATATTTGTTATAGTGTGTACAAGCCTACATTTTGGAGAAGCAAGCTTTCTTTTAAGCAGTCCCGAAACGTGAAACGTGCTGAATTGAAACAGCAAGCCAAAGATTATGTTTTGAACAAGTATAATCTCAAACTTAAAGAAGATATTTGCGATGCTATTTGTATTGGCGAAGCTTTTATTAAAGAAAATTCAAATAGGTAATAAGGAGAAAATTATGGCAGAAATGGTTACACTTACATTTGCAGAAATGCAGTCTTTTATCAATTATGTGGTTGATAATACTCTTATTTATGGTATGGGATATAAGGACGTTCTCGCTCAGTATTGTACAGCAAAGTTCTATGGTAAGATAGAATTTGAGTCTGATGACATTGCAGAGATTTATGATAATGAATACGAAAAACTTTATAGTGATTACGCTATAAATAAAGGTCAGCTTAAAATGATTGAAAATGCAATCAATGAGGAACTTGACCGCAGAATTAAGCTTCTCTCAGCAAGTATGGTTATGGCAGATGCTAATGATGCTATTGCAAATCTTGCTACTAAGCTTTCTAATTTTGTAAATGCTCTCGGTAATGCTTATAGTGAAACAAATTCAGAAGATGTTAAGACGATTGCACAGGCTATGAGCAAACTTAAGAATGATGTGACAGCGGACAGTCTTATTAAGGCTATGGTGGATAATGGTGTTATTAAAGGCAAGAAGAAGGCTACAAAAAAGCCTAAGACTGTTACCGAAGTAGCTGAGAACGAGGAAATTGTAAGGAATATTTCCGTAAGTAAGGGTGGTGAGTAATATGTTTACAGCAAAGAAAACTATTACAGCAAATAAGGATATTACTCCACGTTTTGCTAAGAATTTTGTTGCAAAGGTTACACATATTAAATCAAATGTATATTTTATAATGGGAAATCGTGAGATAAATGCCAAGTCAATTCTTGGTATTATTAGCATTAACATTATGAATGGCGATAGATTTGATGTTTGTATTGACAGTTCTGTTTCTCAGGAGTGTGCTGAGAATGATATGGACAAGGTAATTGAATTGCTGATGGGTGATTAATGTGGATTTGAAATCACAGTTAAAAAGTATTGACGTAACTAAGCTTAAATTTAAGAATGGCAAGACTTATAGTCAGGTTATGGTTGAAGAAGCTAATCGACTTAGGGACTGTATTCAGGCAAGACTGGACGAGTATATGAATAGCTATCAGCCTAAGATATATAGTCGCACGGGGGCATTACAGAATTCATTAAAAGTTGATGATATTTTAAATCTTAAAGTAACTGGAAAAACTATGAGTCTTGACATTTATTTTGATGACAGTGGATACCATCGTTCGGGCGATGGTGTCCAAGGCTGGGACGGCAATGGTGAGACTGTAAACACAGCTTATTTGCTCAACTATGGTTATGAAGTAGAAAAGGACGTATGGTTTAAGGATATTCCCAACTTTGGTTATCGTTCTGCTGGTCACTTCATAGAAAACGGAATAGCAGATTTTGAAGCAAGCAACCCGTACGGAATAAAGATAAAAGTACATAAACCTAATGGATATAAAGTATAAAAATAAATATAGTATAAAGGATGTGATTTAATGGCTAAAGATACTGACGGTCTGCTTTTAACGGCAAGCTTGGATATTGACGGGACTTATAAAAAAATAAAAGAAGAAGACATTGCAAAGCTTAATGCTAAATTAGCCAATGATAATTCTGTAAGAGTGAAGATTGTCGGTGGACTTGACTTAAATAAAACACAGTCCCTTATACAATCTCAGATAACAACTATAGGAAAAAATTTAAAACTGAATATTGGTCAGATTGATACAAGTAGTTTGAATACTCAAAATATTACTGATGGTTTAAACAACATTCAGACACAGACAAATCAAGTTGCAAATAGTCTTACAAATCTTGCTGATAAGTTTAAAAGACCTATCAAACCTGTGTTAAACACAGACGGGTTAATCGATGCTGACAAAACTATTGAAAAGGTACAAAAGAAGTTTTCCGAGCTTGGCACTGTTTCTGTCAGAGGCATTTATGGTGATAAGTTAGGTGACGATCAGCTTGAAAAAATGATCGTTAATATTGAAAGTGCGCAAGGCGAAGTGCGTACATTAACGTTCCAAATTGGAGAATTATCTAACGCACAGAAAAAATTAGGTGAAGGAGATTTATTTCATCTTACAAAAGGCACATCAGATAATTCAGGTATTGAAAAACTTATCATATCCACGCAAAAGGCGCAGGATAAAATTAAAGCTTTAAGAACAAGTCTTACCGCCGATCTTGAAGCAATCCGTACTGCATGGAATGATACAAATAGCAACAAGTCTGTTAGATCGACAGCGAATGTTGAGAAACTTGAAACTCAATACGCTAAAGTAGAGCAAGCCATTATAAACCTGAGCCAATCTGACGACACTACATTTGCATCTATGAAAGCAAATGTTGATGTTCAGATCCAAAAGCTCAATCAGATGGTAGCTCAATATCATAACGCTGAAAAAGCAGAAAAATCACTTCAAAATCAAGTAAAAAATTATGGTGATAAGATTGATTCTAATGTTTTAAAATTAAATAATGCTCTGAATCAATCGACTTTTTTAAAGAACTCTTCTAATCCACAAGTAGTTGAAGTAAAAAAACAAATTGCTGATCTTATAACTGAATATCAGACACTTAAAAATACCTTACAAGGAGACCTCACTCCTGATGGTATTCAAAATGTCATTACCAGATTTGATGAATTAGACAAGCAATTCAAGCAAGTAACTACATCTGCAAACACATTAAAGACTTCTATTTCAGCAAGCGACACAATGTCAAAGCAAGCGCAACAAGCAGAATTGCTTACTCAGCGTGTAAAGAAACTTACTGCCGAAATCAATACATATAAAGATTCCAATGCAAAAGCAATGCAAAGCAATCATCTCACATCAAATGGGAAAACCTTTTCTCAAGAGATGGAGGATATGTATTTGCAGCTCTCACATTGTGCAAACAACGATGATTTTCAAAAAATTGCTGCAAATTTCAGAAATATTAAAGCAGAAGCTAAATCATTGGGTCTTACAGGTGGAACTATTTTTACAAACCTTTGGGCTAACTTAAAGAAATTTTCATCTTGGATGAGTTTAACTTCCTTAGTATCTACTTTCGTAATGGATATAAGAAATGCTATCACAGAACTTAAAGAAATAGATACTATTTTAACTGAGATTTCTAAGACTTCTGATTTAACAACTGAGGCTCTCGCGAAACTTGGTAAAACATCATTTGAATCAGCAAGCAAGTATGGCAAAAAAGCAAGTGACTATTTAACTGGTGTGCAGGAAATGTATAGAGCTGGTTTCCAAAATGCTCCTGAAATGTCTGAACTTTCTATACTGGCGCAAGCTGCTGGTGACTTATCATCTGATGCGGCAAACGACTATCTTATAGCTACAAATAGTGCTTATGAATTAGGTGGAGCAATTAAAGATTTAAATGACGTACTTGATGGACAAAATATGATTAATTTTAGTCATGCTATATGGAAACATATAGCGTAATAATTGGCTTTTATCGAGGAAAATCCTGAGAAGGACAACCACGAGGGTAAGTTATGTTATAAAACAATATGGTAAATGGCGAATATAACTAAAACAAAAGATATAATTAAAATCTGTGATGAAAAACAAGTTGTATATGAAAATAGATTTATGAAAAATAAACAGACTTGGGTCAAGTATCATTGTGATAAACATCCTGAATTATTAACACAAGAAAGAAGTATTACTAAATTAAAAAGGTGTTCATTAGGTTGTAGACAATGTATGAAAAATTATATAAGAAATCACGGAAAAACACTTTTTATAGATGATATAGTTAAAAAATTCAAAAAAGAAGATTTACATATTTTAACTGTTTATTTTGATGAGGTATTACAAAGAAGAGTTTTCACTTTTATTTGTAATAAACATAAAAATTATGGAGTACAGACACATGATATAAGAAATTTAAATAAAATCATAACACCTTGTAAATATTGCGCAAACAATTTTAAGAGAGATATGAGTTTATTTAAAGAAAAATTGTTTGAAGTTAATGAAAATATTTCTGTCAGCGGAGAATATATAAACAATAAAACAAATATAAACTGTAAATGTTTAATATGTGGTTCAAAATGGAAGGCAACCCCAGATAATTTATTAAACAAACAAACAGGATGTCCTGTGTGTAGTAAATCAAAAGGCGAATTTAAAATAGCGAAGTATTTAAACAATAAGAATATTGATTTTTTACCACAATATACATTTCATGATTGTAAAAATATTCGACCTTTGCCTTTTGATTTTTATATTCCATCTTATAATCTTCTTATTGAATATCAAGGTAGTCAACATTATATTCCTACTAATTTTTCTGATAGAAATAATATAGAATTATCAGAACAAAAATATCAAAAAGTAAAATGTAATGATAAAATCAAATTTGACTATTGTAAGCACAATAAAATAGCATTGATCGCAATACCTTATTGGGATTATAATAATATTGAGAATATATTAGATAATATATTAAATAGAAAGGAAAGTTTTATAACATAACCCCGTAACGACTAAGTTATGATGTGGTGACACATCATACACGCCAATTACGATAAATAAAGTTTATCCACTACCATATGTCCAATGGAGTGCCTAACGTTAAACGAGGGTAAAGATATAGTCTGGACTCACAATATAATCGTTATATATGAAATGTGAGAATAAGGATTAACGTCCTTATCGCCATATAATAATATGTGGTCAGTACCTTATTAAATAAAGGGAAAGTAACAGAACGAACAAATAATGCGGCAGTTGCAATGCAGGATATGGCTGACGCTACTTCGGAAGCTGCGTCTGTTGCTGCTCAGTATGGAATAGATATTGATGAGCTTTCCGCTCTTATCGCAGTAGCAGTTTCTAAAACAAGAGAATCTGGTTCTGAGGTCGGCAATGCTTTAAAATCCATCTTTATCAATTTACAAGACACGACATCTAAACCTATTCAAGATGCTTTTGCCTCTGTAGACATTTCAATGACTAAATTGGTTAATGGTTCTGAAAAACTCAAAACTCCTATTGAGTTAATCAAAGAATTGTCTGAAGCTTTTACAAGTCTTGAAGAGGGTGATACACGAAGAGCTAATATTCTTAGTGATATTGGTGGTAGATTTTACCACAATGTACAGAAATGTGCATAAAGAACAAATTTAAATGCAGGTAATGAGTAAGAGCCTTACACCACAATAGTGGAGAAATCACGCTATGACGGTACGAAAGTAGAAAAAACGTAAGGATTGTATATGGTCAAAAGCCTAAGTACAGTAACAATCTCTGTTCTTGCAACGAAATACCCTAACGTTATACTCTGACCAAGAGTTAGTTAAGCCGAGGGTAAGCGCTCAACGACCATTCCCCGATGAGGGGTTATGACAATAAAATAAAGGTGGAAATCCCGAATAGTCATAACATTAGAAGTACGGCTTAATCGCAAATGAAGTGAGTGAAAAACTCTTAAACGGAAAAGGTTTGACTGCTGTTGCATAAGCAACGTGGTTAAGAAATGGTCTGAACTCTTATCGAAAGATAAGGAATATGATTAGATTTTGCGAATCTAATTTAACATAATTGAAATATCACGCTAACACATTAGCAGCGATACTTTCTGACTTAGATAGTTATTACAAAATGCTCGATTACTATTCTAAGGGTCAAGGGTCGGCTACAGAGGAAGCACAAAAGACTGCTGAATCTTGGGAAGGTATGTGGAACAAGATGGAGAACAAATGGACGGAGTTTGTAAATGAATTTGCTAATTCCGATTTGTTTAAGTCTTTAATTGAAAGTGCAACTATATTTATTGATACAATATCAGATGTTGCATCGCCACTTAATGCTGTTCTTACACAATTCACAAATTTACTTGAACTCACAACGAAATTAACAGACAAAATAGGTTTAATTCCTACTATACTTGGTGGATTAACCCTTAAAAACGTAGGTGAACTAAGTCTTAAATACGCCCGTTCTTATGCTACCACAAACACAAAGCATAGGGAATGTAACACGTTTTAAAATAAGGTTGTCAAACTGCTGGAAAATGCTAAAGCTGTGTGACTACTCATAACAAGGCATTATGAGAGTGAGGAAACTCGGAAACAATAACACAGATAGACTATGCTGAAATAAAAGCTTGATTTTTATAGTGGAATCAAGTGCTACGGTCTGCATACTATATAATAGTATAACAATGTATCATCAGCAACCAAGCCCTGTCGTAAGACACGGAAGGCTCAACGAGTAGACGACAACTACCTTGTGGTAAGGTAAAGGTGTACTCTAACCTATGGATAACTCCTATAGTAGTTCCAAAGCAGATTATCCCCTGCTTAGTTTTGACACTATGATAGATAGTGTAGGGATAAATCTATCCAAATTTATATGTTTGTAAATTTATTGTAAACTACGGTCAAATCGCTTTTATTTTTAATATATAATAAAGTCTAAACAATCACATCTGCAAAGGTATATGATTAAAATTATTTCTATTTTTCTATATTGTATCATCATATGTATTAACATAAGGAAGTGCTATTCACTGTTGTAAAGCTCATATTCTCTACTATACTCTTGACTTTTTACTCCGAATATGTTAATATTATCTCAAATAATTACATTTTGAGGTGGACTATTTGAAAAGACAGATTGTTTCGTTTATGATAGCAATTTCTTTAATTGTTACATCAACATCTCCTGTTATGGCTCATAGTGGCAGAACCGATAGCAATGGTGGGCACAGAGATAATAAGAACAAGAGTGGGCTTGGATATTATCATTATCATTGTGGTGGGCATCCTGCTCATTTGCATGAAAATGGTGTTTGTCCTTATAAAAGCGGCTCAAGTTCTAATAATTCAAGTTCAAGTAAGTCAAACACAGCATACAAGAACGAAAATGTATCTTCTTCCAAGCCTAAGACTGAGTGGATCGGAGATAAATATTGGACTGGCGATAGCTTTGCGAGAGGCTGGCAGAAAATAGGCGACTACACTTATTATTTTGATGATTACGGTGATAAGATGATAGGTTGGGCAAATGACGAAGAAGATAATACCTATTATTTTGACACCAAAGGCAGAATGAGTATCGGTTGGAAAGAAATAGGCAATCACACATATTTCTTTAGTGCAAGCGGCTATATGTGTACAGGTTTGCGCAAAATCGAAGGTAAAACATACTATTTTAATAAAGATGGTGTGATGGTTACTGGGAAAGTTAGATTTGGAGATAATATTCGCTATTTTGGTTCAGATGGGGTTATGAAAAAGGGCTGGGTTAAGATTGGCAATGATACATATTACTTCAAAAACAAAGACGGATATATGGCTACTGGAAAACTTAAAATTGATGATAAGGTTTATGAATTTGGAGATGACGGGCATGTGATTAATGGAAACTGATAATTTAATATATAAATGTCGAATTTTTTTTATGTTTGTTTTCAAAACCATATTGACAAGTATAAAATAATGTTGTATATTAAAATCAATAATATTTTATAGATTATTGATTTACCACAGCATTATTTAATATGATTACAGGATGTGATATATTTGGGTATGCCAGAACCAGTTCTCATGGATGATGCTGAGAATCAAATAAAAAAAATTTATATAGAGGAGGTTAATCATTTAATTTCCTATTACGAAATTTATAGTCATGATATACCAGCTGATATTGTTGAAGAAATCGTAATGGTTTTTCAGACGTATTCTCAAGCTCAACTCTCTTCCAATAATGACGAAAAGGACAAAATGTATAAATTTGTTCTTTTTAAATGTAAGATAATATGTCATAAATTACGTAGTATGCTTATAGATGTCTATTGGGGGCAAATAAAACTTTTAAAAAAATTTATAGTTCAATTTAATTATAAAGGAGTTAAACTTGATAAAGAGGATTGCGATGATAACATTCAAAAATGTTTTTTTTGGATAAGAGTCCAAGATGACTTCAAAAAAATTGATAGTGAAATCAAAAATTTAAAAAAAATAGAAAGGATTAAGAAAAAAAGCAAATATGATGTATACGATTGTCAAGATACTATTATTGATATGACAGAACGGATATATTCGGAATCTAGGCAATTACTTAATCTATATGAAAGATATATGCCTAAAATAATGAATACTGGTTATAATGGTTCAACATTAAAACATATTATAACTAACGCATATATTGTAATTACCTTTATATTGCCGATTGTCACAATTCTGTTAAATAAGTGAGGTACATTTAAACAATGAAAAATCAAATAAATAAATATTATACCGCTCAGGAAATAAAAGCAATGATACTAAATGAAAATAAAATGCCAAAATCAACAAATCCTCAAAATATGAAGTATTCCTTCATTGTTGAAGCAAGAGGGTCAATATTTGGTAATGCAGAAAGAAAACGTGTATTGCGATGAATATATTTAATTTTAAAAGATTTCGTAAAAAAGATTCATATAGCATTATTTCTTATAATACTATAGCTGAACTAGAACGATTTAAAGAAAACATAAAAAATTGCAATTATCAAATATTGGATGAAGAGGCGACAACTAAAAGTAAGCTGTTTGAGTATTACAATCAATATTTGGATACGATTTATATGCCATTAAGAAATATATTAAATTGTTCTGTGTTTACTGTTGATAACGAAATTCGTGCAATGTTTGGTCATGTCTTAGATTCAATAAGTAATGATGAGGGAGATTACAACATACAGAAAGCACATGGACACTTGCGTAGAGCAATCATAGATGTTTTTAAAATTACTTGTAATAATATTGATTTGTTTTATAATGACTGGTTAAAAAGGTATTATAAATATGATTTTAGAAATACCCATTCAGAATTTTTGCGTGAATTTAGCCAACGCTATTATACTGCAAAAAATCAATATCAAACGGCTCAAGATAGTGAATGCGTTGGCAGTGATAAAATTCATAAAAATAACATTTTGGGGAATTATGCCGATGCTGCTTATTCATATATTGAAATGTTATTATATTATGCCCAAAACGAAAAAAGCATAAAAAAGATGAAACGGGAAGCTGATATTCGAGAAATTTTTATTGTACTAATTAATGTCATATCATTTGCATTAGCAATACATCCTCTTATATAAAGAATATAAAGAAAGACCTCAGTAGTATAATCTGAGGTCTTTCTTTATATTCTTTATATCTTAGTATCTTATTCCATATTCACCATTATGTATTTGAGTAAGCTCTGGCACTGTTACAGGCTGAATACCAAGTTTAACAAGTGACACATCGCATTTCCACCAACTTATGGCTGAAAGCTTCTGAACAAGTATCTTACGATAATTTTCAAGATTGTGTGGAGAATCATTGCTTTCAATAAGATATGTAAGTGCTTCAATGCCTTTGATTTCACGGCGTACATATTCCATCACAGAATGTACTCCTGCCTGAACAACATATCCCCTTTTATCTGCCATAAAACTTGGTGTCTTACTGTTATCAAGCTCATAATATGAAATAATGCGTGATAAACCCATATTGTAGATTACAAACAAAGATTTCTTGCATCTAGGCAACTTAGGATTTTCATTGTTAAACTCTTTGAGTTCATCACCAGTCAGTAAAGAATAATCTCTATCTGGCATTAAGGCTGATTTGATATGATTGTATAGAGTAACTGAATTTATACCATAAATATTTGAGATATCGGAAGCAGTGAGAACAGGTCTGCCGTGAAATGTTTTCTCTATGTAGGCGTATGGAAGTGAGGGTGCTTTGGGTACAGTATAATTACCTGTCTTTCTGATTGATGGTAAGACTTCGTTAGTAACCCATTTGCGGAATATTCTACACTTGTCTGTCCGAGCTTCAAGCATAAAATCATAGAGTTGGGATTCTGTTAAATACTGTTTCACACCGTGTGAAACCAACGTAATTTCGGCGTTTTCGGCAATTTTAAGTATTCTTTCTTTGTAGGGATAAACGTTTCCTTTAGCTTTGGCTACATATCCTAACGCTTTACCAGTTGAGTAAATCTCAAATAAGGGTTCGCCATTTTCATTTTGAATGACTTCCACATCGTTACCTTCAAAATTCATGATTTCGTTCATAGTGATACCTCCATAAAATGTTTGACATTCCACAAAGGTTGTGCTATAATAGATTTAGCAAATCCTTTGTGGATTTGGTGGATAAACTGTAAGTGCGAAGCTGCCAACTAACCACTTGCAGTTTATTTTTTTGTTTCAGACAAAAGCAAGTGAACTCCCTTTCGGATAGCTTCTGTTCTTGTTATATTGTTTTTCTGACAATATTCTAACAATTTTTCGTGCAAATCTTTATCAAACCGCACTTTAACATCAATATCCTTTGGATTTTCAACTTTTGGTCTGCCTGTTCTCGGAGACATATTTTCACCTCTTTTTGTGTTCCGTAAATTCATTATACATTATGGAACTCAAAAAGTCAATAAGTATTTTTATTTTTTGGTAAAATGCACAAAGCAATCGATCAATATTAACAAATTTCACGTATCGAATCTACAAATATTGACATATTATTCATTTTATGGTACAATAAAATATAACATGATAAAAGGAAGTGTCAATAGATGACATTATTTGAATTTGCATATTTTAATTCAATCGATGACAAATTACTTAAATTATCAGAAATGACTGGTGAAGAATGGGATTCCTCTAAAGGTGATACGGCTATATTAAAATATTATCTTCAAAGAACTTTTGAAAAAGTATATGATGAAGGAAAAGTTTTCGAGGTTGATGGCGATACACCCTACGCCATTTTCAACACTGGTTTGTATACTGAATTGTTCGATTCTATTTATTGCTATTTCACATTAAACACAAGTACATTTGCTAATAAACAAAAGTGGTTTTTAGATGGATTCTATACTACTTATGAAATTGGACGTAAGAATATAAAAGACTTACCTGAAAGAGCAAATTACTTTCAAGACCCAAGTTTATTAGTTTTTAATTCAAATTTACCTCTTAATATTCAGTTTCCTCATATACTTTCAGATGAAGAAAATGTAAAGCGTTTACCTCCAGACTTGCAAAGCAACAAAATGTTGCCAACAATATTTAGTGGAGCGATTGATATAATGAAAAAGAGGGTCACAGCGAATTATAAACTTGCAGTTCCTCAATATTATAATAAAACGATTCAATTACTTTTACCACTATGTCTCTGCTCACCAGATGTTGTTGACGTTGCTTTGGTAGTAACCAAATGTGATTCTTATTATCAAGGACATACTTGTTTAACTCTTGAAATGGCATATAGTAATGCAAGACTCATTGCTAAACCAGAAAGTAATTGGTTAAAACGAAATTAATTTAAATAACTACTTGACAAATATATCATTTTGTGATATATTATATATAGTCCTAATCCGTTTAATTCGGTAATATTTTGGGACACACTATTAAAAACAATACTATAAAAACAAATACTATCTTTTTTATCCTCGCATTTTGTTCACCCCGAACAGTCGGTTGTGTATATATGCCGAACAGTGTGGTGAAAACTAATAAACCTAAACTATTAAACTTAACGAGCATATCTTAATAGGATATGCTCGTGCTTTTATTTATGTTTAATATAATAAAGACCTACTTATTTATTAAAGTAGGTCTTTATTTATTATATAGTATTTATATTTCCTCTATATCAGAACTTACTACCGCAATTATTACATTTCCAAGTCTTGCCGTTATCGCCCATACCAAATATACCAAACAGAGCTATTTTTCCTGCTTTTTGTGCAATAGTAATTTTGGATAAATTGGTAGAACCGCAGATCGGGCAAGTAAGAGTATTAGTAGATTTATTGTTCTTGAAATATTTTGGAATTAAGTAGGTCTTTGTTTGTAACGGAAATTCTTTGTACTAATTTGAAATTATTTCTTTAAATGGTTATCAATATAATATTGATACATAGAACGTTCTATATCCCCAGCTGTTATTAAAATTGCCTTGTTAATAGGGTTAAAATCTAAAGGTATCGTCTTGCAATATTCAATTAAAGTTTTTATATCTTTTCCTAATGCACAAGAAAGTTTTTCAATTATTGGAGAAATATCAATTATTACATCAGAATGTTTTTCTACGAAAATAACAAAACCAATGTAATAGGATATTTGCCTTATTATATTAAAAAAGTCAGTGTGCAAAGAATCAATGTCATTAATGATTTTGTTATTATATTTTTCTATTTCTAACGATAAGGTATCAGGCTTATAAGTGAAGTCGCTTAATATTATAGATGCGCCATTGAGTAGTTTATTATCTGTTATATTTTTAAACCCAGCTCTATACAAATACTCAACATATTTAGCCCTTACCTCACCTATAAAAGAAAAATTATTTAATCTATCATCAAAGCTGATGTGATTATTTATTATTACATAATCCATCATATGTGTAAATTCATGATATAAAACTTCTTTGCTTTTATTTATAACAGCCATTTGTTCCAAAGATAACACATATGGCTCATTGTCTTTTTCTGGAATATGTAACGATCCCTGATTGTACTTTTTTGATTGAAACCCATTAAATGTTCTTATTTCAACATTTGCAGGAAATTCAAGAGAATCATAACATATAAACGAAAGATATTCTTTAAAAAGCTGTTTTGTCATGTTTTTCAATGGTTCTATAGAAAATTCCATAGTTTTTCTTTGCACATGAGATTTCATAAAAGTTCACCTTATATAATTTAATAAGATAGGAGTTTGCAATGCTTAATAAAATGACTATAAAGGAATTTAAGGAAAAGCTAACTAATTACAACCACAATACTTGTGGTAATATCAATAAAAATGACTATTATAAGTATCTTAATGATTTATATAGGAGCTATTTCAAAAGTAAAAAATAGCGATAATAGTAGTTACCACTTATATCCGCAATTCTTACAGTGCATAGTTTTACCCAAGTTACTACTAAACAATCCAACCAAAGCAAAACCAAAAGCTTTCTGAGCTGTAGATATTTTTTCTACATTTGTTGATCCACAGGTTGGACACTTGGGGACATTAGCTCTTTGAGCTTGTTGTTTTTCCATACGCATCATATCAAGAGTAGCTTGCTGTTGGGCTTTTTCTACTCCTACCCTTTTATTATAGAGTTCTTCATCGAAGAGTGGATTAGGTTTGACATATTCTTCGAGGATTTTCTTTTGAACATCAAAATCATATGCTCTTTCATAACATAATTTATCCCAAGAATACGGAGTTGCAATTTCTTTAGTTCCGCAAAAGCAACAATTATCATTTTCACGTCCAATATATCCGCATTTGGGGCAATATGCCATCATATCTTCTTTCTCATTTTTATTCATAATAAATCACCTCTGTACTTTAATTATATACTATAAATTAAATGAAGTCAACATTATTTATAAAATTTATTCAAAACGTAAATTTTATATTTGGTATTTAAGACTGTTGACGGAAGTTTAACAAATATATTTAAGAAGACAGAACAGATATCAAGTGGTTTTAATTTAGCATCGAATGAAGTGCAAAGTTTTGTTGATAATTTCAATGATATTAACAGCAATCAGAAATTTGATAGACCTTGGGAAAGATTTTTACAAGGTGCAACAAATCGTGATTCTAATGTTGCTTTGTACTTTGCTGAACTTGCTGAAAAGGGTGCTTCTGCGAAAGCAAGCGTTGAGGGTGTTTATGCCGCAATCCTTGACGGTAATACTAAAGGTTTTACCAATGTAAAATCATCAATAGAATTGTTTAATCAAGCTCAACAATCTGGCGCAGATAATGCAAGGGCATTTGCAAAAGCAGTTGGTCAGAGTAATACTCAGCTCGGCAACTATTTGGGCGGTCTTGATGGTGCTAAAGCATCTCTTGTTGGTTATGGTACGCAATTAGCGATTACAACAGCAAAAACTATAGGTCTTCGAGCTGTCACTATGGCTCTTAATGCTGCTTTGTCTTTTGGTGTTTTAACTGTTGTTAGTTTATTTGTTAGTAAGCTTGATGAATGGATTGTAACTCAAAAAGAACTTACTGAACAAGCCAAAGAATCAGCTGAAAAGACACAGGAACAGGCGAATGCGTTTAGAAATTTAAAAACTCAATATCTGGCAATTATTGATAGTACCGATGATGAAGCTACAAAAACAGAAAAATTAAATGAGTGGAAAAATACACTTATTGAAACATATGGTTTTGAAAAGAAAGCTCTTGAAAGTCTTAATACTGAACGTGAAAAAGGTATTGAATTGCTTGAACAAGAGTCTAAAGCTGGTATAAAATCAACTTATCAAAATTATCTTGTTGAAAATAAAAATGAAATAGAAAAAGCCCAGAAAAAATTAGGACAACTTGGCGAGTTTAATATCTTTACAGGCTCACAGATTGATGTTGATGAAAATGCCGATTTTGGCGTTGCAAAAAATCTTCAAAAGTATTTTGATGTAAAATCAGGAGATTATCTCGGTGAGTTAAATTATAAATTAAGTATCAATTTTGACGATGCGGTTGATGAACTTGATCAATTAACCAAAATTCAAGATGAAATAAATAATATTGAATCGGAAAGAAAAGTAATTGGCAAGGGTTTAACAGAAGATGAAAAGGTAATTCGTCAATATGTTGAGAGTGAAATAAGTAGAATTGAAAAATTAAATGATAAATATTTATCTACTTATCGATCATCCGCTGAAGCTGGTGCTTGGGTAAAATTTAATACCGATACCAATCAAAAAGCCTTAGAAGCCGCAGGAAAAAATGGCTATTTAAGTTGGAGAAATGCTTTTTTAAAGCAAGCTGAATCCCCTGCTGAACAGCGAGAAATGGAAAAAATTCTTGCTGAGAACGTTCCTGACTTAGAAAGTGCTTATAAAACTCTTGAAACTCGAAGAAATAATCTTGAACTTGCTAAATCAAAATTCGGCATAAGTGATTTGCTTAATTCAGAAAGTGCGAGAATGAAGGCTGTTTTCGTAAACTCTCTTGATGATACAGACCTCGATATTCTTGTTAATAAAATTGAAGACCCATTTAAGAATGGTATTGAGGGCGCTGAGAAAGCAATAGCAGATTTTAAAGCAAATTCTGATAATAAGCTATCTGTTGAAACTGATACTTTTTCGCTTGAAGAAGCAACTAAAAAACTTGAAGATTATTCTAAGTCTATAAGTGATTACACAAAAGCTCAAAAAACTATTACAGACGCATATAATGAACAGACTAAATATGGACAACTCGCAGCAGATACAATTCAATCTTTGATTGATGCAGGATACGCCGAAGCTCTTGTTGTAAATGATGAAACTAGTGCTGTAACATTAAATACATCTGCTGTAGAAATGTTAAATAATCAAAAGAAAGTATCTCTTTTACTTGATGCTCAAAAGCAAAAATCCGAATTGACAAAACAGCTTGATGATGAAAAATCGAAAATTGATTCACTCACAAGCAGTCTTATGACTAATAATGAAGAAAAGAAGAAGTCATATGTTGCGGATTTGCTTGCTGCTCAAGCGAATAAAGAACAGATTGAATCCCAGATTGCAATGTATGATGCTTTGATATCTTCTTTAGATGCTCCTGACTTTGGAACTGAAAATAAGGAAGACCCTGCTACTGTAAAACAATTCAAGAAAGATAATAAAGAAAAGAAACATCTTCTTGAAATGGAACAGATTACAGAGCAAGATTATTATGATTGGTTTGACAGTGAAAGTCAGCGTGTTTATGGCAATCTTGCTGATTATCAAGATGAGCTTTGGAAGCACGAAGAAGAGGTTTATAACTGGAGACAGGAACAAGAACAAAAACTCTTTGACAAGAAGATTGATAACCTTGAAAAGCTTGCCGATAAGGCTCTTGACAGTTATAAAGACGGAGACGGCAACGAGCTTACAGTTACAGCAAGCTTTGACTATGCCCGTGACCAGATAAACAAGGCTATTACCGAAACTCAGGCAAGAATTGACGGTATCAGAAACGGTACTATAAGCGGAAATACTGACGATATAGAGGCACTTATAGATGACCTTGACAGTCTTAATGACAAGCTTATTGACATCAATAAGAAGGAAATCGAATCAGAAAAGGATTATATCAGTGAACTCAAAGACAATTATTCTGATATGATGGATGAGCGTATTGATAAGGTTGATGAACTTTCTGATAAGATTGAAAAGAGCTATAACAAGCAAATTGATGCTATTGACAAGCAAATAGACGAGCTTGAAAAGGTCAAGGATACTGAGGACAGAATCAAGAAAATCAAGGACGCTCAACTTGCTGTTAAGGAAAAGGAGCAAGCTCTTGACGAAGCTAAACGTGAAGATGCTAAGAACAATTATGTTTACTTTGACGGAACTGGAATGTCTGTACAGACTTCTAATGAAAATCAGAAAAAGGCACAGGAAGAACTTGACGAAAGTAAGAAAGACCTTGAAGAAGCTTATCGTGATGAACAAATCAGTGTACTTAAAGACCAAAAGGTTATCCTTGAGGAACAGAAAGACACGGCTAAAGATTATTACGATAACGTAAAGGATAATCTTGAAAAACAGAAAACACAGGGTGAAAAGACCTATGAAGCTGTTGAAAAGATTTATGAGCAGCTTGGCGGTGACAAGAAACAGACTTCTTCTAATGTTGAACTTGTTAAAAAGCTTTCTAAGTCAGGTGATATATCTAAAGCAATGTCTGAATTGTCTGATACTGAACGCCAGAAAGCTATTGATACAGGTGTTGTTAAGGTACAGCCTAACGGTGATTATACTTTTGATTATTCTGCCTTTGAAAAGTATTCAAGTACAGTAGATGACAATACACTTGCTACACAGGATTTAACTTCTATTCTTAAAGGCATAGTTACTCAGACTAATACTGATAAGGATAAGACTGATAATTCTATGGTCGCAGGTGGCTTTAATCTTGTTGCTGATCCCAAGACAGGCAAACTTACTAAGAAACAAGTTATGGTCAATGGTGAAGTTGTTGAGGGATTAGGTCACAAGGTCTATGCTACTTCTAAGGAAGAATGGCAGGAACATAACAACAGTGAAAAGACAAGCAAGGGAAGCTTTGCAGGTTATGACACGTTTATTGACTTTATAAGGGCTGTTAGTGCTGGTAAAGTGGATATTAGTCCTCTTACTAATGCGTTCAATAGTGGTTATAATCCTATTGTTGACAAGATGAATAAGTCCGTGAGCGATACCATTAACAATGTTTCTAACAGCAATGTTAATAACGTAAATAACAAACCTGTTGTAAATCTTACTGTAAATGTTGAAGGCAGTGCTGATAAAAAGACTGTTGAAGCATTTAGAAATGTGGTCACTAAAGAAATTGGCACTGCTTTTGATGAATTTGGAAAAGCAGTACGCAATGCTAAAGTTTAAACACTTTTGATGTTTGACTTTTGTATAAAAATATAGTAAAATAGAGCGTGAACCTTATCTTCACGCTCTATTGTTTATTTTTATGCTTAAAGTGAATAAGTTCTTATTGCAGAAACAATACTATCCGTGTACCAATTTACAGTTGTAGTTGCAACGGAGCTAACTTCTGTTGGCATATTTACATTTCCACGAGGTTTGATTGCAATGATAGGTTTTCCCATTGCTACTGCGCAATCTAATTCATACTGCATCCATTCACGATTATTATAGTACATTCCCGATATAACTAAAACACAATTTACAGGTCTGATTTTTCTTAAAATAGCATCTTTAATTTGTGTTTTATTGGTAACGGAAGTACCATCTAAATTTATAAGAGGATTGTCTTTTGGAGCTGAATAATTATAATACTTAAAATTAGGAGCTTCTTCCAATAAATCATTTAAGTGAATGTAATCATCGCCGTATTTCCAAGCATGACTAATAAATAAATGGTATGGCTTTAACTCTGGCATATAAAAAACATCCTTTCTAAAATAAAAATTTAAACAATTCCATAAGGAGGAATTATTTTGAATACTAATGTAAAAAAATATCGTAAGAAGCCTGTTGTAATTGAGGCATATCAAACTGACAAGGAAATTGTTATCCACACATTAGAGGGCGATATGATAGCATCTGTTGGGGATTATATTATCACGGGTGTGAATGGAGAACAATACCCTTGCAAACCTGATATCTTTGAAAAGACTTACGAATCTGTAGAAGATTGACTTACTTTGCTTTGCCATGTTGAAAATTCTTTAGTAAAATACTGCTCACAATTACTAACTAAGGTATCAAATGCCACGTCTGGGTTGTTAGAATTGTAGGGCGGTATTTTATTTATAAATTTTGAAGCTTCACTTTTTAGCATCTCGCAATTCATGCGATATTGAACCCATAAGTCTTTAAAGGTGTTTATATTTATTATGTAGGTGATTACCGAGACGGCTGAACCAGCAATGGCAATTAATATTTTAACTAATGGTTTTTCTTCAAAAAGTGTTAATATTGGAATTGAAGAAGATATTATAACAGATATGACAGATAAAACTTTGTAGTATTTTTGATTATGTTTTGCTTTTTTATCATACCATTGTATTTGGTCAAGTAATCTGTTCTTTAAATATCTTTGTTGTTTTTCAGTGTATTCACTGTAATCTATCGGAAGGTCTATTATGTAGTTTTCATTTGATTTTTTACACATTTTATGCTCCATTTTTCACTGTAACGAGTTGTATTGTATAAGTATATTGTATGCTATATTAAGAATAATTTCAAGTGAAATTTTGTATATTACGGCAAATTCCATAATATTAACAAGTTTTAACAAAACATATTGTTGATAAGCGACAAAAGCATATAGTTGAAATATAGACTATTAAGAATGTAAGGAAAGGATTGTTATGGATTACAAAAGACAAATTTTAAATTGCGCCAATGAACTTATACATAAAAACAATTCACAAATCAATAAATCTAATTTTGATAAAACCTATATTGGTAAAGTAATAGGTTCAATAAAAGATGATAATGAAAAAGTAGTACGTTGGCAGATATTCGCAAATGCTTCTACTTTTAATGTGCTTGCTGAAAATTGTAATGTTATTGCAGTAGGTCAGCGTGTGAGAATGTTTATACCCAGTAATCAGAGAGATATGGTTTATGCAGAGGTCATAACTGACTATGAGTTTGACCACCCATCGAAAGCTGTATATGACTCCGAGAAATGCACAGTAACCGAGACTTGGCTGTTATCTGACAAGACAGAAGAGACAAGGGTATTTACTCTGACTGTCAAGGATAAGGGCGGTTCATCGGAAGAAGTCACAGCGATCACTTTCCCCGATGGTAGTGTTATGAGCTTGGAGGGATTTTGATGGACGTTAAGGAGACTTTGACAAGATGGTCAAGGGCGTACATGGAGCCGAGTTTGTTTTATGTACCTGTGAAAAAAGATGAATTACGTTATGCTACTGTAACTATATATTTTACTGAATATTTCATCAGTAATAATATAGAAATGGAACACACTATCACAAATAATTATCGGACTTCAAGTATAGTAGGAGCTATTTTTTCTGTTGATGGCACATTTATTGAACGTGTCACCATTCCATCAAATTCTTGTTATTATGTTATGAATACCAAACTTAAAATAGAAGATACATATATATTTAAAGAAGCGATATCTCCCAAGGGATGTTTATTAGCAGAAAATACTGTTTTCAGAATAAATAATATCCACAGTTATGATAATAACATATTTTATGGCTCTACACACATAAAACACAAAATGAACGGATTTAAGGTTTTACCAACATTAGAAGGAAGCGTCGATCACAACACTGATATTAAACGAAATATTGAGACAAATAGCACCGTTGTAAAGGAAGAACACACAATAGAAAAAAGATATAATATATACTATAATTTTTATAGTCTTTATGACAATAGCTTAATACGAAAAATTGAAGATGCGTTTTTTGTAGGAGCATTGTGTTTCAATACGAGTCATACTTATAACGGTTTAGGATATTATTTTCCCTGTATGGGTGAAGGTAATAATATATATTGGCTTTATACTCAAAATTCTACAGATGATTTAAATGCGTTTGGTAAATTTGAATATATTCAAAGTTCTGGTTATGATAAATATTATAGATGTCTTGTTGAATTATTTTTTAAGCACTCATCAGACTCACCCAGATTATCGAACGTTTATTGGGGAGCTTCAGCAGATGATAGCTTGAGCTGTCAATATAAATTTCTTCAATCTTTGGTTAGAATAGAGGATTGTGCTACTGGTTTATATCGAGACGATACCGTTCTCAATAATAGTGACTCTTTAAAATTTGTAACAAGTTTAACAGAAGAAAAAATGATGAATATTTATCAATTTGCATTGGAAAACGTCTCGCCTCAAATAATTAATAATTATAACAAAACTGGGTACGTACTCTATCGTCGTGTTGTGTGGATAGGCGAAGATGGTACATATTCAAATAACGGTGCAGATGTTAATTATTATCACTCTATTTCTGTAGATATAGTAGGAGGAACGCCGAAATACGCAAACACAAAACACATTCCAAATAAAATTATGTTTTCAGATTCCAAGACTATAAGTAACGATGATTTATTCGCTATCACAGATTGGATTGATGGCTCTTCTCTTACGTATCAACGATATTTTTTAACAGATTACAAAGAAGATACATCAATTTATTTTCATGGTATTGATGGTATATCATCTTATGAAGAAATAAAAAATAATCCATTGATTGAAGTGAATAGTAACACATTTCAAGTATTTACACAAGAATTTGTTGATGAAAAATTGCTTACGGAAATTAACTTAAATAAAAAGGACGGTGAATAAAAATGAAATTTAATGGAATTGAAATTTGGGACGATACTGGTCTCTGCTTTTACACAGATGTTGAAATCAGTGAAGATAATACTCATAACAGGGCAGTTGATGTTAAAGTCTCAAAGAATAACAAATTTCCTTATGCTATCCGAGATGGCGAAGCTTCATATTGGACTGGCACAATAAACGGATTATGGCTTGATAATTCAGAGGGAGCTTGTAAAGAAGACTTCAATCTTGACACATCTACGGCTTGGATAGTTGCTCTTGCAGAGTGGTTACATAACGGAAAGCCTAAGAAGTTAAAACTTTCCGAGGATTGGATAATGACGGTTGAGATTCAGTCAGAGGTACAATTAAATTGCGAAACTTCAGTAGATGTGGCATACAATAACAAATTGTCTTGTAGTTGGGTTCAGACAGAAGAACGTTATACATCAGATAATATAAAACCTTTACACTGTCCTAAATGCAATACTACTGTTATACCCACTGCGGTATATTGCCAGAAATGTGGCACTAAGTTGGTGAATAGTGTATGAGTGTTGTAGAAAATTTTAATTTACATTATGATATTGCCCAGCCTGTTAAAGAAAACTATTTCAATCCCAAAGAATATAATTCCAATGTTATAACTCACGTTATATTCAGGGCGTATCAATATAGTTCTGATATTGTAAATAGTGCAAAATATGAGGACTTCTCCCCTAATGTTGTGGATTGGTCTTATTCTGCAAGTGTAGATAATGAATCACGTCAAAGTACAAATGTGACACTTCATGTTCCTAAAAACAGTAAAATGTGGTTCATGCGAAGAGAACATTTACAATACGCAGGTTATGATGATGAATTAGGTTCTTTTATCAACGTAGGTTGGAATCCTGTAATGTATCGCTTGATGTGTGATTTTGAATTGCCTGACGGAACTAAGAACCAAGTTGATTTTGGCTTCTTTATTCCTACAGATGATAAATATGACTATGATGCGACTACAAGCACATTCACTATGTCTTTGATTGGTTGTTCTGGAAGTTTTAAGTCTGAATATGGCGGTAGTCTTGTTACGTCAAGGATAGGATATCTTGAAACAGATAAGGAGGGAAATCAACGAGAAGTAGGATTTCCTTTAGGTATTCATATTTCTAATAATACACCTATTACATCTGATTTTATACGTCAGTTTGTTGAAAAGAATAATACGTTTTTTAGACAGAACAATTCGGAAGTTCCTGTTAAAAACATTTATATAGATGGCTTAGATTTTTATGATACGGTAAAGTATTATGAATTTGAAGAGGGCAGTTCTGTCAGTGATATTTTAAATAGTATTCTTGAAGATAGTATGCAGAATTACACATACTGGATAGACGAAAAGGATAATCTAAGAATACAAAAGAAGTCTCCCCTGTTATATGGAGACTTGATTATGCACTACAGAGATTATAGCAGACTGGTTATTAGTGAAGGAACAAGTTATACTGATAGTGATACTATAAGTTATGCAGAGGTCTATGGTAAAGACGGTAATTATTATGGATATTGTGATTGGGCTATGTATAACTTTGATGTTATCAGAAGCAAAGTATTTAATTGTTCTGAGCTTGACACTGAT
>ERZ825896.1427-NODE-1427-length-26525-cov-24.955270_pt1 | contig 26525 bp, 29 predicted proteins | sample MGYA00519858_ERZ825896 | MGnify/ENA primary metagenome ERZ825896 (study PRJEB31778, sample SAMEA3449214) | human gut metagenome | biome: human gut; feature: human-associated habitat; material: faeces | place: United Kingdom | collected 2010/2012 ...
ACCCCCTGCTTGTAAGGCAGGTGCTCTAACCAGCTGAGCTATGCTCCCGTACCTGCCGCTCTCGCCGAACGACATGGGCTATTATACTAAAACCATCCGCATCTGTCAATAACATTTTCGCAAAAACTTACTTTTTTTCTTGCAGGGACGCCAGCAGCTGCTCCAACTCCTCCCTGGAGAAATCGTACACCGTGTCGCAGAACTGGCAGCTCAGCTGGCAGCCGCCCTGCTGGCGGATCATGTCCTCCAGCTCCTGACGGCCCAGAGAGATCAGCGCCCGTTCCACCCTCTCGCGGCTGCAGTAGCACTTGTAGCTCACCGGCTGCGTCTCCAGAATTTTCAAATCGAAGTCGCTCATCACTGCCCGCAGCAGGTGCTCGGGATTGGGGTCCTGCTCCAGCAGCGCCGACACCGGGCCGGCGGCCATGATGCCGCCCTCCACCTTGACGATGGTGTCCTCTGTGGCCCCGGGCATCAGCTGGATAAGGTAGCCTCCGGCGGACTTCACGCTCTGGTCGCGGTCCACCAGCACGCCCAGACCGCAGGCGGTGGGGATCTGCTCCGACTCCACGAAGTAACCCGCCACGTCCTCGGCGATCTCGCCGCCCAGCAGGTCGATGGTGCCCACGTAGGGTTCCTTCATGTGCAGGTCCTTGATGACGGTCAGCGTGCCCTCATGGCCCACGGCGCCGCCCACGTCCAGCTTGCCGTCCGGCCGCAGAGGCAGGTCCACCTGGGGGTTCGTCACGTAGCCGCGGACATTCCCCTCGTGGTCGCTGACGGCCAGCACGGTCCCCAGCGGGCCGCCGCCCTTGAGCTGAAGCGTCAGGCTGGCTCCTTGCCCCTTCAGGGCGTCGCCCATCATGGACGCGGCTGCCAGCGTGCGGCCCAGTGCCGCCGTGGCCACCGGCAGCGTCTTATGGATCTGCCGTGCCCGCTCCGTCAGGTTCCGGCTGTAAATGGCCGCCGCCTGCACCATGCCATCGTCGGAGATGGCCCGCACGATCTTGTCTTCCATATTATGTCAACCTCTCTCATTCAGTTTCGTATGCAGCAGAAGTACACCCGCTGCTCGTCCTCCCGCGGATGGCGCAGCTTGGCGTCGCCGTAGACACGGATGTCACCGAAGCCTGCCTCGGTGAGCCACGCCGTCAGCTCCTCCACAGTGTAGGCCCGCTCGCGGTGCAGCTCCTCCCGCCGATCCCAGGCCTTGTCGCCGCGACGCCGGAACAGATCCATGTAATAGGTACAGAGTCCCTTGTGATACTCGGCGCGCCACACGCAGTAGGTATCCTCCGTCTCGTCCAGGAACACCTGTCCGTCCAGTGCCGCCAGCTTGGCTACGGTATTCACGTCGAACACCAGCACGCCTCCCGGAGCCACGAACAGGTGCAGCCGCCGGAACGTGCGGCGCACATCGGCGGGGTCAGTGAGATAGTTCAGGCTGTCCAGACAGCAGATGGCGGCATCCACGGTGCCGTACAGATCCAGCTGCGGCATGGACTGATGCAGGAAAATGGGCGGCACGCCCTGTACGGTGCCGCCCTTGCTCATGGCCGCAGCCAGCATCTCCTCGGAGCCGTCCACACCGATAAGCTCATACCCGCGCCCCGTCAGCAGCCACGTCATGGTGCCGGTGCCGCAGGCCAGATCCAGCACCACCTTCACGGGGATGCGGCTGCGGCGGAACAGCTTTTCCAGAAAGTCCGCCCGCTTTTCGTAGCCCACATCCTCCGTCAGCGCATCGTAGGAGGAGGCCAATGCCTCGTAGCAGCTCATTTTCCCTCTTTCTCCTTCATCTTCTCCAGTACGCTCTCGTACCCGCCGTTTCCGTAGATCAGCGAGCGGTTGACGCGGCTGATGGTGGCGCTGGACGCACCGGTCTTTTCCAGAATGTCGTTATAGATCATGCCGTCGTTCAGCAGGGACGCCACCTCGTAGCGCTGCTCCATGCTGCGCAGCTCCGAGATCGTACACAGGTCCTGGAAGAAGTTGTAGCACTCCTCCTCCGTTTCCAGCGTCAGGATCGCCTGATAGAGCCGGTCGCTCTTCTCCTTTTTTGCGATCTTGGACTTGGCTGCTCTTACCATGTCTTGCTTCTCCTCTTTTCCTCGGGCCCACGGGCCTGTTCGTTGTTTCACATTGTACCATTTTAATTCGTGAAAGTAAACCTCTGCCCACAATTATTTTTTTCTCGGCAAAACAGAAGGCGGAGCGTCCGAACGGACGCTCCGCCGACAGCGGCGCCGTATATATAGGATCAGTTCTCGGTCTTGCCGTGCAGCTTCTTCTGCAGCCAGTCCTTGCCGTCCACGTAGCGGGAGACGATGAAGGACACCACATAGTCGCCGGCGGCGTTGACCATGGTGGCGGGAGGGTCCACCAGATTGCCGATGGCCAGTGCGATGGGGTAGGCGACAGCCAGCTGGTCAGGGAAGAAGATGGTGCAGACCACCAGCTCGCCGGTGCCGCCGCCGCCAGGAATGCCGCTCATGGCCACAGAGGAGAACACCGCCACGATGATGGCCAAGATGGCCTTATCCGTGGAGAAATCCAGGCCGAACACGCCGAACAGGAATGCCACCTTGATGATGGCGGACATGGCCGAGCCGTCCATGTGCATGGTGGCGCCCATGGGCAGTACGATCTCGCTGACATCCTTGCTGATGCCGGTCTCCTCCGCCACCTCCATGTTGGTGGGGATGCAGGCCACAGACGAGCAGGTGCCGAAGGACACCGCCGCCGGGCGGAAAAGCTTGGAGAACATGATCTTTGCGCCGCCCTTGCCGCCGCCGAAGCGGGCGTAGATGGGGAAGAAGATGAACATGTAGGCGAAGCTCATGACGTAGTAAATGATGAGGGTACGGCTGTAATCCTTCATCAGCTCGGGTCCATAGGTGGCCACCAGGTCGGCGAAGAAGCCGAAGAAGCCGATGGGCGCGTAGTAGGTGATGAGCTTCACGGTCTTCATGATGCAGCCCGTGACATCCTCCAGAAATTGAGCGGTCCTGGTCTCGGGCCCGCCGTTCATCTGGACGCCGAATCCGAACAGCACCGCCGCCACGATCAGCGGCAGGATAGCCTTACGGCTCAGCAGCTCCATGAAATCCGGCTTGGTAAAGAAGTTCACGATCATGTCGCCGAAGCCCAGGGCCTCGCCGACCTCGCACTCCACGATGGTGTACTGACCGTCCACCAGCGGGAAGATGCGGCACACGATGTACATCAGGACACCGGCGATGGCGGCTGTCACCAGAAACGTGGCAACGGTGACGCCCATGATCTTGCCGGCGCGCTTGACGCTTTTCATATTGGCGATGGCGGAGGCGATGGAGCAGAACACCATGGGCACCACCACGCAGAACATCATGTTGATGAACAGCGTACCCAGAAACTTGATCTTGCCGCCGAAAGCCGGCGCGAAGGCGCCCACCAGGCAGCCTACCACGATGCCCGTCAGCATGCACAGGATAAACCAGTAATTTTTCAGGAATTTCTTCATAGCTCTCCTCCTAAGATACTCCAAACAGGATGTTACTGCACTTATTATACGGGCATTTTTCTCATTGTAAATCGCAATTCTTGCCCAGTTCCATGCAAATCGTGCTCTCGTGAACCACATCCGCCGATGGGCCGCGGCCGAACTGCTTCTTGTAGGCGCGGGAGAATGTGGAGTAGTCCTGATACCCTACCTGTGCCCCCACCTCCGATGGCGAGGCCCCCTGAGCCAGCAGCCGCTGGGCCAGCAGCAGCCGCTTCTCCGTCACATAGCCGTGGATGGAATAGCCCGTCTCCCGCCGAAACCGCCGCATCATGTGGTACTTGCTGACGTAGAACCGCTCCGACAGCTGGTCGATGGTCAGCTCCTCCGTCAGGTGCAGGTTCAGGTATTGCAGCAGCGCCACCACCTTGCTGTCGCCGGAGGCCGCCTGCACCTGATGACCGCCGCGGCACACGCGGTTCACCTCCACCATCAGCTCCAGAAACTGAGCCCGCTCCAGCAGGGCCGCGCCGTACCCCCCCTGCCGCACCGTCCGGGCCAGCGTCTCGAATAGCTGACGCACGCGGCTGCCTCCCTCGTCGCGGTACACGTAGCGGAAGGAGTCCTGGGCCTGCCGGAAGCACTCCTCCAGGTCGCAGTCCTCCGTGCCCAGCGATGCCAGATACTGCGGCGCGATATACAGGATCATTCGCTCGTAGAAGGCGTCCTCCGCCACCTCCGGCCGGTGGATGCTGCCGCGTCCTACCAGCACGAAGTCCCCGGGGCTCAGATCGTACCGCTCGCCCTCGATGGCATAGCCCGCCTTCCCTGCCAGCAAAATGATGATCTTATGAAATGTATGATAGTGGTATTCGATGTGCTCCCGCCGTCCGTCCGCCAGATGAAACAGCCGGAACGGCTCCCGCAGATAGCCCCTCACCTCGTACTGCAACGGTTCCATACGCGCCACCTCCGCATTTTTTGCGCACATTATATCACCAGCTATGCGCTTCGTGCAAGTTTTCTCCAGATTATTACCATTCTGAAAATTTTGTTGCCGTTTTGTAATTTTTGTGTAGCTTTTTTGAAAGCGGTGTGGTATGATAGGATGCGTCGGGGGATAGCCCCATGGAAATCTATGACACGAACGGCAGGTAATACCCATGTATCTGAAACAATTGGCCGCGTTCGGCATGTCCGCCGTCATGATGCTGTCCGGCGGCGTCGTGGCATCCGGTGCGGAGACGAAGAACGACAGCGAGACCACTCTGGTCACACCTCATGAATACAGCGCAGCCGTGGAGACTCTGGCCGCCAGCGGTGTGGCCGCTGGCAGCGCCACTGCCCTTCAGGCTGCCGACGGGCTGCGCCTGGCCCAGGAGTCCGGCGCGCTGGAGGAAAGCGAAAGCTCCCTGTCCCTGACGGAGCTGGCCGCTCAGGCCCTGATCCGCGAGACGGAGGAGCTGCAGAAGCAGAACTTCCTGGCGGAGTACGACGGCGTGCTGACCACCTGTGAGAACTACATCACCCTGCGGGCTGAGCCCGATCAGGACGCCGCCGCCCTGCGGACCATCTGGACCGGCAAGGTGGCCCACCTCATCGATGTGGAGAACGACGACTGGTACAAGGTGAGCTACGGCAGCTCCACCGGCTACGTCATGGCCCAGTATTGCGAGCCGGTACACTACGCCGATTACGAAGGCACCTACGCCACCAGCACGCTGGTGGAGGACATCATCGCCTTCAGCTACACCTATCTGGGCACGCCGTACCGCTACGGCGGCACCAGCTACAGCGGCATCGACTGTTCCGGCTTCACCATGAAGGTGTTTGCCCAGTTCGGCATCTCCCTGCCCCACGGCGCCAGCGACCAGTACGCCCTGTGTACCCCCGTTACCACGGCGGAGCGGGCCCCCGGCGACCTGGTGTTCTTCAACACCAGCGGACGCGGCATCGGCCACGTGGGTATCTATCTGGGCGGCGGGCAGTTCATCCACGCCAGCACCAGCCGCGGCGTCGTCATCAGCTCCCTGTACGAGAGCTACTACGCCAATACGTATCTGTACGCCGGCCGCATCATCAGCGGCTGATCATATCGAACCTTCTTCATGTTTCTCCGAAAGGACAGACCGGCCCGCGCCGGTCTGTCCTTTCCTTATATGCGGTATATTTGCATATTTATCCAATTATACACGTCATTTTTCCGTCATACCGTCACGAATCCACTTTCATTTTTCTTAATATATGCACATTTTTTACAAAACCGCGCGTTCAATTGAAATTTTATTCATTTAGTGCTTGACATTTATACACCACAGGCGTATGATAGCCACTATCAGGAGGAACACCTCCTGCTGCATCATCAATATTCCGGCATACCGGAGCCATAAGAAAGAAGAAAGGAAGTACATCCCATGAAAAAGATGATCGCCATGCTGCTGGCGCTGGTCATGGCCATGAGCCTGATGGCCTGCGGCAAGCAGAACGACAGCAATGCCAACGACAACAACAACGCCAATACCGGCGACGACCAGCCTGCGGCCAAGACCACCCTGGTGGTGGGCGTCTCCGCCGACTATGCCCCCTTCGAGTTCATGTATCCCGACGAGAACGGCAACATGGTCTACGGCGGCATCGACATCTCCGTGGCCCAGTACGTGGCCGACGAGCTGGGTCTGACCCTGCAGGTGGAGAACATGAGCTTCAACAACCTGCTGACCTCTCTGGACAAGGGCGACTTCGACATGGTCCTGTCCGCCATGGAGGCCACTCCCGACCGTCTGGAGAACGCCGACTTCTCCACCGGCTATTACAGCGATACCCCTCCCGCCATTCTGGTGAAGGCCGACAAGGCTGACCAGTACAAGACGCTGGCCGACTTCAACGGCAAGGCCATGGGCGCGCAGGCCGCCACCACCAAGCTGGACATGGTCAACGACATCGAGGGCGTCAACGCCGTCTCTCTGGAATCCGTGCTGGATCTGGTGAACGAGCTGGTATATGACAAGGTGGACGCCATTCTGGTGGACGGCGGCGTGGCCCAGCAGTACGCTGACGCCAACCCCGACCTGGTCATCTGCAGCGCCTCCTCCGAGCTGCCCACCGCCGAGCCTTACTGCATTGCCGTGGCCAAGGGCGACCCCAAGGACCTGCTGGACGGCATCAACGCCGCGCTGGCCAAGATGGCCTCTGAGAACAAGATCGAGACCTTCATCGCCGATGCTGACGCCCTGGCCAGTGTGGCCGTGGAAGTCTCTGCCGATTAACACCTTCCAAAATTGTGCGCGTAGTGCAAAGCCGTCCGCGACTTTGCACTTTCGCGCGTCTCCGACCAATTATTTACAGAAAGGACTGACCGCGTATGTGGTGGAGCAGCCTGTTCACGGATATGCGCCCCTCCGACTTCTTCAATTTCTCCTTCCTGCCCAAGTACGGCGTGGCCTTCGTCCGCGGCATCGAGTACACACTGCTGCTGGCGGTGGTATCCGTGCTGCTGGCGGTGATCCCCGCCCTGCTGCTGGCTCTGATGCGCCTGAGCAAGGTCAAGCCCGTGAAATGGCTGTCCGGTGCGTATATCGCCGTATTCCGCTCCACCCCCATGCTGGTGCAGCTGTCCATCATCTACTTTGGCCTGTTTTATGCCATCTCCCTGCCCCGCGTCAGCCTGTTCGGCTTTGTAGATATCAGCCGGTTCGTCCCCGGCGTGGTGGCGCTGGCCCTGAACAGCTCTGCTTACGTGGCGGAGATCTTCCGCGCCGGCATCCTGGCGGTGGACAAGGGTCAGACCGAGGCCGCCCGCTCTCTGGGTCTCAGCAGCTGGCAGGCCATGCGCCTGGTGGTGCTGCCTCAGGCCATCAAGAACGTGCTGCCCGCACTGGCCAACGAGCTGGTGACCATGGTGAAGGAGAGCTCCATCTGCTCCATGCTGGGCATGGCGGAGATCATGTTCGCCGCCAAGACCATCGCCGGCTCCACCGGCATCTCTCTGGCGCCCTACACCCTGGCGGCGCTGGTGTATTTCTGCATCAATTATCCGGCCTCCAAGGGCATTGAGGCCATCGAAAGGAGGATGCGCCGTGGCGACAAGCAGTAAAGTCCTGATCTCCGTCCAGCATCTGGTAAAGGAGTACAATCACGGCGCCGTCCACGCCCTGAACGACTGCAATCTGGACATCCACAAGGGCGAGGTGGTGGCCATCATCGGCCCCTCCGGCTCCGGCAAATCCACGCTGCTGCGGAGTCTGAATCTGCTGGAGGAGCCTACCTCCGGCGCCATCTTCTTCGACGGCGCGGATCTGGCGGGCAAGTCTGTGAACATCGACCTGCACCGTCAGAAGATGGGCATGGTGTTCCAGCACTTCAACCTGTTCCCCCACAAGACGGTGCTGCAGAACATCACCATGGCCCCCGTGACCCTGAAGAAAAAGACTGCGGCCGCAGCCAAGGAGCAGGCCATGGCCCTGCTGGAGCGCATTGGCCTTGCCGACAAGGCCAACGAGTTCCCCAATATGCTCTCCGGCGGTCAGAAGCAGCGGATCGCCATCGTCCGCGCTCTGGCCATGGACCCCGAGGTCATGCTGTTCGACGAGCCCACCTCCGCCCTGGACCCCGAGATGGTGGGCGAGGTGCTGGATCTGATGCGGGACCTTGCCAAGGAGGGCATGACCATGGCCGTCGTCACCCACGAGATGGGCTTCGCCCGGGAGGTGGCCGACCGCGTGGTGTTCATGGCTGACGGCAAAATTCTGGAGGAGGGCGTCCCCGCAGAACTTTTCGACCGCCCCAAGGACCCCCGCCTGCAGGACTTCCTCAGCAAGGTATTGTGAGACAACGAAAAACCGCCCCTCCGGCATAGCCGGAGGGGCGGTTTTCGTTGTTTGTTCAGCTTTTCCCGTGGATCTCGCCGCCGCACTTGGGACACGTGATGACGATCTTGCCCTTGCCCTTGGGCACGCGGCACACCGTGCCGCACTTGGGACAGGTGAAGTACTTGTGCTCCTTGTCCATCCGCTGCTGCTTATTTCCGGCGGCGCGGCGCTTGATGGGCCACCATACCTTCTCCAGAAAGCGGGCGTTCTCTGCCCGCCGCTTCTGCAGGCTGCGGGAAAACATGCGGTACACGGCGATGACCAGCAGCACCGTGGACAAAAAGCTGATGACCAGATGCACTGTCTGCTGTTTGATGAACATGTTGGCCACATCCAGCAGCAGGGCCGCCCAGATGGTGGTCAGGCCCAGCTGATCTGCGCCGTTGCGGCCATACATAAAGCGTGACAGCGCGTTGCCGATTCTTTGCAGAAAATTCATACGGAAGTCCGTCCCCCTGCTCTTGTGTCATTTCAAAGCGTTATTTTACAGGAAAACTCCGCAAAGGTAAAGGGCTTTTATGTAAAATTCACAGAATGGACAAATTTCCGCCGCGGCCATCGCGTTCTTGCCAACTCCCCGCCCGCCGTGGTATAATAGCGTGAGTTTATATCGCCCTCCTCGGGAGGGCCGGTCCCGCCGGATCGGTCCCCCGCCGGAGGAAACGGCAGAGCGCCCCGTCCGCGGGCGGAACCGGCTGCGCTTTCAGGCTGCGCCGCGGCGCTCTGCACGACTTATACTATGCCGCGCCGGCTCTGCCGGTGCCACCGAAAGGAGTCTCCGTATGATAAAAGTCGCTCCGTCTATCCTCTCCGCCGATTTTGCCCATCTGGGCCGCGATATTGAGGCCATCTCCACTGCCGATTACGTCCACGTGGACGTGATGGACGGTCTGTTCGTGCCCAACATCTCCATCGGCATCCCCGTGGTGAAGTCCATTCGCCCCACCACCACCCTGCCGCTGGACGTCCACCTGATGATCGACCGCCCCGTGCGCTATGTGGAGCAGTTCTGCGATGCCGGCGGCGACCTCATCACCTGTCATGTGGAAGCGGACACCGAGGAGAACATCCACGCCGCCATCGACAAAATCCACGCCAAGGGCAAAAAGGCCGGCGTGGTCATCAAGCCCAGGACCCCTGCCAGCGCGGTGCTGCCCTTCATCGACAAGGTGGAGCTGATCCTGGTGATGACGGTGGAGCCGGGCTTCGGCGGCCAGAAGTTCATGGCCGACATGATGCCCAAGGTCCAGACCGTCCGGGGCTATATCGACGCTCTGAACCCCGCCTGCGAGCTGGAGGTGGACGGCGGCGTGGACGCCCAGACCTGCAAGCTCTGCATCGCCGCCGGTGCCAACGTGCTGGTGGCCGGTTCCTCCGTGTATAAGTCCGCCGACATCCCCGCTACCATCGCCGCATTGAGAGGTTGATACCATGGAATACTTCCCCGCACCGCTGGAAAAGCTGGTGGAACAGTTTGCCAAGCTGCCCGGCGTGGGCTACAAATCCGCCCAGCGTCTGGCCTTCCACGTCCTGAGCCTGCCCGCCGAGGAGGCCCAGGCCTTCGCCGATGCCATCACCGACGCCAAGCGCAGCGTCACCCTTTGTCCCACCTGCCAGAACCTCACCGCCGGCGGGCTGTGCCCCATCTGTGCCGACGCCAAGCGGGACGACGCCACCATCTGCGTGGTAGCCGACCCCCGGGATGTCATCGCCATCGAGCGCAGCCGCGAGTACCGCGGCCGCTACCACGTGCTCCACGGCGTGCTGTCCCCCATGAACCATGTAGGGCCGGACGACCTGCACATCAAGTCTCTGCTGGACCGCGTGGCCCAGGGCGGCATCACCGAGGTCATCATGGCCACCAATCCCGACACCGAGGGCGAGGCCACGGCACTGTACATCGCCCGGCTGCTGAAGCCCTTCGGCGTAAAGGTCACGCGGCTGGCCTACGGCATCCCCGTGGGCGGTCATCTGGAATTCGCCGACGACGCCACGCTGATGCGGGCACTGGAAGGGCGGCGGGAGCTGTGAAGCGTCTTGCCTGCCTGCTGCTGGCCTGTCTGACGGCGCTGTCCCTCACCGCCTGCGGCGCACCGAAGGCCCAGGAGGTGTCCCTGTTCGCCATGGACACCTACATGACCCTCTCCGCCTACGGCGACAGCGCGGAGGAGGCGCTGGCCGCCGCGTCCCGCGAGATCAACCGGCTGGAGTCCACCCTCTCCCGCACCATCGACACCAGCGACGTCAGCCGCCTCAACGCCGGTGAGACCGTGACGGTGCAGAAGGAGACGCGGGAGCTTCTGGAACGGGCGCTGGCCCTGTCCGATGAGACCGGCGGCGCCTTCGATATGACTGTGGCGCCGCTGGTATCCCTGTGGGGCATCACCTCCGACGCGCCCCATGTCCCCTCTCAGGAGGAGATCGACGCCCTGCTGCCGCTGGTGGGCAGCGAGCACGTCCATATGGACGGCAGCATCGTCTCGCTGGATGCGGGCTGCGCCGTGGATCTGGGCGGCATCGCCAAGGGCTACGCCTCTCAGCAGGTGGCGGACATCCTGCAGGCCCACGGCGTCACCTCCGCCGTGGTGTCACTGGGCGGCAACGTCTATGTCTGCGGTGCCAAGCCCGACGGCTCCGCGTGGAATGTGGGCATTCAGGACCCCACCTCCAGCGGCTATGCCGCCACCGTGGCTCTTACCGACTGCTTCGCCGTCACCTCAGGCGGCTACCAGCGCTACTACGTGGCGGAGGACGGCACTGTGTATCAGCACATCATCGACCCCCGTACCGGCCGTCCCGCCGACAGCGATCTGCTGTCCGTCACCGTTATCTCCGACGACGGCACGGCGGCGGACGCCTATTCCACCGCCCTGTACGTCATGGGTGAGCAGGAGGCCGTGTCCTTCTGGCGCGCCCACGGCGGCTTTGAGCTGATCCTCATCACCGCCGACGGCCGGCTGCTGTACACGCCGGAACTGGCGGATACCATTACCGCACCGGAGGGCTGCGCCTATGACTTCCAACCCATCATCGCCCAGCCTGCGGCCTAAGCCGCTGGACGCATTGGTGGCCGCCGCCGTCATCGCCCTGACCGTGGTCACGGCACTGCTGTTCTACGCGCCCAAGACCGGCGCAGGACAGCTTACCGCCGTCATCACCCAGCACGGGCAAACTGTCCGCACCGTGCCCCTCACGAGCCTTGATAAGGAGCTGGTCATCCCGCTGGACGACGGCAATTATCACCTCACCGTCCATGTGGACGGCACTGGCGTGTATGTCGCCGACTCCGACTGTCCGGGGCAGGACTGCGTCCACACCGGGGCTATCTCCCGGGCGGGACAGTCCATCGTGTGCCTGCCGGCGCAGGTGGTCATCTCGCTGGTGGGCGCCGCGTCCGACGTGGACGCGGTGCTGGGTTAGGAGGTGCGCCATGAAGCTGAACGCACGCTCCATCGCCCTGTGCGCCGTGCTGACGGCATTGGCACTGGGTCTGAGCACACTGGAAAACCTGTTCCCCGTGACGCTTATCGTGCCGCTGCCCGGCGTAAAGCTGGGTCTTGCCAACATTGTCACCGTGTTCGCCCTCTATGAGCTGGGCGCCGTCCCCGCGCTGACCATTCTGGCGGCCCGCTGTCTGCTGGGCGGTCTGTTCGCCGGAAACCTGTCGGCGCTGCTGTTCAGTCTGCTGGGGGGCTTCACCGCCATGCTGGTGATGATCGCCCTCAAGCACTGCAAGGGGCTGTCCATCTACGGCGTGTCCATCGGCGGCGCGGCGGCCCACAACATCGGCCAGATGGCCGCCGCCTGCATCACACTGGGCAATACCATGGTGCTGGGGTACCTGCCGTTCCTGCTGGCAGTATCCCTGCTGACAGGCACGCTCACCGGCTTCGTGGCCGGTCTGTTGTTCCGCGCCATGCGTAATATCCACCTATCTCACTGAGGAGGTCACTCTATGGACAAGAAAGACAAGATCATTCTCCAGCAGCTGGACGTGATCCGCTCCATGACGGAGAACAACATGAAGCGCATGAACAGCGACTTCTGGGGCACGCCCTTCGAAAATGTCACCGGCAGTGCGCCCAAGTCCCCCGCCCCCACCGGCAGCAGTTCCAATGGCGGCAGCGCCCCTGCGCCGGAGAAAAAGGCGCCCCTTACCGCCACCGCCAAGCCCGGCGACGAAAAGCCCGCCGAGGAGGAGCTGCCGCCGCCGGAGAAGATCGAGGATCTGCTGGCGGAGCTGGACAGCTACATCGGACTGGGTGTGGTGAAGGAGGAGGTACACAACCTCATCAACATGGTGCAGGTCTATAAGCTGCGCCAGCAGCACGATCTGCCCACCACCGATATGTCTTTGCACATGGTGTTCACCGGCAATCCCGGCACCGGCAAGACCATGATGGCCCGCATGATGGCCCGCATCTACCGGAGTCTGGGCATTCTGTCCAAGGGCCAGCTGGTGGAGGTGGACCGCAGCGGCCTGGTGGCAGGCTACGTGGGTCAGACGGCCCTCAAGACCCAGAAGGTCATCGAGAAGGCCATGGGCGGCGTGCTGTTTGTGGACGAGGCCTACGCCCTCAACGGCCGCAGTGAAAACGACTTCGGGCAGGAGGCCATCGACACCCTGCTGAAGGCCATGGAGGATCACCGGGACGATCTGGTGGTCATCGTGGCGGGCTACACCGACCTGATGGATAAGTTCATCCACTCCAACCCCGGTCTGGAGTCCCGCTTCAACCGTTTCCTGCTGTTTGAGGACTACTCGCTGGACGAGCTGATGGCCATCTTCAAGATGCGCTGCGGCAAGGGCTACGTCCTGTCGCCGGAGGCAGAACCGCTGGTACGGGACTACATCGCCGAGGAGAGCGCCGCCGGAGACAGCTTCGGCAACGCCCGCGGCGTCCGGAATATCTTCGAGCATATTCTGGTGGCCCAGAACAACCGCCTTGCCAAGCTGGACAGCGTCACCCGCGATGACCTGATGACCCTCACCGCCGATGATGTGCTCCACGCCCGAGGCATGGTGGACGAGCCGGAAAAGTCCTGAGCCCGCCGCGATAAAAGGAGGTCTCCCTATGCGTGAACTGAAAAATACCTGCCGCGCCGCCATCGTGCAGGCCACTCCCGTCATGTTCGACAAGGCCCGCTCTCTGGAAAAGGCGCTGACGCTTATCGACGAGGCCGCCCGGAACGGGGCGGAGCTTATCGTGTTCCCCGAGCTGTTCCTCCCCGGCTATCCCCTCGGCATGACCTTCGGCTTCACCGTGGGCAGCCGCAAGGCCGCAGGCCGTCAGGACTGGAAGCAGTATTACGACAACTCCCTGCTGGCCGATGGGCCGGAGCTGCGGCAGCTCACGGACAAGGCCCGCGCGCTGGGCATCTACCTGAGTATGGGCTATTCCGAGCGTGACGCCGTCACCGGCACGCTGTACAATGCCAACATGATGATCGCGCCGGATGGCCGCGCCATGAATCACCGAAAGCTGAAGCCCACCGGCAGCGAACGGGTGGTCTGGGGCGATGCGGAGCGGGACTATTTCCCCGTCATGGACACCCCCTGGGGCCCCATGGCCAACCTGATCTGCTGGGAGAGCTACATGCCGCTGGCCCGTGTGGCCCTGTACCAGAAGGGCATCAGCCTCTATATCTCCCCTAACACCAACGACAATCCCGAGTGGCAGAACACCATCCGCCACATCGCCATCGAGGGCCACTGCTACTTCCTCAACGCCGACCTGATCTTCCGCCGCAGCGACTACCCCCGGACCGCCGGTGCCGAAGCGGAGGTCGCCGCCCTGCCGGACATCGCCTGCCGCGGCGGCAGCTGCTTCATCGATCCCTTCGGTCACGAGGCGTCGGAGACGGTGTGGGACCGCGAGGCCATCATCTACGCCGATCTGGACATGCAGAAGGTCCCCGCCAGCCGCATGGAGCTGGACTGCGTGGGCCACTACGCCCGCCCCGATGTTCTGGAGCTGCGGGTCAACGAGAAGTAAAAAAAGACGGACGCCTTCGCAGCGTCCGTCTTTTTTACTTCTCCTGATGTTCCAGCGCCGCGGCCACGAACCCCTGGAACAGAGGATGGGGCCGGTCGGGACGGCTCTTAAACTCCGGATGGAACTGGCACCCCACGTACCACGGGTGCCCCGGCAGCTCCACGATCTCCACCAGATGCCCATCCGGCGACGTACCGGCCATGCGCAGGCCCGCCGCTTCCAGCTCCGGCCGGAACGCGTTGCTGCACTCATACCGGTGGCGGTGCCGCTCCCAGATCTCCGCCGTGCCGTAGGCTTCTCTGGCGCGGGAGCCCTCCGCCAGCACGCAGGGGTACTTGCCCAGCCGCATGGTGCCGCCCTTGTCGGTGACGCCCACCTGATCGGGCATCAGGTCGATGACAGGATGGGCGGTGGTTTCGGAAAACTCGGCGCTGTGGGCGTCGGCCCAGCCTGCGGCGTGGCGGGCGAACTCGATGACCGCGATCTGCATGCCCAGGCAGATGCCGAAATAGGGTACGCCGTTCTCCCGAGCGTACTGCGCCGCCAGGATCATGCCTTCGATGCCGCGGTCGCCGAAGCCGCCCGGCACCAGAATACCGCTGCAATCCCCCAGCACCTCGCCGATGTTCTCCGGCGTCAGGGTCTGGGAATCCACCCATTTGATGTCCACGTGGCTGTCGCAGGCAGTGCCGGCGTGAAACAGAGACTCCACCACACTGAGATAGGCGTCGTGCAGCTCCGTGTACTTGCCCACCAGCGCGATCTGCACCCGCTTGCGGACACCGTGGATCCTGTCTACCATAGCCTGCCAGTGGGCCATATCCGGCACACCGCTGCCCAGTCCCAGCTTGCGGCACACCACGCGGCACAGCCCCGCCTTCTCCAGCAACAGCGGCGCTTCGTACAGCGTGGACGCCGTGACGTTGGGGATGACGCAGTCCTCCTCCACGTTGCAGAACAGGGCGATCTTCCGCCGCACGTCCTCGGTGATGGGCCCATCGGTGCGGCACACCAGCACGTCCGGCTGGATGCCCACACTGAGAAGCTCCTTGACGGAGTGCTGGGTAGGCTTGCTCTTCAGCTCTCCGCTGCCCGGGATGGACACGATCAGCGGCACGTGGATATACAGCACATTGTCCCGTCCCTTTTCCGCCGCCACCTGCCGGATAGCCTCCAGAAACGGCTGGCTCTCGATGTCGCCCACCGTGCCGCCGATCTCCGTGATGACCACATCGGTCTCTCCGTTGTCCATGGCGTAGACGCGGCGCTTGATCTCATCGGTGATGTGGGGGATGATCTGCACCGTGCCCCCCCAGATAGCCGCCCTGCCGCTCGCGGTTCAGCACCGCCCAGAACACCTTGCCGGAGGACACGGAGGCGTTGCCGTCCAGCGCCTCGTCCACAAACCGCTCATAGTGTCCCAGATCCAGATCCGTCTCGGCGCCGTCGTCGGTGACGAACACCTCGCCGTGCTGATAGGGGCTCATGGTGCCCGGGTCCACGTTGAAATAGGGGTCGAACTTCTGGTTGCGCACCCGCAGGCCGCACTGCTTCAGCAGCCGTCCCAGCGACGCCGCGCAGATGCCCTTGCCCAGACCGGACACCACGCCGCCGGTCACAAAAATGTACTTCATCCCGCCATCTCCCATTTTCAAAAATATGCTCCTATCCTACGCTCCGCGAAAAGTGATGTCAATGGTTCGATTCGTCAATATTTTGCCTGATTTCACCGTCAAAATGTGGAATCGCGGAGAAATAGTTGCAAAGCCTCATTTTTCTCTTGCATTGGCCGCTCCATCGTGCTAAAGTGGAAATAGTCTCACCCCTGCCGCCGGTGAGTACGCAGGAAAAAGCCGCCCAACGGGCGGCTTTTCGCTTGTTCTTCTCTGGTCACGCAGGCAATGCGCGGGTGCATTTCCGGCGTATTCCGCCGCGTGGACAATGCAGCCCCGGAAGCCGTCGGTGTTCCGGGCGTTGGTATGGCGACGGCCAACGATCTCGTCAAAGCTGTACGTCATGAGGATGGCTCCTTTCTCTTTTCAGCGGCGGGCCCGTGTCCCGCACGTCTTTCTATGTCGCAGCTTACCGCGAATACCGCCCTGCGGTACAGAAAAAATCCGACTTTTTCTGAAAGGATCAAAACATAGAAAATCTGTTCGACTATTCTTGACGGACTCCATCGCCTGATTTATAATGGATACCGTAACATGCGTGCAGGGAGGCGGCGGATATGTATTTCACCTACGGGGAGACAGAGCTCTCCTACCTGCGGCAGAAGGACAAGCGGCTCGGTGAGGTCATCGACCGCGTGGGCCCTGTCCGCCGCGCGGTAGACACGGATCTGTTTTCCGCCGTGGTCCACCATATCGTGGGCCAGCAGATCTCCACCAAGGCCCAGGCCACCATCTGGCAGCGGATGCAGGACGCGCTGGGCAGGGTGAACGCCGAGAACGTCCTGGCCGCAGGTGTCCCCCGGCTGCAAGCGCTGGGCATGACTTTCCGCAAGGCGGAATACATCACGGACTTCGCCGAAAAGGTCCACACCGGCGCCTTTGATCTGGACGCCGTGGCGCACATGCCCGATGCAGAGGCCATCCGCGCCCTGAGCGGCCTGAAGGGCATCGGCGTCTGGACGGCGGAGATGATCCTGCTGTTCTGCCTGCAGCGCCCCGACATCCTCAGCTATGACGATCTGGCCATCCTGCGGGGCTTGCGGATGGTCTACCACCACCGCAGCATCGACCGCAGGCTGTTCGAAAAATACCGCCGCCGCTTCAGTCCCTACGGCAGCGTGGCCAGCCTGTATTTGTGGGCGGTCGCCGGCGGGGCCATTCCGGAGATGAAGGACTATCAGCCGCCAAAACAGAGGAGGCGCACGCCATGACGTTTACGCAGCATTACGATTCCCCGCTGGGCAGTATCCTGCTGACAGCGAATGAGATGGGGCTCACCGGCCTATGGTTCGACGGGCAGAAACACTTCGCTCGTGGCCTGCCCGCCCAGCACACGGAGCAGGACACCCCCGTTCTTTCGGAGGCCAAGCGCTGGCTGGATGTGTACTTCACCGGCAGGGAGCCGGACTTCCTGCCTGCGCTGCACCCCATTGGCTCCGCGTTCCGCCGCCGCGTGTGGGATCTTCTTCTCCGCGTTCCCTACGGCCAGACCGTCACCTATGGCCAGCTGGCGCAGCAGCTGGCGGCGCAGCAGCGCCTTTCCCATATGTCCGCTCAGGCGGTGGGCGGTGCGGTAGGCCACAACGCGATCTCCATCATTATCCCCTGCCACCGCGTGGTGGGCGCCGGCGGCAGTCTGACGGGCTACGCCGGCGGCATCGACAGAAAGGTACAGCTGCTGACGCTGGAGCATGCCGATACGTCCGGCTTTTTCGTGCCGAAAAAGAGCACCGCTCCTTGAACCGCCGCAATAGCAGCAGGGAGGGGTCGGCGAAAACCGATCCCTCCCTGTATTTTCCACATATTTCCCGCGTCGAGTTGCTCCGCGAGTTCCTCTCGCCGGAGTCTTTTTTCGGTTTTCTTTCCCTCTGCCCCGTTGGCGCGGCTTCGCGCTCATGCCTCCGCTGCGGCCCACAGCCGGCGGGTGATGCCCAGAAACAGCTGCGCAGCCTCCAGGCTTACCGCCTTTTTCTGCAGCGCGTGGATGCGGCGCTCCGGCAAGGGGAACGCCGCATCCAGCCGCCTCCCGCCTGCGGCGCACAGCCCATCGGCCACGCTGCGGGGCACCACGGCCCAGCTGTCCCGCTTGGTCATGAACATCTGCAGCTGGCTCATGATCTCCAGCTGGATCCGGGGCACCGCGTCCACACCCCATTGCTCCTGATGCCAGCGGGCAAACTCGTCGGTCCACTCCACGTACACCTCCTGCCGGACGGGCAGTTCGTCCGGCCCGATGCCGTCGGAATAGCAGGAGCCTGCCGCGCAGATGAGGGCCATAGGTTCCGTCATCACCAGCTCCGCCCGTATGGCGTCGGTGCGGGGCGCGTCCGAGGTGAACGCCAGGTCTGTCTCGCCCCGCAGCAGGCTCTGGCAGGCCGCCTCCACGGTCATGTCCTGTATCTCCAGGTGGATGTCGGGGTGGTCCCGCATGAACTGCTCATACACCGGCGGCAGCAAATACGTGGACACGCTGTTGAGAGCGGACAGCCGCAGACTGCTTTTCCGGTTCCCAATGGCCAGCATACTGCGCACGATGTCCTGATATTGCAGGGACAGCTGGTAAAACCGCTTGCCCTCCTCAGTCAGGACCATCTCGCGGCTGCCCTTGTGCCGGAAGAACAGAGGGCACCCCACCTCCTTTTCCAGCGTCCGCAGACGGATGCTCAGGGATGACTGGCTGATGAACAGCTCCGCCGCCGCCTTGGAGATGCTGTGCTGCTTGCAGACGATGAGAAAAGCCTCGATTCCCGCGTTTGTCATATGGTAAAGCCTCACTTCTATTGAATCTGCTCGATAGGATAGCATGATAAATTGTATTTTACAACCCCTCTATCTCTCATTATAATAAGGACGCAATTTGAGGAGGGATATTGACCCATGGAGCATACACCATTGAAAGACCGTCCCTGGATGCCGCTGGCCATGGCCGCCCTGGGGCATATCATCTGGGGCTTCAGCGTCCTGTTTTCCAAGGTAGCCATGGAGGTGGCCCAACCGGACGTGCTGCTGTCCATCCGTTTTCTGCTGTCGGCGCTGCTGATGACGCTGATGATTCTCTTTGGCAAGGCGAAGCTATCCCTCCGCGGAAAAAATCTGAAGCCGCTGCTTCTGCTGGCCGTCACGGAGCCTATGTACTTCTACTTTGAGAGCTACGGCATCCTGTATACCAACGCCACGTTCGCAGGCGTGGTGCTGGCGGTGGCGCCGGTGGTGGCCATTCTGCTGTCCGTGCTGTTCCTGAAGGAGTACCCCACCCGCCGCCAGGCCGTGTTCTGTCTGCTGCCGGTGGCAGGCGTCATGCTGATGACGGTCTCCGGCAGCTCCATGGGTATCATTCGCCCTCTGGGCGTGGTGTTCCTGATGGGTGCCTGCCTGACCTCCGGCGCGTATAAAACGGTGAATCGCCGGACGGCTCAGGAGTTCACCGCTTTCGAGCGGACATATGTCGTGATGCTGGCCTGCGCGGCGGCGTTCACCCTATCGGCCCTCCGTACCATCAAGGGCGACCTCGCCGCCTACGTGCGGCCGTTGTCGGATCCGAAGTTCCTGATCTGCGTGGTGGTGCTGAGCCTGTTCTGCTCCATCCTCTGCAACAACATGGTCAACTACGCGGCGGGGAAGATGTCCGTGGTGAAGCTGTCATCCCTGGGATCTCTGACCACCCTGTGTTCCATGTTTGCAGGCGTAGTTCTCCTGCATGAGCCGCTGACGCCCGCCCTGCTGCTGGGTTCGGTACTGATCCTGGTAGGCATCCGTCAGGTCACGAAGCAGCAGTAATTCGCATAAAAACGGGAAAGCTCAGGAGAGCTTTCCCGTTTTCCCTTAGATATGAAACATATTCACCAGAAACACCAGTGCCAGCCCATAGTAGGTCACCACGGCCACCAGATCGTTGACGGTGGTGATCAGCGGGCCGGAGGCCACGGCGGGGTCGATGCGGATCCTGTGGAACAGCATAGGAATAAGGGTTCCCACCAGGCTGGAGATGACCATGGCCACCACCAGCGACACCCCCACGCAGCCGGAGATGAGGAATGCGGACAGCCACGCGTAGCCCTTGCACACGCGGACGTAGACGCCCAGGAACGCCAGAGCCATTACGCCCAGGCACCCGCCGTTCAGCAGGCCCACCCGCATCTCCTTGCCCAGCAGGGCCAGTTCTTCCCGCCACGTCAGCTTCTCGTCCATCAGCACGCGGATGGTGACGGCCAGCGACTGGGTGCCCACGTTGCCCGCCATGTCCAGCACCAGCGACTGGAAGCAGATGACGACAGGCAGCACCGCCACCACCGACTCGAAAACACCCACCACGGACGATACGCCCATACCCAGAAAAAGCAGGGCGATGAGCCACGGCAGCCGCTTCTTCATGCTGACCAGCACCGGCTCCCGCAGGTCCTCCTCCGAGGTCAGGCCGCCCAGTTTGGCGTAGTCGTCGCCCATGGCGTCGTCCACCAGTTCCACCAGCTCCTGCACCGTCAGGACGCCCGCGATATGGCGGTCCTCCGTCAACACCGGCAGGGAGTCCTCCTCGTAGTCCGCGATGCGCTCCGCGCAGTCCGCCGTCCGCTCATTGGCGAAAACGTAGGGATAGCCGCGGCGGATGATGTCCGCCAATCGATCGTTTTCCCGTGCAATGATGAGATCCTTCAGGTCGATGGCGCCGGCGTACACACCGCCCGCATCCACCACATACAGCGTGGCGATGTTGTCGTGGACTCCCGCCTGCCGCACCAGCTCGCTCATGGCCTCGCGGATGGTCAGCGTGTCGCGGATGCACACAAAGTTGCCGCTCATCCGGCTGCCGATATCCTGGGTCAGATCCTTCTTTACCATATTGTTCATCATAGTCGTGTCCTCCTTTGGCTCTGAAAATAGGCGCAAAAATGCACCGCCTCAGCGATAGTTGCCGCAGCAAGACGCCTGAGATGCGGTGCAGAAGAACACGACAAAATGGAATGTGGTCAGTTCAAGTCCATGAATGACCGCATCCGAAGCCCATATTCCCACGCGCCGCACATCCGGCTTCGTCCTGTACTTCCGCAGCTATCCATGAACCTTCACCTCCGTTCAAAATTCGCCTTTTCGGCGTACCGCACCATGGTAGCAGTGTCGTCGGGAAATGTCAACCTTTTTTCGCGGCCCTCTCCCGCGCAAAAATTTTCAAATGCATCTTGACAGAAAGCCAGGTGCAGGTACTATTATGAAAATACAACAGGGAAACTTGAAATGCAAGGAGTGGTTTACGATGAATAAAAAGGTACGGATCATTTCCTCCAGTCCCCGCAGGGGCGGCAATTCCGAGACGCTGGCAGCGGCGTTTGCCGAAGGCGCACAGGCGGCAGGGCATCAGGTGGAAACCGTGTATCTGCGGGAAAAGCAGATCGGCTACTGCAAGGGCTGCTTCGCCTGTCACGAGCTGGGACACTGCGTCCTCAGGGACGACGCCGCGGCGATCATCGCCAAAATGCACGACGCCGATGTGCTGGTATTCGCAACGCCCGTCTACTATTACTGCGTCAGCGGTCAGCTCAAGACCCTGCTGGATCGCGCCAACCCGCTGTACGACAGCGACTACGCCTTTACGAAAGCCTATCTGCTGGCGACGGCGGCGGAGGACGCGCCGGAGACCTTCGATGGGACCGAAAAGGCCGTGCAGGGCTGGGTGGACTGCTTCCCTCGCTGCACACTGGCAGGCACGGTGTTCGCAGGCGGCGTGAACGGCGTGGGCGAGATCGCCGGGCATCCCGCGCTGGAGCAGGCCTATCAGATGGGCAAAGAGGTCTAATCAGACAACATCTGAAGCACTTCCCTCAACCGCGCAAATATAGCAAGACCCCAAGCCGTTTTGACACAACGGCTTGGGGTCTTTTTCGGTCGGAAACGGCAGCTTCGTTCAATACTTGAGCATGACCGTCCTGCATTCCTCGCAGATGGACGCCGGAACTCTCGTCCGGTGGCTGGCCTTGAGGTCTGTGATCTTCACAAAGCCATCGGCATTCTTCGCGTTCTCAAATACACCCGGCACCTCGTTTGCAAAGCTGAACGCACCGTCCTTGCTGCAAAAGAGGTATCCCTCCCGCATTTCCTTTCCACATTCGGGACATTTCATGATCGCACCTTCTTTTATTCGTTGGATTTCTGACCTGCACGCAGGGCCTCCTGCATCCGCTCCTCAAAGACCTCCGCCTTGATGAGCGCGATGCCCTGCTCCTCGTCGCCGAGGACGACCAGGCGGTCGCCTTCGCTCAGATGGAAGGTATCCCGCGCTGCCTTGGGGATGACGATCTGCCCCTTGGTGCCCATCGCCACCGTTCCCCACAGGTGCTTGCCCACCGGGGCGGGCGCCACCCGCGTCCTGCCGATCTCCTCATCCTGATGGACGAGGGCATCGATAGCGACCCCGTAGAATTTTGCCAGCCGGTCGCATTTTTCAATGTCGGGGATCGTTTCGCCCTGCTCCCACTTGGAGTAGGACTGGCGCGAGATACCGATGACCTCCGCCACCTCCTCCTGCGTCATACCGCGGAGGTTTCGCAGGAGCGCCAGATTCTCTGCCAGCATATTGACCGCCTCCTTGTCTGTGCCATTATTATACAGCACACAAAGGAAAGCTTCCACCATACAAACTTGTCAGAAAAGTGCTTTTTGTGTTCGTCTTGCCTGCGCACCTCGCAGGTCATGCGGCGCGGTTCATTTGTGCGGCCTTATCGATGAACGCTTTCATATCCTTGCAATTCAATTATCTGTTGTACTTTTTTCTGCTGACAACCGTTGTGCCGATGGCTGCGCCGCCGCTGGCAAACAGCAGAGCGATCCACAGCGCAAGGTGGCTTGTGTCGCCGGTACCCGGCGATTTGGGATCGTCCTCCGGCTTCGCCGCTGCGGAACCGCTCTTCCGCTTCGCCGTTACGGTGTCGGCTTTTCTGATCTCCGTTGTACCGTCCCTGTCGCTGAAATACCTGCCGCAGCCTTCGCAGTACCAATACTCGATATTGCCCTCGGCGACCCAGGTCGCCGCCTTTGCCGGGATGTGCTTTAAGTCGGCGTGGTTCTTCGCATCAAGCTCGCCGTAGGTCTTTCCGCAGACCGCGCACTTTGCCTTGTCCCTACAGGTCGCTTTCCCGCCGGAGCAGTCTTTGGTTTCGGAGCCAGCGCAGCCGTCTACCGTGCATTTTCGGGTGTGCGTACCGTCGCCGTTGGATGCCCATTCACCGTAAGTGTGCCCGTCGTTGACCGTCACGGTCATTTCTGTGGTATTGCCGGCCTTGTCGGCAACTATGATCTTCTGTCCGCCGTTTGCCGGAGCAAGGCGGAAGCTGTCGCTTTCGTCAAGCTCGACCGTCGTGCCGTTTACGGTAACGGTATCTATATACTTCTCGGTAATTGTAACCGTCCGTGCTCCACAATAGGTCTTGCCGTTTTCTACGCCGCTGATGACAGGCTGCACATTGTCAAGCGTCAGGCGGTCGGAACGAAGATAGGTTATGTTCAGGCTCGCGTCAACAAGCATTACATAAACAATATACTCTCCGTTGGGTTCTATGCGGAACGGCTCCTCGTACCCGCTGAATACGAGAGATTTCAGCTCCTCTTCGGAGAGATCCTGATCGGTCACCAAATAGGAGATAAACACGATCCCGCTATTATCGGCGGCGTTTATCGTTACCTCCTGCGTATCCTTAAAGAACAGGCCGGAGGTGAGCTCGTTTAAGAATTCCTGCCATTTATTTATGCCCATGACAATTTCGCCCGTCGGCTTTTCGATGTCTTTCCAACGTGCGGTGATTGTGATGTTTTCCGCAGGCATGGTTGCGGGAATCGCCTTATCCCAACCGATGAACTGATAGCCCTCTCTTGTCGGTTCGGCGGGGGTCTTGGCCGTCTCGCCCGCCTGGACGATCTGCTTGGCATAGATCCCGCCCAAAGCCCCGTAAGCATAGGTCACGGTGACGGGCTTGCCGTTGGGGTTGGGGATGTTGGTCTCGTCAGTAAGCTCGCTGCCGGTGTTCATGGGCTGACCGCTGAGCTTGGCGTTCTTGTTCATGGTCAGCCCGCGATAGTATGTGCCGCCGGAGACATGGCACTCCGTGGTGACAGGGCCGTAGAACGTGCCGCCGGAGAGGTTGCCGCAGAATTTCTCCCACGCTGTGCCCATGTTCCCATTAGAGTCCGTCACGGTGACGCTGCCATGGAAAATACCGCCCCTTATGTCGCCCTCGCAGGAGACGTCGCCGGTAAAGACCGTGGTAGGCTTCCCGTCCGTGTGGTCGATGGCGTCGGTGGCCTTTACGGAGTCTAAGTAGTTATTTGTTGTGCCAATCTTGTTCGTTCCCACATACACCGTGCCCTCCACCCGGCCGCCGTTGGCATAGAGGAAGCAGCCGGGATGGTTGACGGTAAAGGTCGAGCCAAGATCCATATAGACCGCGGCGCCGTTGGTGGCCGTGCAGCCCGTGATGCGGGCGTTCTCCCCCAGCTCCAACTCAGCAAAGCCCATCAGGGCCACGCCGCCGCCGCGTTTCGCCTCACAGCCGGAGATCGCAGCGTCCAGAACAGATATCTGGTCTGCATGGTCGCCGATATACAGGCCGCCGCCGCGTTCGCTTGCCTTGCAGTTCTCGATGCGGCCGCCGGTGATCCGGACGGTACACCCGGATGTCAAGATGCCGCCGCCGTCCATGGCAGAGCAGCCGCTGATGACGCCGCCGGACATGGTGACGGAGCCGGCCTTGGCATAGATCGCGCCGCCGCTGGCACCGTAATCGGCTGAGACAGCGCAGTTCCGGATGGCGCCGCCGGTCATGGTGACGGAGCCGCCCTCGGCATAGATGCCGCCGCCATACGCTGCATTCGCTCCGCTCTGGACGCCGCAGGCATAGATGGTGCCGCCCGCCAGCTCGAAGGACGCGCCCGCCTCCACATACACGCCGCCGCCATAGTAATTGTAGGACTGTCCCGCGCCATTGTCATACTTAAACCCCTTGCCGCCGGTGATGAGGCCGCCTGCCGGGAGCTTGGCATCTTCATGGGTCGCCGCAGGGCGGCTGTCGGTCATAGTCAGGGTCTTGCCCCCCGTGACGCGGAAGATGCTGCCCGGCTCCGCTTCTTCGGCATAGCGCAGCACATAGCCGTTCAAATCTACCGTGGCCTCGCCCGTGACCCGCAGTGTGCCGGAGATGGTCACGTCCTCCGCCAGCGTATACACGCCGCTGCCCAAGCCGCTGGCCAGATAGGTGTCGATGTTGTCCGCTTTCAGCTTCGTTCCGGCGGTTCCGGCAAGCGCCCGCGCTGATACGCCGGTATCCTCGCCCACGGTGTAGGCCGAGTCCTCCGCCAGTGCCTGCACCGGCAGCAGCGTCAACACCATGCAGCACATGAGCAGGATACTAAGTATTCGTTTCTTCATGTTGTCTCCTCCGTTTCGCCGTCCTTCGACAGCTTGAAATCGTATTTCATCTCCAGCATGGCGAATAGCTTATACATGACCTTGGTGGCGATTGCCCTGATATCCAGTGATTGGATAAAGGCAAGCACCCTTGCCTGTTCCTCCTCCGGCACCTGATACACCCGCATGGTCGCCGTCAAAAAGCGGCTGAGCTTGCGTTCCAGCGGGAAATGGATGTCGCATTTCCGTGCCATATAATTGCGCATCAGCCCCGCCGTGCCGATTTCCATCTCATAAAAATCGCTGTCGCTGTAATCCGGGAAATTCCCGCCGAAGATCTGCTTCAGCTCCGCCGTGGTATGCAGGTAGATATACTCCGATGTTTCAGGCAGGGAGTAGGCTTCGATGTAGATCTCCCGCAGATTCTCGTTCAGCTCGGTAAGAGTGAGCTGTATCGCCGTTTCCACCGCATAGGCGTAAACCGGCGGCAGCTTGCTGTCCGCAATGCTTCTCGCCATGCCGAACTGTCCGCCGAACATCGTTTCGGTCAAGTCCAGCAAAATCTTGTCCTTGGTGGGAAACAGATTCAAATAGCTTCCCCTCGCCACGCCTGCTTCCTCCACGATCTGACTGACAGAGGTGTTTTTATACCCCTGCTCCAGAAAGAGACGGACGCACACGGTCAGTATTTTCCTTTTTGTTTCACTGCTGTCTCTCCGCAAAAATAGCACCTCTTCCCAAATGTTTTAGTACACATACCAATAGTATATTATATCATGCACAAAAAGGCAAGCGGTATTTGAAGCTCACCACCGCAAATTGTGATCTTCCCGCAAACGCCGGTTGTTTCTATTACCCGCGAAGCGTATGACCTCTTGCGTGGTATGCCGGGAGCCTTTTTGCTTCTGCGCCGATGTATGATATGGCAAGATGGCTTCCGCAAACGCAAAAGCCATCTTGCCATATGTTTCATATGTTTACATGTTCACCAGGCGCAGGTCATGTTATGGTCAGATTACCATCAGTTGACAAGGGCAGACACGGTTTTGACGGGCAGAAATGCGCCCATACTGCGTCAAGCCCCTTGGCAATACGGCAAGTATTCCCTGCGGGTCTTTT